>SDBT01010229.1_pt1 | contig 15173 bp, 12 predicted proteins | sample 2277101 | NCBI WGS metagenome assembly SDBT01 (sample SAMN10404973, study PRJNA504765) | marine sediment metagenome | isolation source: marine sediment core GS10_PC15, 103 cmbsf | place: Arctic Ocean: Southern Knipovich Ridge | collected 2010 | reverse complement strand
CACTCAATATGAACAAATTGTTAAAATCGAGCCTTCAAACCTGGATGTTCGGTATAAGTTAGCGACCTATTACCTTGTGATGAAACAGAAAGAAAAAGCAATTGCTGAGTTTCAACAGATTTACAAAATCGAAGGTTTTAATCCGGATGTCCTTTTGAGAATCGGACATTTATTTTTGGAAAGTGAAAATTATGAAGAGGCCCGGAAAACTTTTCGTGAATTACTTACCCAGGAACAGTTTAACGAAAATGCTTTTTTAGGAATCGGAATTTCTTTTCAACTTCAAAAAGATACCCTTTCTATGATAAATGTTTATGAAGAAGCCCTTCAATTAAACGAAAGTTTCGACAAGGTCAGAGAAAATCTGGTTGAACTATATTCCAGAAAAGGGCAGTGGGATCAAGCTCTTGCTATTTATAAGAAACGCATAGAATCAGATTCAAGTGATTATTTTGCCAGATTGCGACTTGCAGATTTTTATTTTGCCAAGGGCGACACCGGCATGGCGCGGGAGGGTTATGGCAAATTAATAAAAGATTTTCCGGACGATTGGCGTGCTTATTATTCTTTATCCCGGATTCAATTGGAAAATAATGAGATAGATTCTGCTGCCGTAAACACGCAACATGTTTTACGGCTCTATGACAAGACTCCTCAGCCATGGATGATTCTTGGTCAGATTCTTATTCAGAAAGGTGAATTGGATTCTGCAAAAACGTTGTTTGAAAAAGCTGCAAAACGTTTTCCAAACGACTACAGGATCCTTTTTTTTCAGGGTACTGTTCTTGATCGGTTGGATTTAGATGAGGAGGCAATTCCTGTTTATAAACAATCGATTCGGATGAATCCCAATAATAATGATGCTAAACTGTCATTGGCTAATATTTACTTCCGAATGGAGAATTATGATGACAGTATTGTGTTATGTAAGCAGGTCCTTAATGTTCAAACCAACAACAATCAGCTCAGATTATTTATAGCAAATATGTATCTTCAAAAGAAGGATTATGAAGAAGGAATTGTTTTATGCCGGGAAGTTCTCGATCGGGAAACAAATAATTTAGCTGCAATATTAACCCTCGCCTCTATTTATGATGTTCAAAAATTGTATGAAGATTCAGAACCATTATATCAACAGGCGCTTAAAATAGATTCAAGTAACGCCATAACCCTGAACAACTATGCTTACAGTCTTAGCGTTCAAAATGAACGGTTGGAGGATGCATTAGTAATGGTCAGGCAGGCAATTGAACAGGATTCTTCAAATGGTGCTTATTGGGATACCTACGGCTGGATTTATTATCAAATAGGTAATTATACCGAAGCTTTAAAATATGTGAAAAAGTCTATCTCTATCAGAGATCCAGGCGCTGAGGTTCTCGATCATCTTGGAGACATTTATGCTAAATTGGGAGATATGGTCAAGGCCCGTTTATATTGGAAAAAATCTTTGGAAGAAGATCCTTTGAATGAAAAATTTCAATCCAAATTGGAGGTTGAGGAATTTTAGGGGTGGATTTATTGTCTGGTTTTTCAAGAAATATTAAAATATTTTTAATTATATTTTATTTGCTGATTGTCGTTTCTTGTTCCTCATTCACGTCCGACGAAAATGCTGAATATTATCGATCTCATCCGGGTTCTCTTTTTTATTCTGTTTTACAGCGTTCATTAGAAATTGACACATTTGAGGGAAACGCCCGGTTAACCGTTGAGTCGCCGATCGAAAATTTTCAGGGGAATGCAAAAATTTTTTACCGGTATCCTGATTCTTTGCTGGTCCAAATTCAGGCCGGTTTAGGAGTGTCAATAGGCAATATGCTGGTGATTGGTGATAAAGTTCAGCTTTATAATATCCGTGACCGTATTCTTTATAAAAGTGAAGGCGCCGATGTTCCTTTGGACGATTTAATCGGAATGAGTTTGCGAGCCGGTAATTTAATCGAAGCAGTTTTAGGTTTACCCAGACCTCCGGATTTTTTGGTTAATGTAAATGATACGATCAAATACAACCCTGTGGATGATAATTTTAAATATTACTTAAATTATAAAGATGAAGGAAAAGAATATATCGCTGATCCGAAAAGTCAGGTGTTCACACAATATATTCTCATTTATCATGGTAATGATACCACGGTATGCAATTTCAAACAATTCCGGCGATTTAAAAATGTTAAAATGCCCCAACATATACAAATAACCCGCTATCATAAAAGCGAACGGTTAGCATTATATTACACTAGAATGCAGGTAAATAAAAAAATTCCGAAAAATCGATTCCAATTAAAGATATCGGATAATGTTAAAATAATTAATTTAACCGGGGATAAAAATGGCCGCCACTAGATCAAAAATATCTATCGTTATTCCCCTCTATAATGAACAAGATTCTCTTGATGAGCTTTATAAACAGATTGTTTCGGTGATGAAAAATCTTGATTTTGACTATGAGATAATATTTATTGATGATGGTTCTATAGACAATTCCATTCCGGTAATTGAAAATTTACACTCAAAAGATCAGCAGGTCAAACTTATTCAATTACGAAAAAATTATGGTAAATCGGCCGGTTTATCCGCAGGCTTCGGGGCAGCAACGGGAGATATTATTGTGACCATGGATGCTGATTTACAAGATGATCCGGGGGAAATACCAAATTTATTGGCCAAACTGAATGAGGGTTATGATCTGGTTTCGGGTTGGAAAAAAAATCGCCGTGATCCATTTTCGAAACGTTTTTTTTCGAAGATTTATAATTATTTCACGTCAAAACTTAGTGGTCTGAAACTTCACGATTTTAATTGTGGGCTAAAAGCTTATAGAAAAGATGTGATAAATAATATAAAAATTTATGGTGAATTACACCGATATCTTCCGGTGATCGCTTTTCATAAAGGATTTAAAGTAACTGAAATTTCGGTAACTCATCATCACCGAAAATATGGAAAATCAAAATTTGGATCAGCCAGATTTACCCGCGGTGCGTTTGATTTAATTACGATAACTTTTTTAACTAAATACAACAAAAGACCATTACATCTTTTCGGATTATTAGGTTTAGTTTCATTTTTACTTGGCAGTATCATATCCATTGTCCTCGCATATCAGAGAATTTTTCAAGATCAATACCTGAGTAGCCGGCCAATACTGTTTCTTGGAGTTTTATTAATTATCATTGGAGTTCAATTTATCACATTGGGGCTGTTGGGAGAAATGATTACGGCACAGAAACAGGATGGGGAAAGCTATTCAATAAAACATACAATCGGCCTGGAATCTTAATAAGTCGGAATATTCGCTGCTTTGTCTGCGAAAATGGATTGATATCTTTGAGAGCTTATTGAAAAACAATACTTATTTTATATGAAGATTGTTATTATCGGAACAGCTTACCCCCATCGTGGCGGAATCGCTCATTTTAATGCACTTCTTTATCAAACATTTAAGAAAAGTTGTCATGAAGTTTTTATGATTTCATTTACCCGTCAATATCCGGCTTTTTTATTTCCCGGAAAAACACAATATGAACCCGGTAAAGTTTCTAATCCGGTTAAAACCGAACCTATGCTGGATTCAATTTCGCCGTTATCCTGGTTTATGGTCGCCAAACGTGTTCGCGAAATTTATCCGGATTTGGTAATATTTAGATATTGGCTGCCTTTTTTCGCTCCGGCATATTTTTTTATTACAGCCTTGATTAAAGCAGGACGGAAGACTAAGATTCTATATGTTTGTGACAATATTATTCCACATGAGCATCGGCTGGGAGACAAACTGTTAACCAGGCTGGCCCTGGCGAATGTGGATAATTTCATTGTAATGTCCAAATCGGTGGAAAATGATCTACTCTCCTTTAAGCCGAAAGCGAATTTCTCATTTGTGAATCACCCGGTGTATGAAAATTTTGGTCAAAAATATTCTAAACAAGAGGCAAGACAGAAGTTAAAAATCAGCAGCAGCCAGCCTATAATATTGTTTTTCGGATTTATCAGGCATTATAAAGGACTTCATCTGCTGTTGGAAGCTTTTCCCCGGGTGTTACAGCGAACTGATGCCTTACTGATGATAGCCGGAGAGTTTTATGAAGACCGGACCAGTTATATGGATCTGATTAACAAATTAAATATCAGTGATAAAATAATTTTGAATGACGATTTTATTCCTGAAGAGAAAGTGGGATTATTTTTTTCGGCTGCGGATTTGGTTGCGCTTCCATATATTTCAGCTACCCAGAGCGGTATAATTCAAGTCGCTTATAATTATAATAAACCTGTTGTAGCAACTCCGGTTGGCGGTCTGCCTGAAGTGGTCGTCCAGGATAAAACAGGATATGTTGTTGATAAAATTGATGGAAATTCTATTGCAGACGGGATAATTCATCTGCTTGAATTAAAAGACAAAGTAAATTTTGAACAGAATATCCAAAAATACAAAAAACGGTTTTCCTGGGATTTTATGATTGAGTCAATCGAAAAATTGATAAATGGTTGACCTGGACAAATCAAATTTAGCCGATAAAAAAATAAACAGGCATATTGGGGTTACAAATATCTTCTTGGTAAGAATTATTTAATCCTTTTGCAAAAAAAACAGGAGTGTAATTTCGGTTTTGCGTGAAATATTTATCACCGGAGCGTTTTATTTATTAGAAAGAGAATAGTGAATTCTTTTAATAAAAAAATTCTGATTATCACTTATTATTTTCCTCCGTCCGGTGGTGCCGGTGTGCAAAGGAGTTTGAAATTTGTGAAATATTTAAGAGATTTTGGCTGGGAACCGGTTGTTTTAACGGCAAAAGATGCAGATTATCCGGTATATGATGAATCATTGTGGAGCGATGTGCCTGATAATGTGAAAATTTATCGCTCGAAAATTCTCGAGCCATATCGTTTATATCGCAAATTTACCGGACGTGGAACAGATATAGCCACGGATATAACAACTTCCACGTTAGATGAGAAATCGCAACAAAAATTAAGTGAAAAAATTTCAGGATGGGTAAGAGCAGCATTTTTTGTTCCCGATGCCCGGATCTTGTGGTCATTTTTTGCTATTTTTTTAGCCTTAAAGATTGCCCGGAAGGAAAAAATTTCAGTCATATATTCTTCCGCTCCGCCCTATACAACCCATTTAATCGGATTAGCGGTAAAACGTATAACAAATTTACCATGGATTGCGGATTTTAGAGATTCCTGGATCGGCTGGCACACAGCTCCTCAATGGCGGCCGGCAATTTCCAGAAAATTGGAAACAAAAATGGAAGGTTCCGTATTAAAATATTCGGATAGGATCCTGACCGTGTCTTCAGGAGTTAAAACCGATTTAATTAGCCGGCATAAAAGTATAGCCGAAAAACAGTGGTCCATTCTAACTAACGGATATGATGAAGATGATTTTTTAGGCATCGTTCCTATTCGGAAAGAGAATAAATTAACCATAACATATACCGGTTCTTTTTTTGGTGAATTTAGCCCTGAATATTTATTACGTGCCCTGGAGGAACTAAATTTTGAAGATAAGGATCTGTTAAAAGATCTTCATTTGCGATTTATTGGCAGAAAGGCAGACCTGATTTTAAACCGGATTAAATCCTCTTCGGTTACACATTTAATAGAGAATATACCGTACGTTCCCCATAAAAAAAGTCTGGCTTATTTACTCGGCAGCGATATATTACTGTTAATTATTGATGACGCCCCCAATAATTGTGGAATTTTAACCGGAAAATTATTTGAATATATCAGAGCTGGACACCCCATCCTCGCACTTGCCCCCGAAGGCGATGCTGCAAAGCTGATTAAAAAAAATGAATTGGGAGTAGTGGTACCTCCCCAAAATGTTGAAAAAATAAAAAATGAATTGAACCATTTGATAAAAAATTATGAACAAAAAAAAATGGCTTCTCACCTAAATATTAAATTCCGGAATCAATTTAAAAGAAAAACATTGACTGCCAAATTAGCAGATCTTTTAGAAAAAACCGTAGAAAAAAAGGGAACTGATTCACGCTAATATAATAAACCTTCAGTTACCAAGAAAAATCCTTCCTGGTTATGGAAGCATGGGAAATTAGAAGATACAAACGAGCAAAGTGTTCAACAAAAATTTCGATCGAAAGGAAGTTGTAATTATGACTAAAAGTACAAATATTGTTTGGCATGAAAGTATTATAAAAAGAAACGATCGGGAAATACTCAACGGTAACCGCAGCGCCTGTTTATGGTTTACCGGTTTACCCAGTAGTGGAAAATCTACAATTGCCCGTGAAGTAGAATATATTTTGTATATAAGGCGAATCAGAACTTATGTTTTGGATGGTGACAACATCCGTCACGGCCTTAATAATAATCTCGGTTTTTCTCCTGAAGATCGAAAAGAAAATATCAGGAGAATCGGTGAAGTTTCAAAATTGTTTGTAGATGCCGGGATTACTGTTTGTACGGCATTCATATCGCCTTATCGGGAAGACCGGGATTCTGTTCGCAAACTTATGGATAAGGGGGATTTTATCGAAATTTTAGTCGATTGTTCAGTTGAAGTCTGCGAACAGAGAGATCCAAAAGGACTTTTTAAAAAAGCCCGCGCCGGAGAAATTAGAGATTTTACCGGTGTTAATGCGCCCTATGAGGCTCCTTTAAAACCGGAAATCACTTTAGATACCGTCAAAGTAGTTGAAGCCCATCGTAACGCACTTCAGGTTGTTCAGTATCTGGAAGATTTTGGTTATATTCAACAGCCGGGTATATCTCGTTAAAAAATGAATCCGGGCCCAAAAGATTACGAACATATAAATTATAATGTGTTAACATATAATAATAGGAGGATTTTACCATAAAGGCTATTAGTGGATAGACGAACAAGAAAAAGTTAACGTTCTCTTTATTTGTATAGGTTTAATAACACTTTTTTGTCCATTTCCCAGTTATGATCACGGTAAGCTTGGCCTGCTAATTTGCACATTTCGTTGATGCTGTTTATGTGAATGTTGTTTAACAGTTCCACAAAGGAATCTAAATTATATTCACATGTAAAACCACAACCATATTTATTTACTAGCTTTGCTGCCTCTGAGTTCTTAGAAACAATAATCGGCATTTTATATTTTAATGCAAGATATAATTTGTTTGGCATATTAAAACGATTATTTTTTATTTTCGGATCATACATGCAAAGCATAACAGAACAACTGGATTTTTTACCATCGTCTTTGCCTTTGAATAACAACTCAAACCCATCCACCATAGACACACCCTTTACCGCCTCATAAATGAATCGTCCTGGATTAATTCCGCCGACATATAACAGTCTAATCATTGTGTATTTCTTATAACAGTTATGTTTTTAAACTTATATCTTTTCTCAAAATATTCTTTCATGGTATCGCTAGTCACCACCAGATCATCAACATAAAACTGAGAGACCCATTGTAATATCCTAAAATACGGATAAAGTATAGGCTCCGGAAATTTATATTTCATCCATAAATAATATTCATGTGAATCAAATATCAATTTTCCACCACAGAACCGTTTTAACAATATTCCCAATAGCAAAGCATCAAGATCGTGGCAGTGTATCACGCTAACTTCTTGTCTTATTTCAAAATACTTTTTTATTTGCCACACAATAAACCTAATCGGCTTTGGAAACTGCTGCAGCTCAGGATATAAAAACACAATTTTACACCCAATACCATCCTCTATGACAGCCCTTTCCTTCTGCACCCGGATATCATTCTCCGGATTCGTTGATATGATCATAAATACGGCCGGCAATTTCCCTGTTTCCTTCTTTTGTCAAATGGCATACATCTATAAAGAACATTCTATCTAGAATAATTCATAAGCGCAGCTGCAGGTCAAACGTCAAACGTAAAAGAGTTTTTTTCAGTTTTGACATTTCACTTTTCACAAATATCATAGGATGTAGACAAAACACAAACTTTGCTATAAAAACAGAGTTTTGCGGCATAATAGCTTAATCAAAATAATGACAGATAATATTGCCGACAATCAAGACAGCAATTATATTGTATAATACAATTAAAGAATTACTTTTGCAACATATTTCTAAAATTTTATTTTTAAATCATCTTTATTAAAATTTATAACCAAACCACAATTATTTTGTTGAATTATTTCACCACTTCGCCTTTTTTTTTGATCATTTCCTGTAATTTTTGTTCTGCAAGTTCTAGCTGCTCTAAACTCATGGGTTCATGGATTTTATGTTTTTCAGATTGAATGATAGGTATAATTTTTCTTTCTTTTAAGTTTGTTACCACATCATAAAAAATTTCAGGTTTCCTAGATAGTATTCTTTTCATTATGGAACCGATAGTATCACCTTTTACAATATTATCTTCATAACATTTCAATATCAGTCCAGTATCTATTCCTTTATCTACAGAATGTGCTGTACAGCCAATTGTTTCTCCTTGGAGAATTGACCACGGAATTGAATCTAATCCCCGATGTTTTGGCAAATACCCAGAATGTACATTTATAATTTTAGTATTTTTCATTGATAATAAGGGTTCTCTAATTAGCCAATTGCTTGATAATAATAACACATATTCTATATTATGTTTTTCAAAAATATTTTTTATATATAGAGAAGAATGTCTATTTACGTTAATAACTTGTATCCCCTCTTTTTTGGCATATTTTTCAACAGAAAATTTGTTCAAAAATGGAATAATATATATGTTTTTTAAAATGATATTTTTCAATATATTGGGTTGTATATTCCATATTCTTTTTATTGACCTACGAAATATATTATACTTTTTGTATTTTATATTGTATTTATCATGAACACTTCTAAATTTAATCTCATTCTCCGTAAATTTTTTCCGAACTGCTTTTTCTATAAATATTAATGAAATTGGGTATTCTTTTTTGTTAAAATATCTAATGGTATTTATCGTTGGAGGGCACACTGTCTTGCACATAATAGCGATACTCATTATTTCTCCTTACGTCCTGATAAGATCATTAGCATTCGAGCCATAAATATAGTTCAATTTTTTTTTGCTAAGACCAAGGGAATCTATTAATTGTTTTAGTCCGAGTTTGCAATTATCTGTTCCGAATAGTATTTTTTTATAAAATTTTTCTAAAAATCTTTTAGCAAATTCCCTATCTCTATTTAAAGCATTGAATCCACTTGTCCCAGATAAATCAGCATATAAATTTTCATATTTCTCCAAAAATTCGCATATTAATCCTTCTTCTTCAATTGGTCCCCGATCATGGATAGAGTGAACTAAATATTGTGCAGATATATTTTTCCAAAACCATGGTCCGTGTCCAATAAATATGACATCATCGTATTCTATTATTCTCTTTTCTAATTCAATGAAATCGATCAAATAGCCAAGGAATTTCACAATTTTATCTGCCGTTTTTTTTCTTGTTAAATATTTTATTTTTTTTAGTCTTTCTATTAACAACCTTGGTCTACCATTAAATACTTTACTTTCTATGATATCTCTCAGAAAAAGATCAAATCGATTATTTTCATCTGGAATATAGCGATATGATGACTGTTCCATATGGAAAATCAAAGGAAAATTTAGCCTTCTAAGGCATGATAATAAATTATGAATTTCTTTGGAATTCCACATTAAAGGTATTTTTAATTCCCCACATCCTTTTATACCTTTGTTTTTGTATGTTAATAATTTATCATAAAAACCTTGAATATGTGGATCAGGCGCATACATAGGTATAAATCTATCAGGGAATATATTATAAGCTTCTAAGACATTTTCTATTGATAAATTCTGATATAATGCTTGAACGGCCGGATTTATCTCTTCCCATGTTAATAACCAACATTGATCTATTTTTTGATTATCCATATAATCCACAATATCAAATAGGTTCATATTTAAAAAATTTACATGTATATGGGAATCGATGATCATATATCATTCCTTATATGAATGGTTAAGTAGGATTTCCTTAAAAAGTATTATTTACCATGATATCTTTAGATATAAACAGTTCTGAAAACAGTTTGTTCCTTGAAATCGAAAAGAAACCGTTGAAAAGGGTTTTTTTTGCCAGTCCCAAACAAGGACTCAATAATTTATTGATTGTTATGATGTTACGTCTAACATAACTCAGTTGTTCGCTTATCGCTTTACGAAATGCTTTTTTAATATTTTGTTTCTTGTGGGCAATAGAAAGATAATCCTTGCTTGCATTACGGCGATAGGTTCTTGTTTCCTTTGCGTTTTCGGATGGCAACAAATAATGAGGGTTCAAAGGCTTGATTGTGACGAAATTCTTCATAACCTAAAAAATACTGAAGATAGGGGTTCTTCCGGATCTCCTCAATAGTCGTTTCATCCGCCAGACATTTCTTATGCTTTCTGAACAGGGTACCTATTACCACCCGGGCATTAATGGACGGACGGCCAAAATCTTTGCAGAGGGCTTTTCCATAGATTTTTGCAAGATCATCCCAAGGTATCTTTTAGGCTAGACAGGTCCATCGGTTCTTTTTGTCTAATCCTCGAGTGAATGGAGTTTTAAATTCCACGATGGATAGTTGTTTTGTGCTGGTATATTTTATCAAATTATCTCTAAGATTGTTTTTATTATTCCTATAAAATATATGGTTTTAGCTCGAAACATTCAACTTTAATTGTCTTATTTTCAATATGTTATAACTATTCTAGTAGAACCTAATTATTTTTTCGCATTAACGAGAAACCGATTCCGTATTTTTTAAAAGGATTGGGGTGTCCCTGGTCGGCATAGGCTCGGTTTTTTAGCGAACTTTTGCTTTTTATGGCAATATTTTTAAACTGAATCTTTTCCCTGTTTTGTTTAGAATTTAGGTGCAAATTTATCAAAAGCAGGATTTGCACACTCCTTAAGTAGTGGCGAGTTAGCACAATTTGGAAATATTAATTGTATTTGGAACCTAATAAAAACTGTTTTTAATGTTAATTTTGAAATGTTCTTGAATTAAATGTTTAGGATCGATATATTTGTTTGAAAATCTAATGTCAATTTAATTATTAAAAATATGACTGCTAACTTGGTAAATCGGCAAATCAATACTGAAATAAAAAAAGTCGGGAAAAATGCACTGATTTATAGTTGTGGTAATATTGCTGTAAAAATTGTTTCTTTTCTCCTGATTCCTGTTTATACTTATTATCTTACGATCCATGATGTCGGGATAATTGTGCTGCTGGAACTTATTGAACTATTTTATGGTTACTGTGCAACTCTGGGAATCCCTACTGCCATTTATAGATATTTTTATAATGTGCAAAACGAAGGCAGAGAAAAAAAGTATTTATCCAGCAATTATTTATTTATGCTGGGAGCCAATACCATTCTGCTAATAATTTTACTGGTTACAAGTAAATTTACGGCAAAATATTTACTTTCTGATAACAATCTAACTCACTTGCTTCAACTGTTTTTTATTGCTCTTTTTTTAGGTTTAAGCAGGATGTTTCTGTTAACTCTGCTTAGAATAAAAGAGAAGCCTGTTTTTTTCATAATTCTTGTTTTTATATATTTTTTCATGATAATGACCCTGACAACCTGGTTTGTCTTTGGTTTAAACCTGGGTTTACGGGGGGTTGTATGGGCAAAATTAATAACTTCGGTTTTATTGTTTTTATTTTCATTTATATGGTTAGTCAGACAAAATGGCTTTTTTTATGATTTCAGTGATGTTAAACTTTCATTATCATACGGCTTACCGATGGTGTTTCATGGAATTAGCCTGGTTTTTCTTTCTATGTCCGGACGATATTTTATCAAGGAATTGATATCTGTGGAGGCTAACGGTATTTTTGGCATTGCTTATAAGTTCGGCATGATAATAAATATGATTTTGGTTACCCCATTTATGCAAGCATGGCAGCCGATCCTGTTTAAATTGGAAAAAACGCCGGAACAAAAACTCACCTATCAAAAAATCGCACTTTATTTTGTTCAAATCGGCACCTTTCTCTGGTTGTTCGTATCGATTTCGGGAAAATATTTGCTCAAATGGACCACAACAGAAGCTTATCATGAGGGGATTGTCATAATACCATTTATTGCCTTTTCATATTTTCTTTATGGTCTGCAGGATGTTTTTAAGGCCGGTGCTTTACTTAATAATAAAACGTTAGCTATTGCAAAATGCGGTATTGCCGCTGCACTATTGAATGTTATCTTAAATCTTGTTTTGATACCCGGATTTGCTTTATTAGGAGCAGCCATTGCGACTGTTTTATCGTTTGCTTTTTTAATGTTTCTGGTACTTTTTCTTTCTGCGAAATATTTGAAAGTCAATTGGCTTTGGAAAAAAATGACCACAATTATTTTGCTTGGAATTTTTACATTTTTATTCAGTTTGAAGGAAGTCAGTAGTGTGGAAATAGCTTTTATAAAAGATGCTTCTCTCATTATTTTATTACCTGTCTTGCTGATTTCTTTTAAATTGGTTTCTATATCTGAAATAAAACGATTTTTACGCGGAGAATTTTAATGACTAAAAAGAAAAAAAGCAAAAAAGTAAAAAAACCTGGCGGCCCCTCTAAGGCAACCGTTGAATTGTTTCGAACCTCATATTTTGACAAAAACCCTAACCTTCTGCCAATGATTTTGTTGTTTGTACTATTACTAATCTTTTTTAATCAAATGATATTTTCCGGAAAAACAATGTTATCTCCGGATAAACTAACTTCAATAAGTTATATGCCGTTTGTAGAAAAAGCATATGATGACGGAGTTTATCCTCAATGGAATCCGTATGTATTCAGCGGTATGCCTGTATTTGCCAGTTTGACAAAAGCCCGTTATGTGGATATTGTAAATTCAATTATATATGGAGTTTTCTTCCTTGTAGAATTGATTTTCCCCTTACCCTCATTCTCAATCATTTTTGTAAATTATTTTTTATTTGGTTTGAGTACATATATACTCCTCAAGAAAAAAACCGGAGTCAGGGCGATAGCTCTTTTTGCTGCGCTGGCAATAGTTTTTCAACCTGCTATAGTTGCTTTCTACGCATTTGGACATATTACAAAATTATTATCCGTACTATGCATTCCTATCGTTTTCCTTGCCATGGAGGAACTTCTCGACCAAAGGAAACTTAAATATTTTGCAATTTTAGCCTTAGCACTCGGTTTACAGGTGCTGCGATTACATACCCAGATATCTTATTATATTTTTATGATGATCGGCTTATATGTAATATACTGGATAATCGAATCTATCCGCCAAAAGCGGCCGGTTCCGGACATTTTAAAATCACTGGGATTAATAACCGGCGCTCTTGCCATAGGTGTAATGATGTCTGCCTGGATGTATCTATCGGTTCATGAATATGCTCAGTATTCCATCCGCGGCGGCGGGACCGGACTTGATTATAATTATGCTTCCAGTTGGTCATTTTCTCCTCTTGAGGTGTTGACTTTTTTTGTCCCGTCATTTTTAGGGTTTGGCGGGCAAACATACTGGGGAAATATGCCCTTCACCAGCTATCCGATGTATATGGGGATAATTCCACTATTTTTTGCCGGACTGGCTATTGTTATACGCCGTGACAGAACGGTGTTGTTTTTAGCCTTGATGGGATTTTTGGCCCTGGTAATTTCCTTCGGGAAAGAGTTTTCGTTAGTCTACAAATTGTTATTCAATTATTTGCCCTATTTTAATAAATTTCGGATCCCGACGATGATATTGATACTGGTGCAATTTTCCGTTGTTGTGCTCGCCTCTTTAGCTCTGCATTCTTTATGGCAGTTAAAGGACAAAAAAATCGCTGCTGATTTTATGAAAAAAATAAAAATGTATTTAATCTCGTTCTCCGGGATATCAGGATTGATTTTTCTTTATTTGTTAGTAGCAAAAAGTTCAATTTTTAGCAAAATGGCAAGTTCGGGTAAGGTTGTTCAGCAGCAACTTCAGGAGATGAGTTACCAGATGGCAGTGAAAGATTCGGTTATTATGATAATCTTTATTGCTATTATTGTTGTTTTGCTGCTGAGCTATCTGAATCGAAAAATAAAGGCAAACAGTTTTATTTATTTGACCATTGTTTTTACGGTGATCAACCTTTGGATTGTGGATTTTAAATTAATTGCTGATACAAGACCGGAGGCCAATAAGGAAAGTTATTTTAGACCGGATGACGTAGTGAAATTTTTAAAAAACGACACCTCTTTATATCGTATTTTTCCGGTAATGGATAACCGGCCGGACACTTGGTATATGTATCATTTTATTCAAAGTGCTTATGGCTATCATCCGGCAAAATTGAAAAATTATCAGGATTTTTTAGATGAAACGAATCTGTTTCCCGATACTCGGAGTTTTTTACTCAAATATTTAAAACCGGTAATGCAGGATGGCCGGCAAATGATGGCGATGCGCACTCCTGAAGAGATAGATCAAACTTTGTGGCGGTTCCAGGAAAATTTTCTGCGCATGTTGAATGTAAAATATATCGTGACACTTTATGCTTTTGCAGATACAAATTATCAGCAGGTGTTGGACAAACCCAAGTATGTATTTAAGCACTTAAATCCTTTACCGCGAGCCTTTTTTGTGAATGAAGTTAAACAGGTAAAAACGAAAGAGGAGATATTTGGTTTGCTTAAAGGACCGGGTTTTGATCCCGCCAGTTTAGCTTTGGTTTATGAACAACCGGAAATGGAAATTTTATCAGGCGAAAACAATATTGTAGAGATTGCCGACTGGAGTATTCATAAAATTGAACTTCAGGTTTCCGAAATCACCGGGATTTCTTGTGCTCAGCGAAATTTTTTATCCCGCCGGATGGAACGCCAAATTGGGAGATCAGCCGTTAGAAATTTATCAAACCAACCATATTTTGCAGGGTGTTTTTGTTCCGGAAGGAGATTTTACTATCACATTTGAATATAAATCCAAAAAGTTTATAGCCGGATTTATAATTACCCAATTTTTATTTTTGGGATGTATCACATTGTTGCTTTTTGCTTACAGGAGAAAAATAAAATTGTTACTGTATGGTTTGTATTCTAAGTTCATCAAAAGGAAAGATTAACTTTTTTCCGGATCATCTTTTATATAGCCTGAACATAAAGAAACAGTACAAACCTGGCAGGTAAAAAAACAACCTTCATTATCTCTTTTTATTTTAATAGGAATCTCTTTTAAGT
>SDBT01010228.1_pt1 | contig 15174 bp, 19 predicted proteins | sample 2277101 | NCBI WGS metagenome assembly SDBT01 (sample SAMN10404973, study PRJNA504765) | marine sediment metagenome | isolation source: marine sediment core GS10_PC15, 103 cmbsf | place: Arctic Ocean: Southern Knipovich Ridge | collected 2010 | reverse complement strand
GCGACATCTAGCCATCTTCCGTTCGCGCTGCTCACCGCCGAATGGGAGGGATGGTTCAAGACTCACTCGGTAAGAATCTAAGGAGGCGGAATGAGGAACGGGTGCGTTCAAAAAGCTAATTTCGAGGACGCCTGGGATGTTGGACAACATCTTAGGCGGGGAGACTACGACGAATTATATGCGGCCACCGGAACAGACCCAGTTCACACTGTTGTTAAATCTTTCGAAGCCCATCCCGAAAGCTGCTACATATTCCGATGGGATAAGAACGACGCCCCCCTAGCAATTTGGGGGTGCGTTCCAGCCTTTGTGAATGGATTGGCCGTACCCTGGATGGTTGCAACCCCTGACGCGATGAGATACCCGCGTGAAATAATTACGATAAGCAGGGAATTCACCAAAGAGTGGAACGACCAGTACCCCCTCCTCGTCAATTACGTTGACGCCAGAAACAAAATCTCCATACGTTGGCTCAAATCTATGGGCTACTCGTTCATCCAACTCCACGCAGAATACGGATTTGCAAAGATTCCGTTCTGGGAATTTGTGAGGATTAATCCATGTGTTCACCAACACTCATAGTAATGGGGGTAGGCCTCGCATTGAGCGCAGCTCAGGCCAGAGCGCAACAGCAGGCCGCTAAAGCGTCCGCCCGGGCCGGAGGGAAATCTGCACAAGCACAAGAGGACCAGAGGCAAGAAAACGCCGTGCGGGCCAACATAAACTTTGAGGACCAAATCAAACGAACACGCAGGAAGATGAGCGAGCTGAAGTCGTCGTCTTCCCAAGATGCGTTTGACGCTCGTACGGAATACCTTAAGGCTCGAGGCTCGGCGGTTGCCGCGGCTGCGAGCGCGGGTGTGGAAGGTGTCAGCATCAGAGACTTGATGGTTGACTTCGCAGCCACAACCGGAAGGAACGACTCCACCAGGAGCACAAATCTTCAGCGCAAGCTGGACGCGATACACGACGATGAGCGGGACCTTCACGCCCAGACCTTGGCCCGCAGGGATGGTATTCCTCCCCCGGCGGACGTAGCAGGCGCCTCTTCCTTGCCCGGCGCAATCACTGCAGCGCGTGGCGCCGCCACGGCTGTCCAGGGATACCAAGCAAGTAAACCCAAAACATTCACACCTACCTCCACAAGTGCGGGCCTAACAATCAGTGGCTCGGACACCAATGGGTGGTACGAATAAGGAGTTAGGTTATGCCCAGAAGAGAACGGATAGACTTCTCGCCCAGCATTGAGCGGCTAGGAGTAGAGGCTGACGCAGGAGACTCATTTGTTCCTGGCACCCCAAGGCAGCCCGGGACTCCAAACGCTGGAGCAAACGCTTTGCGCCTAGCTTCGGCTTTGGGAGGTCTAAACAGCTCTCTCCAAGGTTTCGTGAATCAGAACGCAAGGGAGGCCACCAGAGAGACTGCTAGTAATCTGGCGAGATTCAAGAGGGAAGAGAATGCGAGAGGAAGACAAGCTGCATCCAAGGCAGCCGCTGAAGCAGGAAAGGCCGTACGCGAGAGAATCCTCCCCCCGAACGCTTCTCCCTATTTCATCCAGGGAATGAAGGAGCAGAACGCAAGGATTCTGGGCGACCAATACCACCAGGACATGATGACGAGCATGCAAACGCTCAACCCGGTCACCGGGGACATCAACGCCCACATCAAAGAAAATTCAGACTTGTTCATTTCCGGAAATCCCGGACTTGAAGACCCAATCACCTTCGCAGAGTTTCAGCGAAAGGCTGCGGGCATAAATCAAAACCTAAGATTTAGCTTCCTCTCCCAGCAGGGCAAAGCCTTCAGAAAAGAGAAGGCGGCCCAGACGTTTCAGGAGAGCACGAACATGATGTCGGACATGCAACTCAGGGCCAGCGAGTCTATGGTCCCTGTAAATGTTCAGGCCATGGGTGCCAATCTGAAAGAGTTTGCAAGCTCGGACAGGTTCTTAGGACAGGACCCGGCCACGACAAGAAAATCAATCACAGACGCAGTCATCCAGCGTGCGCTCGACTCAAACAACCCCCGGATATTGGACGCTCTTCTTCACACGGGCGGGACAGATGTTGAGACGGGGCAGAATGTTCCATCTATGTCCGAATTTCCAGATGTATCCGGACGCATCCTGGCAGCGAAGAACCAGATTCGTCGTAACCTGGAGCACAATGAAGACCGGGACTTTCGAATTCGCGGACAGCAGATAACAGAGGCAGGCTATTCAATCTCAAGCATCTTTGGACAGCGATTCGCCATTAACCCTGCGGCGCCTATCTCCGAAGCAGAGGCCATTCGTTACCGTAAGATGTTCCCAGACTTCGACACAAAGGTTCGTAAGATGCGGGACATCTTCAGCCGCCTCCCCTCTGCACCGGCTTCCTTGAGAGACAGAGACCTAATTCAATCCCTCATTGACACCGGAAAGCTAAACCAAGACGAACTAGTATTGGCTGGAAGAGAGCAGGGGCTCGTTACGTCGATTGGAGTCCTGAGAATCAATGCAGGAGACTTTGGCGCTCTGTCCAAACGCATCATCGCACAGAACAAAGCAGCCAAGGAGGGGAAGAACATCCTCAGGAACCCGGCTGTCCTCGAAGCTGAGAATGACGCGATGAACTCCCTTTCGCCCGCCAAGGATATCAGGGGTAACTACTTCCAAGGTACGGACCCTGGCGCCATTAAAAGGTGGGAGGCCGTCATGCCGGGGATGAGCCAGAGATGGAAGGCAGGATTTTCCGCTCTTGTTCAAAGCCAAGAAGCCAATCTCATTACCAACCCGAACATGCTCCAGCAGAAGATAGCGGAGTACAACAGGGAATTTCTGAAGAACCACGAAGTCCTCATCGAAAAGAACAAAGGAGAGCGCGAAGGTATTCGGCGAAAGCTGGAAATAGACGTTCCTCTCTCTGGTATCACCGGCCCCACTCTGAGGAGAATTATCCTGGAGTACCGGGCAACAAAGACCGGACCCATGGCTGCCGAAATTCGAAGACTGTGGCCTAACGGTGTCGACACGAGCGAATATCAACAGTGGTTCTCAAACATCTCCGAAAGGTTGGGGAAAGGAAGGAAGAAATAATGGTTCAGCCGAACGACTTGACCGAATCTTTGTACAATGCCGCTGAATCCTCGCGGGAACTTCCCGACCTCCCTGAACTCCCTACCGAGGCCGAGCTCGTTATAAGCCCGGAAGGTAAAGAGGCAGAAAACGCTGACGTCGAGGAATTCGCTAAGGCGAAAGCAGACAACAGTGGAGCCCCAGACGACTTTATCCAAGAGGAAGCCATCTCAACGCAGCCGGTGGAGCCGGGCCTTGAAACCCCGCTCATTGACCCTATCACAGTTGCGACCGGTGCGTCCGGCGCTACAGCAAAGTTGGCCGTCTCGGCGGGGAGGTCTATCCTCTCCGTGGCGGGACGTGCGATTTCATCTGGAGTTATATCCGGCGCAGCCGAGTTTCCTGTAGGCTTCGCCACCGAACAGATTGGAAGAATTTACCCGTCCCTACGACTGCCCTTCAATCTCCTCCTCGGATTCCTCTCGGGTGCCACTATCGAGAAAGCGCTCGAGAAGGGGATTCTGAAGAATGGTACAAAAATCGTCAAAGGAATACGGAAGGCCATTGCTGGTGGACAAGATGAAGCAGAAGCAATCACGGAAGCAACCACAAAGGCGCTGACGTCAGACCCTGAAGGTCTAGCGGACATCGCAACAGCTGCAAAGAAAGAGCTGGGTGATGTGTCTCCCCAGGCAGAAAAAGCCGCCAGCCTAGGACAGAACGCCGAGGCCCGAGCCGTTCAGATAGGCGTCCTGGACCCGCTCGAAGCCGCAGCCCGGAGGGCAGAACGTGAAGGCGAAGCAATCGCCCAAAAGGTCAGCGCCCAGGCGAGAGTCAATGCTGAGGAAAGCCTCGGTAAAGCCCTCGAAAAGAAGGGTGATGTCCTGGACTCACAGATGGCGTTCTCTCGTAAAGACATGGCCCAAGCCGACATGGCTAACGAGGCCAAGAAGCTTTCAAGAGTAGCCAAGGCACAGGTTGTTGTAGACGGCATTCCAGACGGGCCCGGAACCAAATTGACCGACGACCAGATTGTAGACTTTAAGGCGGCCATCAAACACGGCAGTCTCGAAGACGCGATTGACTTCGTAGCCAAAGACTTCAACGTCGAGAAGTTTGAGACAACCGACGCTCTCGTCACCATCGGCGCCTACGCTGAGATGCTTGCGCCTGCAATGGCGAAGGCAAAGGGCGGGGCAGTGGAGACGTTCAAACAGGTAGAGAGCCAGTCCGCCAAGCTCCTGGACGAAGGCGAAGAGGCTGTTACGAAAGTTCTCACAGAACTGTGGGGGCAGACAAAACAGCTTTCCGCGAAGATGAAAGCCTCTCACATGGTGATGCAGGGCGCCCACAAGGCAGCTGTCGACCATGCGTACACCATGGAAGGCAAAGCCATCGAAGAAATTACAGCCCTCGAATTCGCAGACTTCATACGGCTGTCTGAGAGGGCGGCTGACATTCAGCTGATGATGAAGGGTGTGGTTACAAACGTAGCCCGAGGCGTCGCCTCACAGCGCATCGTGAAAGGTGTTGCCCAGTTTGCTGACGAAGTCCCGGGTGTCGTTAAAAAGGCTAAGGCTGCTGGAGTGAAAGCTCTGGACAGAGTTAAAACCGCCGCACCTGACGTACCCTCTTCCCCCAAGCGCGCAAAGGGCGCACGAGTAGATACGTCTGAGGACGTCATCGCCCGCGCCGGTGGCCGTAAAAAGATTAAGGGACTGATTGAGATTCTAATAGCTGATGACATGAAAGACGGCCTCGCTGGGGCTGGCAGACAGATTAGAGTAATCGGTTCCCGAAACATCCCGGATAGAGTCGTCGGCGCCATAATCGGCGGGATGATTTCCGGACAGGACACACAGCGCACGAACATCCTCGGCAACACAACGATGATGCTGTTCCAGCCCACCACGGACCTAGCGGCGGGCGTAGTGAACAAGTACATACTTAAAAACAAAGACGGAATCTCGCCGGAGGATGCAGTCGAAGAGTTCAAGGCAATATTCGGCGGCCTGTATGAATCAATGCTGGTGGTTGGGCGCGGAGTCGGAATGGACATTAACCCCGATAAGTTCCTGCCCAACAACCCCATGACCAATGCGGTCACCGCCTTCAGGACTGGACTGCCTCAGTTCGGCGTGAAGAACGTGAAGATGGATATTCCTTACCAGTCCGCGGCAGACGACAGGTCATTCGCTATGGGCCTACGTTGGGTTGAGAATGTTCTGAGACCTTTCAGTAACACTCTCCTCGGAGCGGATGAGTTCGCCAAAGCCATGACTGCTCGGATGGAGGGGCGGAGAATCGCCTCAATGTATCTGCGAGGTCTGGACATGAAGGACCTGGACAGGGCTGTAGAAATAGACGCCATGATGCGAAATCCCACTGACGCGATGATGGAGCAGATGATTGCAGCTGCAGCGAAGAACACTTTCACAGGCCAGCTGGAGTCTAAGCTGGGGAAGGTGTTCCAGGACTTCAGCAACGCTCACCCACTGACCAAGCTCATTGCCCCGTTCGTTCGAATCCCGGCCAGAATCTTCGATGAAACAATCAAGACAGGGCCGTTTGCTGTCTTACAGAAGAGCGTGAGAAATACCATCATGAACGGGACCATCGTTGAGAAGCAGAGGGTGTTCGCCCAGATTGCCCTCGGAACCTCTTTCTTCTTCGGCGTCAATGCCCTGGTTGCAGGCGGATACATCATCGGCTCCAAGGGCGGAACACCCGAAGCTATTAAAGCTGGAATGCAGCCGTACTCTTGGGTGAGCACCGACGAGAACGGGAAGAAGCACTACACCCGCCTAGACAGGATTGAGCCATTCGGAAGCATCTTAGCGATTGCGACCGACACCAACGAAGCCTACGGGAAGCTCTCAGAAGGAGAGCTGGGTGAAGCGGCAAGTATCTACATGCTCGCTTGGTACAACATGGCAACTAGTCGGACATTCATGAATGGGTCAACCCGGCTCATCTCAACGTTTGAAGACGCCCGAAGGGCCGGAGCAAAGGGAGGGGAAATAGTTGCAAAGTTCCTTCAACGCTCCGTCGCCGGGTTCGTAGTTCCGGCTGTATTGTCGCAGGTGAGGAAAGATGTAGACCCCATCATGCGACAAGCCAGAGATTTAACGGACCTCATTATCAACCGAATCCCCGTCGCCTCCAGCTCTCTAGACGCTCAGTTGAATTTCTTTGGAGAGGAAGTCCCGTATCCAAGAGGGGCTGACATACTCACTGCAAATCCTTTACGAGTTGCGGAAGGAATAGCAAGTCCTCTCAAAACTTCAACGGAGAGCGACAGCCCAGCTTTGGTAGAGTTCGCGCGCCTTCGTAACAAAACGGATGCAGAGTTCCGCATGCCCCTAGATAAGCTGTCAGAGAATGTAGAGCTTACCGGAAAGGGAGAGTACAACGAATACATCCAGCTCATCAATAAAGGCGGGACCTTCAAGAAAGAGCTTAACGCTCTGGTGCAGTCGAAGGACTACCTTGCAGTTCCGGATGAGGGGAAGGTCGAGATGCTGAGGATGCACATCAGTATTGCCAAAGAGCGCGGCAGACTTGAGCTCTTTGACAGACATCCCGACATGGAAACGCAGTTCTATCGAGACCAAGAGAATTCCATCAGACGTAAGGTAGGGGAGCCAGAACTTCCAGCAGTAAGGGAAGGCTCCGGAATCCTGTCTGCTCTGTCTGAATTCTTTGGCGCCTAAAGACCCCACGGCTGGGGGCGTCACTGCCCCCGGCCTTATCTCCTGAGGAATAACTATGGGCCTCGCATTTACACAGTACACAGCATCGGGCGGCGAGAACCAATACGCGATTGCCTTCCCGTATCTGGAAGAATCCGACATCACGGTTTCCCTGGATGGGGCCGACGAGGCGTTCACGTTCTCCACCTCAACTGAAGTGGACATCACCTCAGGGAACCCCGCAAACGGTGTAATCGTAGAAGTTCTGCGGACAACGAACAGAAACACGCGCGAAGTGGACTATCAGAACGGTACGAACCTGGGCGAGTCCACCATGGACCTCGACTCCAATCAGCTTTTCTACGTCATGCAGGAAGGGTTCGACCTCGTGGACAAGGCTCTAAAGCTAAACAGCTCGGGAGTCTATGACGGCGGGGACATCAAGATTGACGGCGTGGGGAACCTCGACGACTTCACCTCAACCTACGACGACTTTGCAATGAACCTGGAGATGGTGAAGTCTTACTTCGCCGCGAACGTGGCCTCGGCTGGTGTGATAGTTGTCGACGCCTTCTGGCGTACTATCCTCGATGAAAGCAACCTCGCAGCCTCCCTGACTGCTATGGGTTTCCCCACTCTCATCAAGTCGTTCCTGGCTGAGACAACGCAAGCCGGGATGAGTTCCGCGATAAACTCCAAGGGAATCGACGTGGCGAGTACGGCAGGAGTGATGACTCTCGGAACCGACGGGAACCACTACACCGTCACCGGGACGAACGCCATTACAGGAATCGCGACTCAGGGTGCAGGAACCCAAGTCACAATCGAAACGACTGGGGCCTGCAGCTTTGTTAATTCTGCGACCCTCATCCTAGGCGGTGCAGCCAACATCCAAGCCGCAGCTGGGGATGTGTTCGTCTTCGTTGAAACAGAGACGGCTGCAACGTGGCGCCTTGTTAGCTACTCGCTGACGAGCGGAAAATCTCTCATCCGAAACACCCCGACCACGACCCGTGGAGACATGGTGTTCCGCGGCGCTTCCGTAGATTTAAGACTCGCCGTTGGGGCGACTGCAGGTCTGCGACTCGGCACGGACGGTACAGACCCCGTGTGGGAAGAAAACCCCCTGCCCAGAAGTTATTTCACTGGGTTCCTACTGTTGACGGGTTCAGACGCCGCCCACGACTTCAACGTCAAGCCTGGAGTTTGTCGGGATGCGGCCAATACTAAGAATTGTAGTTTCCCAACGGAATTCACCAAAAAGTTCGACGTAAATTTCGCAGAAGGGTCTGCAGCTGGCGGAATGGCCACCGGCATTGCATTACCACAGAGCGGAACAGTTCACTTCTTCGTCGCTGAAAAAGACGCAGCCCCAGGAACCTTCGACATCATCGGAGATACTTCAGTCACGATGGCAAACGGTGTCACTGGGTGGACCATGCGGCGCAGGATTGGCTCTCGTATTACGGATGCCACCTCCCCGGGCAACTTTGTTGCAACAACTCAGTTTGGCGATGATGTGACTTTAGACACCCTCCCTGAGGACGTGGCGACGGCGAACCCCGGCACGTCGCGAGTTACCGCTGCGCTGTCGGTTCCTATCGATTTAGTTTTAGAAGCCAGTTTTCACTTCACACTTAGGGACACTACCGGTTCTTCATCCACATACGCGATAATCACCTCTCTCGCGGATACGGATTCTACTCCGGCTATAGGGCTTGCGAATATATCCGTGCCGTCGAACGGTGGTGGGGATACCGGTAACGGCTATACCCTCTTCAGAATTCGCACAGACACAAGCGGTCAGATAGGATATCGAACAATGTTCTCTGACTCAGCGGTGACAGCGCGGATTTTAACACAGGGCTGGACAGACCGGCGCGGAAAGGACGACTAAGATGCCGTACGTTGAAAGGACAGATTCAGGGGATGTCAAAGGCCTGTATGCTAGACCGCAGCCGGGCCGCGCAGAAGAGCTTCTCGACGATAACGACCCAGAAGTATTGGCCTTCAACTTGAATGCAGATGCGCCTGGACCCAACGACACCCTTGACCTAATCCACGCCATGGTGGGCACACCTCAACAGCAGTCCGACGCAAAGAATAGACTGAGAAAGAGACTCACCTAGTGGACAGACGCCAAGAAGACATCATAATCAAGACCGCCACGCACGTTGAGTGGCTGGTCGAAGCTCACAAAGAGAACCAGAAGAAGCACGAGACCCAGGACAGCCGCCTTGGCTCCCTGGAGAAGTCTCGGGCGCGCGCAAAGGGCGCAGGGATTTTGGCCACCGTGGTCGCTTCCTTCTCAGGCATCGCATACAAAATATTCGGAGGGTAATTCATGGGCAAAAACAAACTCGAAGAGCTCATGGAAAAAGTCGTCGAAGCCTTGCTCGAGAAAGTCAAGTCTGGCGAGGCGACAGCGGCTGACATGGCCAACGCGATTCGGCTCATGAAAGACAGCGGGATTCGTATGGACCCCTCAACCGCCGCCGCGAAGGAACTGATAAAAGACGTCCCATTTTCTGAAGACGAATTCAAAGAAATGCTGGAGGGATAATGGCAAATTTAACAAGAGTAACAGTCGCGCCAAAGAAATTTCAGAAACATGGCATCAAAGGACCAGACGGAGCTGGAACTTTCAAATTCCGAGGTCAGACTCTTCAGAAAAACAGAATCTACAAAATCTCAGAGACTGACAAATCTGTGAAAACGGTGGAATTCAACGCCAAGGAAAAAAGAGTTCAGATTCTGGACCATACAAAATAGGAGATGGAGATGGAGGCAGACCCACTTAGGAGGGACTTCAGAAACTTCCTATTCAAAATCTGGCAGCACCTTCTACTCCCCGAGCCGACGCCGGTGCAGTACGACATGGCACTCTATCTCCAACACGGCCCGAAGAAGAAGATGCTCCAAGCGTTCCGAGGTGTTGGGAAATCGTGGATAACATCCGCCTACGTCCTGTGGCGGCTCTACTGCGACCCGCAGCTTAAAGTCCTCGTGGTGTCCGCCTCGAAGGACAGAGCCAACGAATTCTCAACCTTCACAAAACAGCTCATCGATGAAATCGAATGGCTGATGTACCTTGCCCCTGTGGGCGAGCAACGAGACTCTAAGATATCATTTGACGTGGGGCCCTCTCGGGCCGCACACGCACCATCAGTTAAATCCCTAGGAGTCACCGGGCAGCTGACCGGCTCTCGCGCAGGCCTCATAGTCGCTGACGACGTTGAGGTGCGAAACAACTCACTAACTCAGGTGATGCGCGACAAGCTCGTTGAGAACACGAAAGAATTCTCGTCCATCCTCACATCCGAGGAGGACAGTGAAATTGTGTACCTAGGAACTCCTCAGTCGGAGCAGACCGTTTATAAGGGCCTGCCGGAGCGAGGCTTTGCTGTCAGGGTTTGGCCTGCCCGTGTCCCCGACGAGGAGCAACGAAAAGAGTATGAGGAGTACCTTTGTCCGAACATCGCGGCGAGGACCGACGCTGGTGCTCCGACAGACCCGAAGAGGTTCTCCAATGAGAATCTAATCGGACGCGAGCTGGACAAGGGCAAGGCGGCTTTCGCCATGCAGTTCATGTTGCTGACATCCCTCAGCGACGAAGAGAGATACCCGCTCAAGCTTCGTGACCTCCTGGTTATGGGGCTGAACAGGGAGACCGGCCCCTCAAAGGTAGTTTGGGGGAATCAGCCGGAGCATGTTGCCAACGACCTCCCCATGGTCGGCATGCCTGGGGACCGGCTGTTTCGCCCCGCCTTCATTGGCGAGGAGTACGCAGACTACACCGGCGCCATTATGTTCATCGACCCCGCCGGACGCGGGAAAGATGAGACCGGGTATGCAGTGGTAAAAATGCTCAATAACATGCTCTTCGCCACGGCGCTGGGCGGGATTGCGGGCGGCTATGACCGCGATACGCTGCTCAAGCTGGCAGGCGTTGCAAAAGAGCAGGCTGTGAAAAAGATTGTCATCGAGTCCAACTTCGGCGACGGCATGTTCACCGCCCTGCTCAAACCCATCCTCTCCGAGCTTGACTACAACGTCACCCTCGATGAAATCCGCCACACCACCCAGAAGGAAGCTCGCATCTGCGACATCCTTGAGCCGGTCATGAACTCCCACCGGCTGGTGATTGACGACCAGCTCATCAAGAACGACATCAGCCGCACGCCGGAGACAGAGTATCAGCTGTTCTTCCAGATGACCCGTATCACCCGGGACAGGGGCTGCCTAGGGCACGACGACCGCCTGGAAGCCCTCGCGTCGTGTGTCCAGTGCTTCACCTCTCAGCTGACCGGGCGACCGCAAGAGTCTGAAAAGAAGGCGAAGGAAGCGTGGTTGGATAAGGAACTCCGGAAGATTGAGGACCATCATCTGGGCCGGAAAAGGCGCAAGCCTAACTGGATTAAAAACAAGCGGTTTAATTAATACCCACTCAGGACCTCACCCAGCCTCAATTCTCTGGCCCGCCCCCTTAAATCCCAATTCCACCATCTCAGCGGATGCCTCCCCGCTTGTGGACCTCTCTCTAGGGGGGCGGGTTTATCACGTCACTAAAGATGCCTTACGCGCCATTACCGGCTCTTACGCGCCACTTAAGCATCATTAAATGCTCTTACGCGCCACTTAAGCATCATTAAATGCTCTTAAGCGCCACTAAAACCCGATTGTTCAGGAGGCAGTGAATATGTCAATTCTACCGAATATGAAAACGATTCTCATAGGCGGAACCCACGCGAACGACAGCGACCCCTGGTTCCAGCCCACCTCATCTTTCGCAGAAGCGGCCCGTAAGGGCGGGGTGAACATCTCGGAAGGACGTGACGGAGAGGGCTTTATATGGTCCACTGCGCTCGAGATTTGGCGCTTCAAGAAAAACATGGGCACCGATGCTTGGCAGGCGGCGGCCCACTCCCTGAATTCGTACATCGACGCCTACTGTGACGGGAAGGCAAACGTCATTGCCCACTCCCACGGCGGCAACGTGGCAGCTATCGCCGCTTCGAACCACTGGGGAGAGAGAATCAACCACCTCATTACCGTCGGCACCCCCGTCAGGAAATCGATGAATTACTACTACCGTGGAGCAGCGCTCGGCGTCAAATTCTGGACCCACATCTACTCCAACTCAGATTGGTGGCAGATGTTCGGGACCTTCGGAACCTTCAACCCGTGGAAGACGCGGATTATGGAGCACGCCCACACCAACCGCCTCATTGCCGGCAAGGGCCACACAGAGCTCCACGACCCCGCCCTCTGGACCAAGCTTAATATGTGGGGGATGGTGTGACGTGGCTGGTTGAACTATTCGACCGCCTGCTCACCATCATCCCAAAGATAATGCTGATTCGAGCGTACGAGTGCGGCATCAAGTTTGGGCGGGCTGGGAAAGTCACAAAGCTGTCCCCCGGTCTCCACATTTACTGGCCCCTCCTGGCGGAGGTCGTCCAGTATCCGACAGCCAGAACGACAATGAACTTGCCTATGCAGACTCTCACGACTTGCGGAGGCCCGTACGTTGTCTCGGCGGCACTGGTATATCGAATGACAAACCCGGTGCTGGCCTATGCAGAGAACTACGATATCGACGACACCATTTCTGATATCGCCCTGCTGTGTACGGCGGAGGTGGTGAGCAGTGAGTCGACAGACGACTTGGCTCTGCTCGAGAAGAAGCTCACAGCCCTCGCCCGCCGCAAGCTTAAACCCTTTGGCGTCCACGTCGAGAGATGCTCCCTCACGGACATTGCGCCGTGCCGCGTCATTCGAAACGTCTGTGACGTCCCGGAGTCCAGTGATGAGTGATACGGTCGAACTCTGCTACAAAGCTTTTGTTGAGTACCTGGAGACTCACGAGCAAGCTCCGGAATTCATCATCCTGGGCGGAAACATCATCCAAAAATTCTCAGAGAAGCTGTCGGAGAGATTCGCCACCAAGGCGAGTGCCTCGAGAGAGTACCGTCTGAAACAGTATATGGGATGCCACATCCTCTGTTCGTGGGAGGACCCGGATTCCATCTCATTTGCTCACAACCCATTCGCAGCTGGAGGCCACAACTAATATGCTACCTGCAAAACCCATTGAAATAAAACTACCCGACCCAAAGGATTTTGACGCTACACCTCTGTCGGACAGAGAGACGATTGAGGTCTACGAGCGGCTGATACGCCACGGGTTTATTGGTCCGGGCTCAGACAGGGCCTATTGTGGAATATTCCGATAAGGAGGTAACAACTAATGGCTACAAAGAAACCCGCAGAGACCACCAAGCAGGTGGTTGACTCGCTACCCAAGAAAGAGACTCCCAACGAAGACGCTCTCGCCGAAATGGTTGCAGCCGCTATCCCCACCGAAGACCTCAAGATTCCTCTCGAGGTCATCGCGAAAGACGGCAAGAGATACACGCTGGGACCTGACGGAAACGCCATCGTGCCGGATGGCAAGCAGCCCACCTCGGAGAAGCATGAAATCATCCAGTCGATTGCCGGGAAAGAGGGCGAGCCCGCAAAGAGAATCAAGATGCTGCGGCAGGATGGAAACCTCGAGCTCCACAAGGGCGTCATGGAAGCCCGGCCGCAGAAGGTGAACGTCCCGCAGTATGTCCAGGAAATCAAGGACACCTCGGGTCTGAAGAGCCGCAAGGGCAAGACCATCAAGCGGGAGGACATGTAGTCATGGACGGCCGAATTGGCCGTATGGGGCCGAAAGGCGGACCTCGGGGAGGTGGAATCCTGTAATGCCCATCTACGAGCACATCTGTGACCCCTGCAAGGTCTCAATCGAAGGAATCTTCCACCACGCCGACGACCCGTTCTCTCCGCCCCTTTGCCCAGTCTGCAAACGCCAGATGGTGAAGGCGGTCTCAAAATCGAGCTTCGCCCTCAAAGGTGGGGGCTGGGCGGCCGACGGGTATTCGAAAACCTAGCCTCATTCTCAACAAGGAGAAATTCTATCATGGCAGTCGTAAGCAGCAACCTAGCATCATCGAGCGCGGCCACAGCCAGCGTGAAAGTGGAAAAAGGGCAGACCTTCATGTTCAATGTCGGCGGCACCTTCGTCGGAACGTGGAGCCTCCAGTTCAAAGCCGATGGCGAGGCTGGCTACATCAACATCGGGAAAAATTACACCTCGGGTAAATCCAAGTCGGGCCCCTCGCCTCTCCGGGGCGACTACCGCATTCAGATGTCGGCCTACACGTCCGGCACTGTCATCGCGAGCCTTTGGAGCTAACATGAGAGACTCATTCAGAGACTTCCTAGAAGACGGCGGGGACCTTTCGGACCTCGCTGAAGTCTCAGAGAGCGGCTTACTGGACTTGACGTCCGCGAGATTCAAGACCGACCCCGTCCACGTCACCCCAATCGTCCTCCACCCCGAGTCGGGTGAAGCGGTGGGAACTGTCGCAGGGGCCGGAGTCACCGTGGTGGAAAGAGGTAACGGCGTAATCCACCAGAGCATCTTTACGCTGGTCAGCGTGATTATCCCCACAGCGACCACAGCGGACAGTGAAATTTCTGTCGGCGGCATCAAGATTTATGACTTCCCCGCGGGCGCTATCCTGCGGTTGGGCTGTCAGGCGGACCTGAGCTCGTTGGTGGTTGCAGCGGACCAGAGCAAACTGGCAGACGCGGCCTCCGAAGGCGACTTTGGTCTCGGCACGGTCCTCCCGGCCAACCAAGACGCCCTTGGCACCGATGCCACTGACGACGACTGGGGCACAGCTCAGGCGTACCTCAACTCTTCGCACATCGACGCTGACATCGAAATCCCGAGTGAAGCTGTAGGCATCCACGCCGACGGCACCCTCGACCTCAACTTGAATGGCTCCATCGACGCTGCTGACATCACCAATACTGGTTCAGCCGTGACCGTTGGCATCGAGATGTCGGGTATCATCACCGTCACCTGGATTAAGCTCGGCCTGTTCGCGTAATGGCCAATCATGGAGTGCTCCATAAGCTCTTCGGAAAGGGCAGCAAGCTGAACATCGCCCTCACCGGCAAGAAATCGGGCTCCGGCCTGACCATCCCCCTGATAAAGGACCTCTCTCGCGTGGAACGCATGAGGGCGATGCTGAAGCGGGATGAAGAGCGAAAGCGTAACAAGAAATGATTCGCTGCAGGTAGCAGGACCAGAGCGCAACGAGGGATTTACTGGGTGTTCCCTCCGGCAATGCCACAAACACCCCGCAAGCTCACACGTCGCAGTCCACACTCCCTTAGGGGGTGCCAGGGTGCATCCTGTGAGAGCATAGCGCGCCCTCTGCCCCGGAGGTTCAACCCGACTGAAGGTCGGGAGGGGATATGTTGACTCATACCCCGGGCTCAATCGTCCCGGCGGAGTAGACGCCCCGTTAGATGAGAACCCATACTAAAATCCTTGGCTGAGTGGGTATTCCATCGGCGTCTCCAGGG
>SDBT01010227.1_pt1 | contig 15175 bp, 11 predicted proteins | sample 2277101 | NCBI WGS metagenome assembly SDBT01 (sample SAMN10404973, study PRJNA504765) | marine sediment metagenome | isolation source: marine sediment core GS10_PC15, 103 cmbsf | place: Arctic Ocean: Southern Knipovich Ridge | collected 2010 | reverse complement strand
GTCGTGTTTTCGTAGTAAACAGAAGATGCTTGGGGGGGTCGTGTATTAATTATCTCGTTAGGATTCTTCTCTTCAATGGGAATTTCGATTTCTCTCTGTATACTTATTAACAAATTTGAAATTACAATAAACATTGAAATAAGTATAATTATCTGCACGATTATTTTTTTTTTTGATTTTTGCATTGATTTCCACCTTTGTCTTTAATTTTCTTAAAGATGTCTAATAATTGTTCATAATTTGGCATTTTTTTTCACTTCTTTTTTTATTTTTTTATTTAAATTTTTTATGAAATTCAATGACCATATCTACTTGGCGATTAATAATCGGTTCAATTAAATCGGAGATCTTTTAAAGTGTATATTGCTAAGATCCTCTTGTATCTGAACTATTTTACCTTCAACTCTCGTTATTTTTACTATAAGGATTTTTTAAAAAAAGACCCTTTTTCTGCAGATCTACACTGAATCAATATAAATCTTCATTTATAAGTGTAGGTCTTTTTTAAATTAGTGTTAAAGATTAATATTTTTACCACATCAAAAAAAAAAGTTAAATTTTAAAATTGAATTTGAATTGGAGAGCTGAAGATTGGGAATGTCCCGAACTTGATGATGATGAGGAATGTTATATGGTAACGGTTGAACATGTCCTAAATTTAGCTATATATTATACAGCCGTAGCTATGAATCAAGCGATAGATTCTTATGATGGCTGTGAATGTAAAATGAATGAGAGAGGTGAAGATGGCAATCCTGCTATTAGAGATTATTCTATATATAATTTTCTCTTTATCCTTATGACGACTACATCATTATTAGCATCAATATTCGCTCTAGGCTCGTTTGGTCTGTCCAATAAAATCAAATCCTAAGGGATATTTATTTTTTTTTTCTTTTTGTTAAATGACTCGTAGCATATTATTTGTTTTATAAAATTTAAGTAAATATATGAGGGATTTAAACGAAATCCTAGAAAAAGTTAGACGCAAAAGAGGAATAACAAAAGCTACTCTCATTAGAAACTATTTGGAAATGGTGAAGTACATTATTATTGAACAAGATTCAGTAAGATCAATAGATGACAGAGATTTCATAATGATTAAACGAAAGATTTTCAAAAAATTTTTAAAAAGCTACGAAGTTGAAGAACAAATGGATTATGGAGTAAAATTTGCCCAATTTATTAATGATTTAGCAAGATTGAAAGGTAAAATTGATGATATTGAATATAAAATAGAAATTTGTCAACGGTTAGGCTTCTTTAGTAATTTTATTGATGATGATAATTATATCCTATTTTCAAATAAATTTGGGCCAAAAAAATTTGTAGAAGCCTTTGCCTTCAAATTAATTAATCATGATCCTGATATGGAGTATGATATAACATTTACCGATGAAAATATCGAAAACAGCAAAAAAAAAGAACAAGAGTATACTAAAAAAATAGGTGCGATTTATAGAGCAGAGTCATATTACGCGTTTGAATTTGCTAAAATAGAAAATGAAGAATAAAGTGTAGAAACAAATCAGGAATATTTATCTATAATTTCCTTCAATCCTAAAATTGGTACTATGATCTTTCCTGGTCTGAAGAGAATTTCGTAATGGAGTTCATATAGGGCTCTTTGGATTGTAAAAAAATTGGTAAGAATAATGTTAGGTTTAAGGATTTTTAAGAATTTTGCCATTAATTTTTCTTCCCATACATTGAGAGCACTTAAGACTACATCTAAAATTTTATTTTTACTTATGGCTGCTTTTCGGAAGAAAATACTATATAAAATTTCTTCTGCTACCTCAATTTTATTAGGTTGAATAATTCTTTTTTCAATAAACTCTAAATAAGTATTGAATTTAATATAGCTTAAAGATCTTAGAAATGATGATATGTCCTTTTCAATAGGAAATTTCCCTTTCTTTTCCTCTATACTAAGTTGAGGATCACCCTCAAAATCGATAAAGTAGAATTGATATTCACCTTCTGATTTTTCATATAATATTTGTTCCATATGTAAATCTTGATGAACGGGCTGTATTTTGATAACAGTTTCTTTAAATTCATGACGAAATTTTTCAATGATATCTTTAATATCAATTAAGATTGAGTTAATTTTTGGTAGATTGTAAAAACCTTTTTCACCATGTCCCCTTAAATTCTTCTGAATTTCTAAAATCATTGAATTAAGATTTTCGGAATAATTTTTTAAATAAGTATCACTGTCAACTGTTTCTAAATTATAATTACTATCATCCTTCAAAATCAATGAACTGTGCAAATTATTGATATATTCTCCAATTTTTTCTGATGCCTGAAGGGTTTCCATAAAATATTTTTTAATTACAGCAGATATTTCAATTTTATCTTTAAATTCAGGAAAATCCTTGATATTATTAAAAACCTCATCTACCATTCCATTAACTTCCGTCCAATATATATCTCCTAAATTTCCTCTATTGTGAACATTTTCAATTATTCCAATGATATCTAATCCTTTGATTTTTATTTTTCCGTAGATTTTAGGAGTATTTGGAAAATTATTTTTAGCTAAAACTTCCAAAATGGCGGGTTCTATACTTTCCATATAATCTTTATAAGATTTTAGTACATAGGAAATTGGTTCCTTTTCCGGAGTTTTTTCATTTTTGAGTTTTAACATGAATAAAAGATTAGTTGTGTTTCCCTTGCCAAGTTGCTCGATAGAAAGTTCATATCTCTCGGGATATAAACTTGCTTCTACAAGATTTTGCACTTTTTCCATATTTATCTCATCTTCGAACTGCTTAGTATTCAAAGTTAAATCTAAGGAAAGTGATGGAAATTTTTCAGTTATAGATTTTTCAAATAGTATTTTTCTCCAAAAAAATATGCAGTATTCAGCTTCAACAAGATTAAAAGTAAAGACCTTATCAATGGTATCAATATTTAAAACAATCTTTTTAGTAAATGTATTTTCAGTTAACTTTACCATATTTTCTCGATCTGTTTCATTTGGTTCAAGAATATCTTTAATTTTTCTATAGTAAATAAGAGGGAGAAAATAGGATTTAGAATAATCTTCAGTATTAATATCAATTATTGTCAAAAAAATTCTTTCCGCTACTATTTCAAAATAATTAAAAGAGACTTCGAATCGCAAATCTGATAATGAGTACTTATCTCCAAACCATCTACGGGAAAGTAACCATCCTTTAAATTCATTAGAATTGATTATATTCAATAATAAATTCTTGTCTATGTTTTTTAACATTTTACTCAATACATTCGTAGTTAATTAAAAATAATTGTAATTTACAAATAATTATAGGTTTTATAAATTTTAGAACTTTTCGCCCTATCGAACAATATTTAAAAGAATGCTTTACACATTTTTAACAAAAAATTCTTCGATTTCATGAAATATAAATGCATTTGATTTCATTTAAATAATTAATCGTGTATATTATATTCAAATAAAAAATGCCTTAAATCATGAACGAAAAATCCATATACTTACCAATTGTCTTTCACTTCCATCAACCAGTTAACAATTTCGGATGGGTTATCGAAGACGCTTTCAAGAAAGCCTATGGGCCTTTAATTGATAACATTTTTAACTATTCTGATGTGAAAGTAACCTTGCATTTTTCAGGCAATATTTTAGAATGGTTTTTAGACAACAAGCCTGAATATATCGAGAAGTTAAAAATTATGGCAAAAAGAGAGCAAATTGAAATGATTGGAGGTGGATTCTATGAACCTATTTTTGCCATTATTCCTTACCGTGATAAGATTGCCCAGATGAAAAAGCTTTCCAGCTTAATCAAAAAAGAATTTGGACTAGAAGCTAAAGGAGCATGGTTATCAGAAAGAGTATGGGAACCAAATTATCCCTCTTTCTTAAATGATGTCGGATTGAAATATGTAATAGTTGATGATAATCATTTACGATCTTCCGGTTTAACAGAAGCGGACACTTTTCATACTTATATAACTGAGGATGAGGGAAAGACTTTAAGAATCTTCCCAATTAATGAAAAATTAAGATATCTCACACCATGGAAGCCAACTTATTATAGCGTAGACTACTTAAAGAATATGGCTACTGAAAAAGGTGATAGAGTTGCCCTTTTAATCTCCGATGCTGAAAAAATGGGTGTATGGGGATCAACTCATGAAATATGTTATGTGCCAGGGAAAGGACACTGGGACGGAGATAATAATAAACCTTTCATTCCAAGTTTTTTCGAGCAGATAATAAATAATGAGTGGATAAAATCTATAACGCTTACGGAGTATATGAATAAATATCCCGCTAAAGGCTTAGTGTATATTCCTACCGCAAGCTACGATAAAATGGAAGAATGGGTATTACCAACAGAAATTCGAAAAGATTTTAAAAAAATAAGGAAAGAACTAAAAGATGACGATGAAAAACAGAGAGAATATCAATTCTTAAAAGGTGGTTTCTGGAGATATTTTCTGGTAAAATATCCCGAATCCAATAATATGCATAAAAAAATGCTTCATGTGCGAAATAAACTTATTCAAATTGAAGACCAGTTAGAAAATTTAAACGATAACAGCTTAATTTCGTCGATTAAATTAAGGATAACCCTAGCGTGGGATGAAATTTATAAAGCACAGTGTAATGATTGCTATTGGCACGGGATGTTTGGTGGTGTTTACTTACAGTTCTTAAGATTTTCTGTATATACCCATCTGATTAATGCTGAAAAATTGATTGACGAGATGAATGCAATTATATTCACGAATTTAGAATCATATATTCAAACAACTCCCCTAGATTTTAATAAAAATAGTAAAATGGATGTTATAATTGAATCAGACATCTTAAATGTTTATATTAATCCTTCTGAAGGAGGGACAATTTTTGAATTAGATTATAAACCTATATCATATAATTTATTAAATACCTTAACCAGGTGGTATGAAGCATATCATAAAGATGAAGAGATCGAAGAAAAAGAAGTAATGATAGATAAATACAGAAAGAGCATGTTACGCTTAAGATTCTTTCATGATGATGTCTCTCCTCAGGAAATTGAATCGAATCAGTATTATGAATTTGGAGATTTTATTAATGGTAATTTTAGAATTATAAAAAATGAAAAAAATGGATTGAATGCCACGTTGGAGATGGAACAAGAAGGAACTATTAAAAACGTGAATTCCGATGAAAGATTATATTGCCAAATTTCAAAATCAATTTTCGTCGAGAATAATACTATTTTAATTAAAATCACTGGAAATTTCAGGGATCAATCACTCAATGAGGAAAAACTAAATAAAATATTCAAAGAGATTCATATAGGAGTTGATATTCCATTTTTCTTTAATGGAGATCCAAATAAATTTATTTGGGAAAGCTCTGGATTAGATTTACTTACTGATAGAGATAAAAATTTATTAGAACCTTATTGGTTTATAGGCGATAATTTTAGAGCCTATGATGAAACCTATGATCTGTCTATTGAAATCCTAGCATCATGTAATACTGGTGATATTAAAATTAATAAATTTCCAATAATTGCATATGTTTTTACAGATGAGGGTTATAAGAAGATTTATCAAGGAATTAATGTTATTCCTCAATTCAAACTAGATAAAACGTTTGAAATTCAATTGAAACTAATGATTTATTAGTTATAATATTTTACTTATTTGTATATATACGGGACACTAGTACTAATTTTGTCGAAACTAACTACCTTTAAATATATTAAAACTAATTTAATATTTAATAGCTTCATAAAATCATGGTTATTTGACATTAAAGACTATTCTAATACGTTAAAAAGAGATAACAACTGGTCATTTAACAACAAGGATATTAAAGACCATATAGAAAAAAATGAACATATAAAAAATATTCGTAAAAATTTAATCATGAAAAAGAAGCTTAGAAAAAATTCGATTAAGTAATCTTTTTTTGTTTGTAAAATAATTTATAAGTTTCAACCATGTAAAGGCTTGGATTTATGAACCGAATAACCTTTTAAAAAGGGTAAATATCATGCTTATGAAATCTAATAATAATATAAAAATGCCCTGGAATTTATATCTCAATATTTAAAAATCCTTTCAGATTGTAAATTTCCGAAATTCTAAAGATACTATCATTCGCTAAAACCATAGTGCCCCACTAGTGGGACGAACCTTACTCCGGTAATTTTCTTTGATTTGAAATCGTCACCTTTCCTGGTAACCACATACAAATTCTGTCCAAAACTTTGAGAACCCGCAGGAATGCAAAGAATTCCTCCATCTTTCAATTGAGTTTTAAAAGGAGGAGGGACTTTTTCGGGGGAGGCAGCAGTAACTAAAACCTTATCATAAGGTGCTGCCTCTGGATATCCCAATGTGCCATCTCCATGAATCACAGTAATTCTATTATCATAACCAGTTTCCTTAATACTTATTTTTGCCCGTTCTACTAATTTTTCATGCCGCTCTATAGTATACACATGACCAGGATTTTGCGATTTTTCAGGAGCTATTAACTCTGCACATAACGCAGCATGGTATCCTGAACCAGTTCCTATTTCCAAAATTTTATCACCCTCTTTAAGTTCAAGATACTCACACATCATAGCATTCATGTGAGGAGCACTAATAGTTTGCCCAAGTCCAATCGATAATGGGGTATCTATATATGAGGAAGATATGGCTTTCTCAGGTAAGAATTTTTCTCTCGGAACCTTAAGCATCGCATTAATTACAGCTGAATTTGTTAAAATCTTTCTTTTAATGAGATTATCTACTAATTTTTTTCGCTTTTCTTCGAAAGTCATATTACCTATTCAAATGAGCTTTAGTTTAAGCATTTAAAAATAAAATCATAAGACTTATGTCTTGGAAATGATATAAATTTTATCATTTGGGGCAGTTTCCACAGTTAGAGGGATATTTATTTTTACAGGATTTTTATAATCAGGTCCTCCAATTTTTTTTATTTTCTCTCCATTAAAAATTATTTTTTTTATCTTCTCAAAATGATATAAATCTGGACCGCTAATGATAATCTCGTCTCCCACCTTTAATATAAATTGTAGATTTTCAACTAAAACATTAGCCGATTTACTCTTGTTATCGTATGCTATGATTTTACCTAAATATTGTTTCTTATAAGGAGATATATTTCCTCTTTTTTCCAATTCTATATCATCTATTGTAGGCCGACTAAAATAAAAGCCTGTGTGAAAACCTCGATTATATACATTTGATAATCTTTTTAACCAAACTTTTACCTTTTCTTTACTGTATGTTCCATCAAAGTAACTATTTATTGCTTCTCGATAACATTCTACCACTGTTTTTACATATATAGAGTCTTTCATACGACCCTCGATTTTTAACGTATCGATCTTAGCTTCAATAAGCTCGGGGATATATTCAATCATACAGAGATCCTTTGCATTCAAAAACATCTGACCATTGTAAATTAATTCATTATTTTCATCATCAAAGACCCTCCATTGTCTGCGACAAGGCTGAATACAATTCCCTCGATTGGCTGAAAATTTCTCATCACCACAAATTGTTGCTGAAAAATAACATCTCCCACTAATCGAAGTACACATTGCTCCATGTATAAAGCATTCAATTTCAGTTTTTTTTAATTGATTTTTTATTACGCTAATTTGTTTTAGAGACAGCTCTCTTGCTAGGATTATTCTTTCAGCACCCAGCCCTTCGTAAAATCTTGCAGTTTCAATATTAGAGATATTTGCTTGAGTAGAAATATGAAATTTCATATTGTGTTTTTTAGCAATATTTACTGCTGCGAAATCGTGAACAATTACCGCATCTATCTCAGCATTTTTAGCTTCACATATTAATTCTTCCAATTCTTGTAATTCTGAATCGTATATTAGTATATTTGTACAGAGATAGACATTTTGTCTTGGTTCCTGATTATGACAATAATCTGCAATTTTTTTAAGCTCCTCTCTATTAAAATTTATAGCTTTTCCTCGCATATTCAAGTTTTGAACACCAAAATAAACAGCATCAGCTAAACCCTCTATTGAGCGTAGAGTATTCCAATCCTGAATCGGAGCTAAAAGTTCTGGTTGATATTTCATAAAATTTCTATGAAAAAATAGGAGTGCTAATGTTAAATTTCTTATTAAAAATTCATACTCCAATTATTTACCTATCGATTTTTATATAGAGTGCATTTTGAGTTGACCAACGGTATATTGGATATATGTTCTCTGTCTTACGTGTATAATAAAATTTATAGCAAATACTTAAATAAGGAACTTTTTATACAATTTTTACAAAAGATATTTATTTAATAAGAGACATAATGAAGAATTTTAAAAAAAAGAGAATTACTCTAATCGGTATTATTTTCATATCGATTTGGATTTTAGGATTACTGCAGAATTCAAATGTTTCCTATGCTCAACCTCAATACAGCAATGAGACTATTTCTGTGTCTTCACGTTTTTCGATGTTAGAATTTTCCGAGGATGAGCATATAAAAGAGAATGATTATTCCGTAAATATCACCTTACCATCCTCTACTTGGAATGTAACGGATCTCAAAATAAATTTCACTAGCATTAAGATGGGACTTGAAGTTATTAAAGTTGAGACTGAACATTCTGAAGACGAAGCGGTGTTAGATAAAGGTATAACTCAGTATGCTGTTCAAATAAATTTAACAAGACCTACAAAAATATTTGCAGTTGAAATTTTTGGACAAACCATTATTGAGGCAGAAAATAACTTATTTGCTGAAATTAGAGGGTATGGAGATGGAGGTGATCCAAACGCTCCAAATATTACTACATATGGCAGTACTGTACTAAATATCTCATATCGACAAGATTGGTATGTTCAGACATTTTCAAATCCAATAGATCTTCCTTCTGGTTATTATTATTTGGTGATTAATGGTTCCAGTATCAATGTTAATGAAAAGGCTAAATATTATTGGTATTATAATGAAAGTTCTACAAGAAACCCAAATCTAAGAACTTACGTATATGATAGTGGTTGGGCTCCATTAAGTATTGGGGATCCACTTTTATATAAAATACATCAAAGAGTTAATGAGTCATATAATCCGTCTGAAATTAATATGACTGTTGAATTTGAAGGTAATCCATATGAGGTATTGGATGGAACCAATCCTTATAGTGGCGATTTGGCTATACCAGTTAATAACTATTCACCTGGAATTGACTATCTTAATCTTCCTATAAAGAATAATCGCTCCATTGAATTATTAGTGAACTATAGTTATCATATTAAACAAAAGAATCTACTATCCTCTGATGGTTCTATATTAATTAGAGAGGGATTAATGAATTTTTGGTCTGTAACGCCCGATTTTAACAGAACTGACGGAAATTATTCTATCCAATTTGATTATCCTTCTAATTGGATATGGCCAGGTGTTTTCAAAAATGGCATAAATGAAACAATAGATCCAAATATTATAATCGATACTATAGAAAAAAAGATTTATCTTCTTAATGATACAATTACACCAATCACTAATTGGAATATAACTGCTTGGTCTCAAAATATAGATTTTTCTTTAGACATTCCTACAACTTCGTATGGTCCAAGTCAAACTATGAGAATCACTGTAACTCCCCCATCAATCATAGGCAATTTTACATTCTTTTTAGTAGATCCATTTGGAGATGAAGAATTTAGTAATACTACAGAAAATCCAATAGGAGATTATGAGTTTGAATATACATACTCTTCAAATCCTTTTTCAGGTCAATGGAATGCTTATATCTTATGGAATAATCAAACTGATGCAGGTATACAAGTTCTATCACTACAAGTCAATATTGTGGCTGCCAATGGCGGTGGTGGCGGTGGAGGTTCAAAAACTGTGGTTACAGGGATAGATCCCCAGTTAATTTTCATGGTGATCTTATATGTGGCAATAGCTTCCATTGCAGGACTTACTTCGTATAAAATGGTTAAACGACATAAAAGGAATAAAGCTGAACATAGAGAACAAGTATTTAATAAATATATGGATCTACTTAACTTGGATTATATTATGATCATTGATAAGAAATCCGGATTAAGTGTTTATGACCAGATTTTAGCTGGAAAAGAAAGGGATAGTTCATTAATATCTGGATTTCTAGAAGCTATTCGAACATTTGGAATCGATTTGACCGGTTCAGAAGAGGAATCTCAAACCATAAGTCTTCAATATCAAAACATGAACATAATCATGAACGATTTTAAAAATTTCCGGATATTGAACATTATGAAAGAATCACCCTCACAAGATTTTCTGGATTCACTTAGACCCCTATCTCATGATATTGATACTTTTTATGGTAAATCTCTTAAAGATTTTGATGGTAATGTAACTAAATTCAGAGGAGTGAAGGATTTACTTGAAACTCATTTATATACTTCACTGATCTATCCTTTGAAAGTAATCAAGTCTAAGGAAGTTAAGCTTGATTCCGCTGAAAAATCATTAATGAATAAAGCGCAAAGCATGATGAAGAAAAATAAAACTGAACACTTCTATGTGTCCCATTTGATGGGAGCATCAAAAGAATTTAATGTGAAAAATGCTGAAATAATCCTTAAATTAATCGATAAAAAGGTATTTCGACCTATTGAATAAATTACTTTTTTTTTATTTTTATTTTAAAAATTAATATAATATAATGCTCTCAACCAATTAGTATTTTATTCAAATCTCATCAATTCAATAAATTCCAATTCAATAAATAATGGATGATTTCTATTTGTTTATTAAAACTGATTACATTAGTTTTTAACGAGATATTAATTACTATAAATTTAATAAACAAAAAATATTGGAAAGGTATAAAAAAATGAAAGTTGTGTTAATCAATAGTAGTCCGAGAAAAGAAGGTAATACTTACCATTGTCTTAATATGGTCATGGAAGAATTAAAAGCTGCGGGAATTGAATGTGAATTAATCTGGATTGGCATGGAAAAATTACATGGATGTATCTCTTGCTATAAGTGTTTTGCTAATAAAGATAAAAAGTGTGCTGTAACAGATGATAACATGAATGAATATATTGAGAAACTATTTGAAGCGGATGGTATTATATTAGGGACGCCAACTTATGTAGCAAACATGACCGCTAACATGAAAGCTTTAACCGAACGAGCAGTTTTAGTTAGTGGAGCAAACGGTAATCTTCTTAGGTATAAAGTAGGAGCTGGTGTAGTTGCTGTAAGACGGGCAGGCGCTACAAACGTATTTTCGAGTTTAAACTTCTTCTTTTTAATATCAGAGATGATAGTTGTTGGTTCAACTTATTGGAATCTCGGTATTGGGTTAGCTCCCGGCGAAGTAAATAATGATCGGGAAGGAGTTCGGACATTTAAAAATTTGGGAAAGAATTTTGCTTTTGTTTTACAGAAAATGAAAGCCTAACAAATTTTTTTTTATTCTTTTTCTTATTCCATTTAATTCTAATTAGAATATTATAGGTGAATAATGAATCCAATAAACTATAAATTTAAATAACCAATCTCATAAATTTAAATAGTATTAATTTACTATTTCACCACATATAAGTATATATTCCCTTAAGTTATACATTTCTGTAGAGGATTATAATGAGAAAGAAAAATAGCCAAAAACTACTAATAGGTGTATTATTCCTATCAGTTTTCTTTTTAGGATTTTTTCAAAATTTAAATATTTCTTACGCTCAAGAACATAGTGAAACAATTAATTTTTCTCAGAATTTTCAAATTGATGAATTTTCTGAAAATGAGGGTGATATGGAAAATGTTACTTCAATTGACATAGACTTAGGCTCACCAAGATGGAATGTAACGGACATAGAACTGAATTTTACGGATATTAAACATATTCGACACATAAAAGATATTGAAACTGAAGATGCAGGCCATCCTTTATTATTGGATAGAAAGCCTAATGGTTATGCAGTTCAAATTAATATTTCTGAACCCACCAAGATATTTGGTATACAAATTTATGGACAAGAGACCCATATCAATACTACTGCTCCCATATATGTTCAAATTCAAGGTTATAACGATATATCAAAAGAACCAAATGGAACTATTTATGGAAGCACTTTCTTAAATATGTCTGGAGAGCTAAAATGGTATAATCAATCTTTTTCAGATCCATTTGTACTTTCTAAAGGACTTTATTATTTAGTTATAAATGGGACGGAGATGACTCCCTCAGATCTAGCTAAATATTATTTGTCCATTAATGATGTTAATTCGAGATATCCTAATTTAAATACTTGGGAATATGATAGTGGTTGGACTAATAATCTTATTGGTCAACCACTTCTATATAAATTAGATCACATATTTTTGAGTACAATTAATCCAGAAGAAATAAATATGACTGCTGAAATTAATGGAGATTTTCATCCCGTTAAAAATGGAGAATCTCCTGAAACAGGGAATTTAACAATTTCTTTAATGAACTTTTTTCCCAATAATAATATTTTACACATTCCGCTAAAAAATAATCAATCCTATGTATTAATTTTTAATATTAGTTATCATATTAACTTAAAAAATAATTTCTTTGCTGATGGTTCAGTTACAATTAATACCGACTCAAAAATTCGATGGAGTCTTGACTTTTATCTTAATAGAACTAACGGGAATTATTCCGGTCAATTTGTCGCTCCAATTAGCTGGGAGAACTTTACTGTTTTAAATAATGGAGATGATATCACAAACGATGATAATGTTACTATCACAGGAAATATTGTAACTATTAAAAATGATATAATACAAGGAGTGAATTTCCAAGTGGAAATTACTGCTGATTCTTCAAATAGTCCTTTTAGTTTAAATTTTCCCCTAAAATCGGAATATAGGATCGGAGAAGAATTAACGTTTAGTCTAAATTCAGAGCTAGTAGGTAATTATACCTTTGTTTTATATGGATTGGGATTCCCGAAATGTAGAGAATATACAACTGATCCCTCCCATACATTTGTGTATACGTTTCCATCTAATGCTTCTTCAGGTGAATGGGAAGCCGTTGTTTATTGGAACAATAGGACTGATGCAGCGGTGCAATCTGAACCTATCACGGTAATTGGCATTTCTACTGTAATTTCCGGAGGTGGTGGAGGTGGAGGTGGTGGAGGATCAACAACCGTCACGGGTTTAGATCCATTACTAGTTCTCACGGTTAGTATAATAATTATTGTAGCTATAGCTGGAAGTTTAACTTCTTATAAAATGGTTAAAAAACTTAAGAGAAAACGTGATTTACAGATGCAAAAATTACGTAATAAGGTTCTTGACTCCCTCAATCTTAATTATATCATGATTTCAGAAAATGCTTCGGGTCTGAATGTATTTGAACAATTTTTCGGAGGAAAAGAGATAGATCCATCTTTGATATCAGGATTCCTATCAGCCATTCGAAGCTTTGGAATAGAATTAACGGGCACTTTTCAGCAATCCCAAACTATTAAACTTGAATTTCAAAACTCAAAAATTTTAATGAATGAATTTAGGCATTTTAGATTAATTCTTCTTATGGGAGAAAATCCATCAGATGATTTTATAGAATCTCTTGATAATTTAGCTCAGGACGTTGAGAAGGCGTATGGAGAACAAATTAGAGATTTTGATGGTAGACTTACCAAGTTTACGGGTATTGGTAAATTAATTGAACGTCATTTAAATGTTTCATTTCTATTTCCATTGAAGGTAATTTCATCAGAAGCAACCAAACTCACAACAGCAGAAAGATCAGTATTTAATAAAGCAAATGAAATTATGAAACAAAATAATTTGAGTTATATCTTTACTTCCTTTTTAATGGACGATCAGACGTATGAACCTAAAAGGATTAAAGCAATATTTGGATTGATTGACAAAGGAGTTTTCCAACCAATACGCTTAAAAGATCAAAATTTTAAGCAGTAAAGTGTTTCACTGTAAAACTCTCTATTTTTTCTTTATTTTGTAGGAAGATATTTTTAAGAGTTACACAATTATTATCTTAAAGACAAGGATTTATAATATATTGTAAGAATTTTTATATAAGGTGAAATCGTCTTCTAGCTTAGTGAAGCGGGTAATATTGCATGGATGAGATATATTGGATATTTATAATTGACAACATAGGTAAAACTCTCTTTAGTTATGAGAATCATATTCAGGGAACATCTACAGCAAATACAGCTTTATTATCTCATCTGATTTATGCACTAAAATCAATATCTAAAGATATTAGAGAAGATCAAGTGAAGGGAGTTGAAATGGGCAATGATAAATTTTTTCTAACTAAAGAAAAGTTAACTAGTTATCTATTTATCTTAAAAACACATAGAGATGCAAACTCCGAAGTTATAAATCCAATATTAAATGAAATCAAAACTAAATTTGTTGAAAAATTCACAGGGCAATTTTCCATAGATGTTGATACAAAAATCGAGATTTTAAATTCCTTTAGAGAAGATATTAAGGAAATTTTTAAACAAAAAACTAATTTAGAGAAATTTTTAGAAAATTCAACCGAGAATTTTTTGAATCAAATCTAGTTAAATATCTTAATCTATTTTTTTTCCTTGCTCATTAAATCCATAATTTTGCACAAATATTAAATAGGAAATTCATGAATATTATTCTAATAATATTTACTTATATAATAAAAAAAAGAAATCTAATTCAATAATAACTTAAGGTGAATTTTTAATGAGTGGTAAAAAATTATTAACAATTGCTGGTATTTTAACACTTCTTGCTACTTTTCTATTTTCTTGGGCTACATTTAATTTTGGAGAGGTTCAATATTTGAACGGTGTTGGGGGAATATTTAATGTCATAGATATTTTTACTAAAGGCACTAAGTACTATAGAAGACATTTTAGATTACCTGAATGGGCAATTTATTTCATAGCAATTATTGTTATATGGCTTGCAGCATCAGGATTTATACAACTAATAGGCAGAAATAGTCGTAAAGCAGGAATTATAGGATCAATAATCCCTCTAATAGTTGGTTTGATAATACTATTAAATGTAGTTGGTTTTCCTTTTACAGGTGGAATAATACGAATTTTCCGAGTTTTCGGTGGTGAATCCATTGTTGAAGGGCTCATTCCAATTCATATTGTACTTCCTGGGAGAGTTGAAGCATTCGGGTTATATCTCTTGCTTGCAGGTGGTATATTA
>SDBT01010226.1_pt1 | contig 15175 bp, 14 predicted proteins | sample 2277101 | NCBI WGS metagenome assembly SDBT01 (sample SAMN10404973, study PRJNA504765) | marine sediment metagenome | isolation source: marine sediment core GS10_PC15, 103 cmbsf | place: Arctic Ocean: Southern Knipovich Ridge | collected 2010 | reverse complement strand
TTTATGCTGGACAATTATGGAACTACCCTGGACATGGTGCGGACCCTTCAGGTAAAGCAGGGCGACGACAGGCAATTTTCCGAATTTGTTGCAAGCCTGGACCAGGGCGAGGTGGATAACCTGATCCTTGTGAATGTGAATCCCCTTTACAGCCTGGGCGGATTTGACGCCATGAAAAGAGCAGGATTTACCGTCTATATGGGTTCCTCCTTCAATGAAACTGCCCAGGCATGCGATGTGATCTGTCCGGACCACCATTACCTGGAGGCCTGGGGAGATGCCGAGCCGGTAAAAGGCTCCTTCAGTTTGCAGCAGCCATGCATCCATCCCATTTTTGACAGCAGGGCGTTCCAGGATTCGCTCCTTACCTGGGCGGGACAGGAACGAACCTTCGATGAACTGGTCAGATTCTGGTGGGAGAATACCATTGCCACCCCTGAATTCCGGGGGGATAGCCAGTGGTGGTCCAAAACCCTGCAGGGGGGAACCTTTGATACGGCCGGGGGAACTATTTCCGCCGCCGTCATAGTCACCCCTGAATTCAGCCCCCCGGAAGTGAAAATCAGCCCTCCTGAATCGGATCTGACCCTGACACTCTATACGACAGTTGGACTGAACGACGGACGGTATGCCAACAACCCGTGGTTACAGGAGCTTCCCGATCCGGTTTCCAAGGTATGCTGGGACAATTACCTTGCAGTATCACCTGGTGATGCCGAAGAGAGAGGCTTGCAGGACGAGATGGTGGTTACCCTGGATGGACAGGAGGTCCCTGTGATCGTGCAACCGGGGCAAGCCAGGGGAACCATTTCCCTTGCCCTGGGGTATGGACGTACAAAGGCCGGGAAGGTGGGAGATCATGTGGGAGTGAATGCTTTTCGCTGGGTTTCTTTCAGGGGTGGTCACCGTTCCTACACCAGCGACCGGATTACCCTGGAGGTTACCGGTAATACATATCCCCTGGCGCGAACACAGACCCACCATACCATGGAGGGACGACCCATTGTAAGGGAGACCACCCTGAAGGAGTTTCAGAAGGACCCATCGGCCGGCAACCATTTTCACCTGGAGACAGAGGCTCAAAGCCAGACACTCTATCCCGAGGCAAAGTTTGACGGGTACCACTGGGGACTGGTGGTCGATCAGAACAAATGTACAGGATGTAACAATTGCGTGGTGGCCTGTACATCGGAAAACAATATTGCCACCGTAGGAAAGGAGGAGGTGAAAAAACGAAGGATCATGCACTGGATCCGCATCGACAGGTATTTCAGTGATGAACCGGAGAATCCGAAAGTGTTCCACCAGCCGGTCATGTGCCAGCATTGCGACAATGCGCCCTGCGAAAATGTGTGTCCGGTGTCGGCCACCATGCACAGCAGTGAAGGACTTAACCAGATGGCTTATGTGAGGTGCATCGGGACCAAATATTGCATCAACAACTGTCCCTACCGTGTAAGGAGGTTCAACTGGTACAGGTACATCAGGAACGATAAATTCGATTTCAACCAGAACAGCGACCTCTCGAGGTTGGTGCTGAATCCCGATGTAACAGTGAGAGAGCGGGGCGTGGTTGAAAAATGCACGTTCTGCGTACAACGGATCCAGGAGAAGAAGCTGGAGGCCAAGCTCGAGAACCGGCCACTCAGAGACGGGGAGATTCAGCCGGCATGCGTTCAATCGTGTCCATCAGGCGCATTGGTATTTGGCAATATGAATGATCCGGAATCCGGAGTGAGCAAGCTGAAGAAAGAGGAACGGAACTACCACCTGCTGGAACAACTGCACACCCTCCCGTCTGTGGGGTACCTTACAAAGATAAGGAATACCGAACCTGGACCGGATGCCGGTGGTCATTCCGGACACGAAAATCTTGATCCATAATAAAACGAGATATATGTACAATACCGAGATAAGGGGACCGCTGATACTGGGGAACAAATCCCTGGGCCAGATCACCGCGGATATTACCTCACCTCTCTACGCCCGGCCAAAATTCTGGTGGGTCGTGGGACTGGGGATCAGTTCCAGTATGATGCTGCTTGGATTCTGGGCCATTTATGTGACCATCGCCAACGGGATTGGTACATGGGGTGTGAACAATACGGTGGGATGGGGCTGGGCCATCATCAATTTTGTCTGGTGGATCGGTATTGGTCATGCCGGTACTGCCTTTTCCATCTTCCTGCTGATCCTCCGGCAGGAATGGCGCTCGTCCATCAACCGTGCCGCTGAAGCAATGACAGTGATTGCCGTGGGTTGTGCTGCCATCTTCCCCGCCCTTCACATGGGCCGGATCTGGAATGCATTCTTTATCTTTCCCTATCCCAATACAAGGGGACCCCTCTGGGTGAATTACAACTCTCCGCTCTTCTGGGATTTTATTGCCATTTCGGCATACCTGTTGATTTCAGCATCCTTCTGGTACCTGGGAATGATCCCCGATTTTGCAACCATCAGGGACAATGCCAGATCGAAGGTCAAGAAAGCCGTTTACGGCTTCTTTGCCATGGGCTGGCGAGGCTCAGTAGGGGAGTGGAAACGCTATGAGGGATTGAGTTATATCCTGGGTGGTATTGCAGCGGTTCTGGTGGTTTCTGTACACTCCATTGTATCCACGGATTTTGCCATATCAATTGAACCTGGCTGGCACTCCACCCTCTTTCCTCCTTACTTCGTTGTAGGGGCCATATTTTCAGGATTTGCCATGGTGATGACCCTGATGATCATCCTGCGCAAGATCTATAAACTGGAGGATTATATAACGGACAGTCACCTGGATAAGGTGGCCAGGATCCTGATGTTTGTATCTATGATTATGGGAACCGCTTATCTTACCGAGATCTTTGTGGCCTGGTACTCGGGCAATGAATACGAGATATTTACCTTTTTCCACAACAGGATCACAGGTGAGTTTACCAAACAGTTTTGGGCCATGTTTATTTTCAATGCCATTGTACCGCAGCTGATGTGGTTCAAAAAGATCCGAAGCAATTTTCTGATCGTTTTTATCATATCCATCCTGATCAATGTGGGGATGTGGTTCGAGCGGTTCAATATTGTCGTTACGTCTCTTACAAAGGATTACCTTCCTTCGGCATGGGCCAGCTATACACCAACTTTTGTTGAAATATCGATTTACCTGGGTACACTTGGTATTTTTATTTTCGGAATTCTCCTGTTTTTCAAGTACATACCCATGATTGCCATCAGTGAAGTGAAAGCTGTGAACAAACATCAGCTAAAAAAGGAAAAATAGCCTGCATATGAAATCAAAATATCTCATAGGCGTTTTTGATGAGGAGGAAGCACTGCTCACCGCCTTTCGGAAGATGAAGGAAGAGAAGATGGAGATCGAGGATGTATTCACACCATACCCGATCCATGAAATCCTGGAGAACCATGGCAGAAAGTCAAAGATTACGATTGTCGGGTGGTTTTATGGATTTTTTGCAACGCTGGGCGTACTGGCGTTCCTGATTTACACCGCAGTCATTGACTGGCCCCTGAATTATGGAGGAAAACCCAGCAATGCATTTCCTTCTTTTATGGTGATCACCATCATCCTCACCATTTTCAGCATCACCATACTGAGCCTTTTTACATTCTCCTGGAGGGCCAACCTGTGGCCAGGCAATGAGAAACCCATTTACCATGAAGGTGCCACCGACGACAAATTTGTGATCCTGGTGGACCCAGAAAAAGTGGATCCCGGGAAAGTCACCGCAGTGCTGAAAGAGACGGGTGCTGTAGAAGTATTAGAAAAGTAGATCAATGAGATATAATAATTACGAGTGAGATGCAGAGATTAATCATATTTACCGCAATTGCCTGGATGGCCATCGGATCATGCGACCGGACCCGGTCCAGCACGGGGTGGGACTATATGCCTGATATGTATTACTCCAATGCATATGAATCCTATACGCCCAATCCCAATTTCGAGGATCACCTCACCATGAGAACTCCGGTTGAGGGGACGGTTCCCAGGAACATCATCCCTTTTGACTATGAAAAGACGGATGAGGACAGGATCAGGGCAGGGGAGACCCTTGTCAACCCGGTCGACCTTACCGGTGAGAACCTGGCAAGGGGCAAGCAGATGTATGATATATATTGTATTTCCTGTCACGGCCCCTCGGGAGATGGTCTGGGATTCCTCTATACCAGCGATCGCTATCCCTATCCGCCTGCCAGCCTGGTGGATGAGATCGTAAAAGAGCTGAAAGACGGAGAGATCTACCATTCCATCACACTGGGGTATGGGATCATGGGTGCCCACGGGGGCATGATCCGGCCGGAGGACCGGTGGAAAATTATTCTTCATTTACGCGAAAACCTGCAAAAGTAGACGGCCAAAACAACCAACAATGGAACAGAAAATCAAATTATCCCGCATGTTCATCACAGGAACCCTGATCATGGTTGCGGTGGGAATTGCCGCCCTGTTGTTTGCATTTATCAATGATCCGGACCGGGCCTGGGCCAATTTTCTGCTGAACAATGTCTATTTTGTCTCCCTTTCGGTGGGTGCCATGTTTTTCCTGGCCATTCAGCGCGTCACCCATTCTGGCTGGTCGGCCGGATTTATTCGTGTGCCGGAGGCCATGGGGGGATTTTTGCCTGTGGCAGCAGTTCTTTTTCTTGTGATGATACTGGGAGCAAAATCACTTTATCACTGGTCCCATGCCGAAGCCATGGTTCATGATCCGTTGCTTGCCCACAAAGCACCCTTTTTGAACCTTCCTTTCTGGAGCGTAAGAATAGTGATCTATTTTTCCCTCTGGATACTGATGACCAAATTGCTTCGCCGCCTCTCCCTGAAGGAGGATGAGGTCGGGGGACTGGAGTTCTTTAAAAAAGGAAACCATTATGCCAGGATCTTCATTTTTATAGTGCTCATTACCTTTTCCTTTGCTATGATCGATTGGGTCATGTCCATCGATGCACACTGGTACAGCACCATTTTTGCCATCAAGAATTTTGTGGCTGCATTTCATCACGCCGCCATTGTGATTGCATTTATTGTTCTGCTGATGAACCAGCGGGGATACTTCCCCTTCCTCAATAAGAGCCACCTGGGCGATTTCTCTCGTTACATCTTCATGCTATGTATTCTCTGGGGATACTTCTGGTTCACCGAGTTCATGCTGATCTGGTATGCCAATATTCCTGAAGAGACCGCCTATTTTCTTCCACGGATCAGGGGTGAAGGGTGGAGCTTCTTTTTCTATGCCAACATCGCTATCAACTGGTTTTTGCCTTTTGTTTTATTGATGCCAAAGGCCACTGCCCGGAATAAGGTGGTGCTGAAAATCGTCATTCCAGTGCTTATCATCGGTCAGTTTATAGATCTCTATCTCCAGATATTCCCGGGCACCATTGGAAGTCAGGTTCTTGGATTCCAGGAGATCGGAATATTTATAGGTTTTGCCGGCCTCTTTATGCTGGTAACAGGAACCATGCTTACCAGGGCCAATCTCTACCCGGTAAACCATCCTTACCTTGAGGAGTCCCAGCATCATCATACATGAGAATCTACAGACACTTCCATTTTTTAAGCCTGGACATTGTGCTGGGTGCACTGGCATCCTCATGTTTCGCTGCACGACTGTTCAATGCCAGCCCGGGATGGGCATGGTGGCTGGTCCTGGCAGGAACAGTATGGATACTCTATACCGGGGATCATCTTCTGGATGCCTGGAAGCACCGGAAAAAGAGCAACAGGGAAATGCATCAGTTTATTTTCAGGAACCGTAAATCCCTTCTCTGGTTCATGGGAGTGGTAGGTTCTGCCGTCCTTATGCTGGTTTTCAATTTTATGGAAAGATCATTTCTGATATATGCCCTGTTACTTGCAGGGGTGGTACTTCTGTTTTACGCCATGCGCCACCTGTTCAGGAAAAACAGGTTGCTCTTTATCCCCGGAGAGATATTTATCCTGCTGATATACCTGGCAGGTACCTGGCTCGGACCGCTGGTTACCCGAAGCGGTGAACTCCAGACCCCACATGCATTGATTGGCTCCATGGTGGCAGGGGTTCTTTTCATGAACCTGGGTATTATTTCATTGTATGATATCCAAAGGGACTCCAGGCTGGGTATCACTTCACTGGCACATTCAATGGGCAAACGAACCACACGGAATGTCCTGGTTTACACGGCCATTATGGTCTATCTCCTGACAATCTTACAATTTCTCATATTCGGAGTAGACCGAACCATGCAATTCGCTTTCATCCTCACCGGGATGACCACCATACTGCTTCTGGTGCTGTTCTTACCATCATTTTTCAGAAAAAACGGAACCTACAGACTGGCTGCAGATGCAGTCCTCTATATGGGTTTCCTCTCCCTGCTCATTAATCTGTAATATATAACAGGTTATGCATGGGAAGAATTTCATAAAGAAAAGTAATCTGCAAAATGGATTTGATAAGCTGGTGATGAATCCTTATTTTATTCTTTTAATACTTTTTATCCTTTTACTCATCATCATATCTAACACAAAGATGGGTAATGATGAGGGGAGATGGAGTTATATTGGGAGAATATGGTCCGAAAATAATATACCTCCATACATTGGTGCTGTCGAAAACAAAACACCTGGCATCTTCGAGTTACATGCAATTTCACATATATTATTCGGCGTTAATTACCTCTTTGTAAGGTGGCTTGGAGTTATATCCATTTTATTTTCCTCTCTCACCATCTATCTGATCGGTAAAGAATTACATACTTCTTTAGCGGGTATCTTCAGCATGGTCATATTTGGATTAACCCTGACATGGCATCAGTTAAACGGGGCGTACACTGCCCAAACTGAAACATTTATGATCCTGTTCTCTACCTTATCATTTTATTTTATTATTAAAGGAGTCAAAAGTCGCAAATGGATAGGCTGGATCTTGCTATCAGGTTGCTCAATGGGGTTTGCAATAGCATTTAAGCAAATAGCTGTTACTACCACATTGGCCCTGTTTATTTTTTTTATCATTTACGCTGCTGAACAATTGAACACAAAAAATGTATTGCTGGGATTAACCTTGCTGAGTTCGGGTATTGTCATTTCAACAATGTTGAGTTTGATTCCTCTCCTTTGCAGTGGTGTTTCTTTGAACGATTATATTGATGGTGCATGGTTGATACTGCGAAATTCAGGATCCAGTGCTGGTTTAAAGACACATATTCATCATTTTATCCGGATTTGGCTTGGATCGAGGATGCTAAGTTTATATCCTTTTTTGCTTTTGTTTTTCCTGCAATCTGAATTGATCAGGAAAAAATATATCATTGGCTTATTGATCTGGCTGTTTTTTGATTTTTTAGGGGTAAATGCCTCCGGTCATTATTTCGGACACCAGATCAAACAACTTATACCCTCTTTATCAATAGTCATTGGTATCTTGTTTAGTAATTTACTGGTGAATCGCATCAGTGAGAAAGCAGGAAGGTCCAGATACACCTCTGTGATTGTTTTATCTCTTTTTGTTTTCTTATTTCCTTATGGATATTTATTTAATTTCAAGTCTGGAGCAGAAGCGGGGTATTCAGATGCCAACATGGAGAGCGGCAAATGGTTGGAAGAGCACACTAGCCAGGAGGATTATATATATATAGCTGGTACAAAAGGCAATACCATTTTATCTTATTCCGGAAGAGTTTCATCCAGTAAGTATTTCAATACCAGCTTTGTTACACAGGATCTTGAGAAAGAGCAATTGCTTTCTGATCTTAAAGCAAAGCCCCCGCTATATTACCTTCACCCGATGTCCTCTACTGATATTGGGGGGGGTATTGAAGAGTATATAATGAATAATTACACAGTATTACATACTAAATCCGGATATGAATTCTTCAAGCGTAACTCGCCTTAGATCATGTTCCGCTATTTGTTTCTCCTTCCACCACATACCCGGTATCGGTGATTTTCCCTTCAATATCTTCTATTGAAGTCTGGTTCTTATCAAATTTCACCTTTGTCCATCCCTCTTCGTGTGAGGATTCAACCACCGCAATTCCATCCAGTGTTTCGATGCCCTTTTGGATGGCGTTTTCACAACCGTCGCAGGTCATTCCATCCACATTGATAACAACTTCCATCCACTCTGCAGCTACTGCCGGGGTGGCTGTCTCCTCTGTGGCATCAGTTTTGGTTTTGATGTTGCAGGCCAGCAGGAACATCCCTGCCATCAGTACGATAAATAAATTTTTCATTTGTTTCATGGTGAGCTGATTTGTGTTTTAGTTCGAACCCTGTTTGATCAGAAAATCCTGTCTGCGATCAGTACCAGAATGATCATCAGATAGAACAAATTTACAGTAATAAATGCCTTTTTCCAATGGTTCATCAATTCTCCCCGGTATGAAAGGCGGAACATTCGGAAAAGAAACAAAACGGTAGAAACGATGAGTACAATGGAAATCATCTGGTTACGTATGATCGGGGTGGCCGGAAGCATCAACACTATTGCACCCGTGGCTGCGATCCAGATGAAGCTCAGGTTGCGTATCTGGCGGGGTTCAAGCAAGCTGGTGATGACCGGCATGCCTGCATCCCTGAATTCGGATCCGATCTTCAGCAGCAGCAACCAGTAGTGCGGCATCTGACCCACAAAAAGCAGGAATGCCACCGTTAAGATCTCCATGTCCCATGGGATCCCACCGGCTGCGGTCCACCCGATCAGTGGGGGTAGTGCACCGATGATGGCACCCGGAAAGACCGCAAATGCAGTGACCTTTTTTAAAGGGGTGTAAACCAGGTTATACCACAGCAGGGTGAATACACCGATGGCTGCCGCACCCGGAGCGCCCGTCAGCAATAAAAGGAGGGTGCCAATGGTTGCAAACAGTGTGGCAATCAGAATCGCATGGGGAAGTTTGATGGTCCCGGCCGGAATGGGCCGCATCCGGGTCCTTTTCATAAGCGCATCGGTCCTGCGTTCCTGGATCTGGTTGATGGCGCCGGAACCCATGGAAAGGAAGAATATCCCTGACACAGTTAGCAGGGCCCCCGTATCAAGCACGGGCCTGAAGAGAAAATAACCGAGAAATCCGGTGAGCGCCACCGGAACGGAAATTGCGAATTTTCCCAGTTTTAATACGGCAGAAAGATATGATTTGTAAGATCCCCTACTCATTGAGTGCTTTCAGATAGAATATGATCAACCCCACTTCCTCTTCACTTACCATTCCTTCATAGGAGAGCATCAATCCTTTCTTGTAACCCTTCACAATGTCGGCGTTGGGATCGAATATGGATTTTTTTACATATTCATCGTCACAGATAATATCTATCTCTTTTCCCCCGGACAGCACAATGCGATTCTCCCCCCAGATCCCCAGGTAGGAGGGCCCCACCAGTTTGGTTCCATCCGACGAATGACATACATTGCAACCATTCCGTTGCAAAACCTGGTACCCCTGGTCAGCCAGGCTGATTTCGGCGTCCACCACCGGCGCAGTGACTATCGTATCTGCAATCCACTCTTCGAATTGTTCTTTGGGCATCACCTTTACCGCGGTATACATATAAGAATGTTGCAGTCCGCAATACTCGGCACAGAACATATCATAATCACCCACCTGTCCGGGAATGAACCACATCACCTTCTCCTGTCCGGGCACCATATCCTCCTTCACCCTGAAAGCCGGAATATAAAGACTATGCAGTACGTCCAGTGCCACCAGGTCAAGGATGACCGGTTCTCCAACGGGTACATAAAGGGTATCTGTGACCTTTCCTGTTTCATATTCAAACTGGAACTTCCACATTCTGGCGATGGCCTTTACATGCCTGGCCTCATCCGGGGGATTCATCATCGGACGCCATCCCATCCATCCAAAATAGAACATGACAAGTACCAGGACCAGGGGGATCACTGTCCATATAATCTCCAGCCTGGTATTTCCTTCATTCTGAATGGCCCTGGGATGCTTGTCCTTCCTGTATTTGTATATAAATACTACCATGACGATGGTCAGCCCAATCAGAAAAAAGAAGGAAATGGCCAGGATAACCAGGAAGGCCAGGTCGACACCGGCAACAAAATTAGAAGCGTTTTGTGGATCTGCAGTATACATGGTGCAATCAATTTCGTTATCTGAACAGGTAGTCCAGGAATGTGATGACAATCACGGCCCCCAGAAACAGGACGATCAGGACCGCCATGAGTTTATATATACGCTGGTCGAATTTCAGATGCATAAAAATGGCCAGGACAAAAGTTGTTTTCGCACCGGCAATGATCAATGCAACCACCGTGGACCATTTTGTTAATTCAATCTGGGTCACCAACACTGAAACGGTGGTTAGTATAAGTAACAGCAATAATACCAGGCCGTAAGTTTTGTAAGGAACAATATGGTGTGTTGTATCTGACATGAATATATATTTAAGTGATCAGGTAAAAGAGCGGGAACAGGAAGATCCAGATAACATCCACCAGGTGCCAGTAAAGTCCGCCGTTCTCGAGCAACTGAAAATTATCAAAGCTGATTGTGTCTTTCCGGACATATACAAATACGAATCCAAGAAAGACCATCCCAATGATGATGTGAAGGGCATGCAAACCGGTCATAAAGAAGTAGAGCCCGAAGAAAAGGATATCTCCCTTCCCGAGTTCATCCAGCAGCGGAGAGCCGGGATAGAGACCATGTTCTATTTTTCCACTCCATTCGAAATACTTGTTTACCAGGAACACCAGTGCCAGTATCATTGTGAACCCAATGAGCATCAGCGTGGTTCGCTTATCTTTCTTCTGTATGGCGGTGGTGGCCATGGCAATGGTCATGCTGCTTATCAGAAGGATGAACGTATTGATGGTACCCACGGTGACATCCAGTTCCCGGGCGGCCAGGTGGAAGGCCCCGGGGTACATGTAACGGTAAACAGAGTAGACTATAAATAATCCCCCGAACAGCATCAGCTCCGTGAATATGAAGAGCCACATACCCAGCTTGGAGGCTTCATCGTCCCTGTGTTCATTCTTAAGAGCAGTCACTTCTGACATAGGAGAAAGGTTTAATCAAACTTATAAGGTGCTTTATCAATGACAGGGATTTCTTCAAAATTTTCCAGGGGAGGAGGGGAAGGGATCCTCCATTCAAGGCCTGTTCCGCCCCAGGGATTACCGGGGGCTTTTTCTCCCTTCCTGGCCGATTTTATCAGGTTGGTTACAATGATGATCAATCCGGTGACCATAACCAGGGCCCCGATGGTAGAGATGATATTGGGACCATGGAACTCTGACAGGTAATCATAATATCTTCTGGGCATACCTTTGACCCCAAGGTAGAACATGGGCCCATACAACGTTACAAAACCTATGAAGAAGATCATCCATCCGGTCTTCGCCCAGCTGGGGTCATACATGCGTCCGTATATTTTTGGGAACCAATAGTGCATGGCACCAAAAAATGCAAAACCGGTACCTCCAAATACAATAAAATGGAAGTGGGCCACCACGAAGGCCGTATCATGCAAATGCACATCGGTGGCCAGTGCTCCCAGCACCAGTCCGGTTAGTCCCCCGATAAGGAATACAAAAATAAACGAAGCGGCCCAGAGGAAGGGAATCTCAGTGGTGATCGATCCCTGGTGCATGGTTGAGATCCAGTTAAATACTTTGATTGCGCTGGGTATGGCCACAAGGAACGTAAGTATGGAAAATGTATAGAGCGCTGTACCGCTCATGCCCGATGTGAACATGTGGTGTCCCCATACGAAGTAACCCACAAAAGCAATGGCCAGTGTGGATATGACAATGGCCTTGTACCCGAATATGGTTTTTTTTGTAAAAGTTGGAATGATCTCTGAAATGGCTCCCATGGCAGGAAGGATCATGATATAGACCGCAGGGTGCGCGTAGATCCAGAACAGGTGCTGATAGAGAAGCGGATCGCCGCCCTTGGCCGGATCGAAGAAACCGATGCCCAGGATCCGTTCACCCGCCACCATAAGCAGGGTAATCCCCACTATGGGAGTGGCCAGCAACTGGATCCATGCTGTTGCGTACAGGGTCCACGGAAAGAGTGGCATTTTCATCCATGACATGCCGGGAGCCCGCATCCTGTGTATGGTCACAATGAAGTTCAAACCTGTCAGTATGGAAGAAAATCCCAGCACAAATGCTCCAAGGGCTGCCGGAAGCATATTGGTTCCCGTCTTGAAACTGTAAGGCGCATAGAAGGTCCAGCCAGTGTCGGGCGGTCCGTTCCCGAAAAGTGAAATGACCACAAGAATTGACCCGAATACATAGATATACCACGAGAAAAGATTCAGTTTCGGAAAAGCCACATCCTTTGCTCCGATCTGTATGGGCAGCATAAAATTGCCGAATACAGCGGGTAGTCCGGGTATCACGATCAGGAAGATCATAATAACACCATGAACGGTGAAGGTGGCATTGTAGCCCTGGGGCCCTATGATCGTTTTTCCCGGAGCAATCAGTTCCAGCTTCATCAATATTCCGAGGGTCACTCCAATGGTGAACCAGCACATCATGGAGTACAGATAGAGCATGCCGATTCTCTTATGGTCGGTCGACAGGATCCATTTGAATATCCCCTTTTTACCACCATCCTCCTCCATGTAGGATTTATAACCTCTTTGCTCTGAAGCTTCTGATATCATATCTAATTTATTTTTTTTCTTCTGAACAGAATCAGCACAAAAAATAGTACCAAAGCCATAAATATAATCAATGTCCCCGCCACTTTGGTTACATTCAGTACGTATTTTTGTCCCTCCGGATCATAAGAATAACAATATTGAAGCACCCTGTTGATGGTAGGCCCCGACTTGCCTGCAGCGGCGTCGAGGATCGACATTTTCATTTCGAAAGGCAAAAAGTAGATACCATTCATGTACCTGGTGATCTTGCCTTCCGGATCCGTGATGATCAATGCTGCTGCATGGATAAAATCATTACCTGTGGGCTTGAACCTGAATCCGGTTGCTTCAGTTAGTTTGCGGATGTTGGTACTGTCACTTGTAAAAAACAACCATCCCTTCTCCGCCTGTTCCTTTTTCTCCATCAGGTTGAGGTAATTTTTCTTTTTCTTCATGGCAAGAAAAGTGTCTTCCCGGTGATCAAAGCTGATGGTCAGGGCCTGATAATCCTCCCCCAGCACAAGATCCATGTTGTCCATTACATTGGCCAGCCCGTCCATCAGGGGAGAGCAGATGCCCGGACAACGAAAATAAACAAAGTTAACGATGGTGGGTTTGTCAAGGATATCTCCCAGAATGACTGTATCTCCCTTCTCATCGACGAGCATGGCATCCAGGGGCAGGTACTGATCCAGCTTTTCTATGATGCCAATTTCAATGTCAGGATCTGACTGGGCAAAGGCAGGCAGAAAAAGTAATGCGAAAAATAATGTGGGCAGGATATGTTTCATTATCTGGTTTTAGGGTTTCATTTTGCAATAGAAGAAATTCAGATGAACCTTCCATACTAAAATAATCACTTTTTTCTTCAATGCCTCTTACATGGATTATTAAATGTTAATAAAACCATGAAATGGTTGATTGTTCAGGCTCATGGACAAACAAAGTTTTCGTAGATTAAACGTTTGTTAAATTGAAATTGTTTAACGCACCTGAACAGAAATAATATGTACCCTATGAAAACCCTCACAATTATTCTTGCCTTGTTGGTGTCAACTTCCATGATTAAAGCTCAATACCCCGTTGAATTCCGCTCGCGCATTGGCTGCGCCGAGATCGTAAAAACTCGGTTCCCCGCGGCTTGCCGCGAGGAGAGTCAATGTATGGCAAGGAGAGAGGTATCAGGTCAAAAAGCTCATAATTGAGTAAAATAATCAATGAATATTTAGATATCTTTTTTAAGTAATGTATTTTTGACCTGGGAATTTTCAATACTGGTTTAAGTCACACTCCCCATGTTAAAGAAAGTATTCAGGTTTTATTACGATGGATTCAGGAGCATGACCTGGGGTAAGAAATTGTGGAGGATCATCTTGGTAAAGCTGTTTATCATGTTTGCCATCCTTAGGATTTTCTTCTTTCCGGATGTATTGAAAAGAGATTTTAAAACCGACGAGGAACGGGGTAATCATGTCCTCGAACAATTAACCAATCCATAACAAAATGATGGACTCAATTGACATGTCACTGGTTGACTGGTCGCGTGGACAATTTGCCCTGACCGCCTTGTTTCACTGGCTTTTTGTACCGCTTACCCTGGGATTGTCTTTTATCGTGGCCTTCATGCATACAATGTATGTAAAGACCGGTGACCAGGAGTGGAAGAAAATCACAAAATTCTGGATGAAACTGTTCGGGATCAATTTTGCAATCGGTGTTTCCACCGGGATCATCCTGGAATTTGAGTTTGGGACCAACTGGTCCAATTACTCATGGTTTGTAGGGGATATCTTTGGCGCTCCGTTGGCGATAGAAGGAATCCTTGCGTTTTTTCTTGAATCCACCTTCATTGCCATCATGTTCTTCGGTTGGAACAAAGTAAGTAAGCGGTTCCATCTGACCGCATCCTGGCTCACGGCCTTCGGGGCCAGTCTTTCTGCAATATGGATCCTGGTGGCCAATGCATGGATGCAGAAGCCTGTGGGTACTGCCTTTAATCCCGATACGGCCAGGAACGAAATGATCAATTTCTGGGATGTGCTCTTTTCCGATATGGCGGTCAATAAATTCCTTCATACCATCACCTCCAGCTTCCTTCTGGCTTCCATCTTTGTGATCGGGGTGAGTGCCTGGTTCCTGTTGAGGAAGCGGGAAATACTGTTTGCCAGGCGAAGTACCATTGTGGCTTCAGTATTCGGGGTGATCGCCGGAATCTCCACCATATTCACAGGCGATACATCCGCACGGATCGTGGCCAGGGACCAGCCCATGAAATTTGCTTCCATGGAAGCGCTTTACGAGGGGCAGACCCATGCTCCCCTGGTGGCCATCGGAGCCATGAGGACCGATACAAGCGGAATTCCCAATCCAAGGGAAGAATTCATCTTTAAATTTGAAATTCCCAATGCGTTATCGTATATGGTATTCCTGACTCCCAGCGGATTTGTCCCGGGGATTACCGACCTGGTGTATGGCAACGAGGAGCAGGGGATCATCTCATACGAAGAAAAAATTGACCGGGGAGCTGTTGCCATTCAGACCCTGAAAGAACTGAAGCGGGCC
>SDBT01010225.1_pt1 | contig 15175 bp, 12 predicted proteins | sample 2277101 | NCBI WGS metagenome assembly SDBT01 (sample SAMN10404973, study PRJNA504765) | marine sediment metagenome | isolation source: marine sediment core GS10_PC15, 103 cmbsf | place: Arctic Ocean: Southern Knipovich Ridge | collected 2010 | reverse complement strand
CGCTGAGAGACCAGACCTGATGAAGGGCTTGCGAATCTCGGCCATATCAATCTTCGCCACGATCCCCAGGTTCAACACGGCGACCGGTTCATGGGCGGCCAAGACCGTTTCGCCCCGATAATCGGGGCCAATGACGGTTCCGGACAGCCCGTTGAGCGCCCTGCGCATGGGTTCGGCCAAATCCGAGTCGAAAGCCACCGGTGCGGGCTGTTCGATCGCGCCGTGTCGATGCCGCAAGATGAAAACGATAGAGTCCTTATCGCGCCGCGCCAGCGTGAATTCCCCCGTTTTGCCGAAGCCCTCGTATTGTTCGTGGGCGTTGATGATCCGGCTCAGCGTCGCGGCGGTGGCATCGTGGCCCGGATCAGCATCCCGCAGTATGCCGGCCACGTTGGCATCGTAGCGCGCGATGGCCTCAATCAAGCGGGCCTGGCTTTGCGCAGTGACTTGCAGCAACTCCCGCTGCTTCCGGATTTCATGGCGATAGAGAGTAACACTTATGACCGCCATTACCGTCGCGCAAGCCCCGACCATGATGAGAGTCAAGAAAAAGAAACTTCTTCGCGCGTATATGGGCTTGGCTGCCCTTCCATCATTTCCCGAAAAAGGCTGACCTCTGGCCTCACGCGCGCCGCCCTGAATGTCACCTTGATGCTTCATTTCCAACCTTTTTACCCATCTCCGCCGTCAAGCCATCTTGCGCAGTAGCTAACCCGGTATGCCATATAATCATATGCTTCTCACCGGCCGACTCTTTTATGCGAGACAGTAGTGGCTGAATTGGCCGCAAGTCGCCCCCTGGGCGCGCGTAACTACGCGCAAGCCTCCGCAATCGTATGCAATCCAGTGCAATGAACGAGAAATCGCTTGTGGCTCTTGGCCCGAATCTCGAGGGGTTGATCTAGCCATCACGTTTTAATAGACTAAGGAATTGGAGTTCGTTGGTCTCATTGACAGGTTCATAATGTCCTGCATCCACGCGCTGGCAAATCTCGGCTGCAAGCCTTTAGCCATTTGGGCAGCAATATGAAATCAACCGTTTACGTACATCCGTCTCTGGTAGATACGATCACGGAACTCGTCGCCTCCAATGGAATCGGGATCGATATTACTGCCGGCGAATCGGCGAAGGTTAGCATTTTGCCCAGCCCGCATCGTACCCAGTGCAATCTGGAGCAGATCTACGCAGGCGGATGGATAGACTGCTCTGTAGCCCGCCGCCTGGCAGATGAGTTGGCGATTCCGATCGAACATATGGGAATGCTGCTGAATCACCTGAACGTCAAGATTCGCAATTGCTCCCTGGGATGCTTCTAATGGACCTCGCCACCGCATGCCCATAGATAATCACAGCGGCAGTGATTTTGCCGCAGGAACCAGTAAATTGAACCAAAACGATCAAAAAACTGTGAAGGCCCAGGACCAGGCCGTCAAGGCCGTCGAAATTTTTCGAATCGTTGAAGACGGGGCGGCAGATGGTAAGGCTCTGGACAAGGTCATCGTCGAACGACCGATAACCATCATGGTTAACGGGGTGGGAAGCTTCACGATTCTGTGCACTCCGACGGATCTGACGGCCTTGGCGGTCGGATTTGTTTTCACCGAGGGAATCATCTCCAGTATGAACGATGTTATTTCCATTTCATCGGACCCAGCCATCCCCGACGTAATCGCCATAGTAACTAAAGACCAGTCCCCCGCCGCCACCAACAGGAATCTGGTCGTAACCAGCTCATGTGGTTTGTGCGGCGTTCGGAACATCGAGGAACTTCTAGCAAGGGCAAACCAGTGCGATGACTCGCTTAAGATTCGCCGAGACACTCTTACTGTGGTGCTGGAGAATATGGAGTCGATGCAGCATGTCTTCAGCCAGACCGGTGGCGCTCATGCCGCCGGAGTATTCACCGCCGATGGGGAGATCGTGGCATTCGCAGAGGACATCGGACGCCACAACACCATGGACAAGGCTATTGGTAAGTGCATCCTTGAAGGTCGCCCAACGGGGGAGTGTGGTATTGTACTGTCAGGGCGGGTGAGCTTTGAGATGGTGGCCAAGGCTGCCAGGGCGGGAATTGGGCTAATCCTGGCAGTGTCGGCGCCTTCCTCGTTCGCCATAGACGCCGCCGACAAACTGAACGTAACTATCTGCGGGTTTGCAAGAGCGGGCCGGGCCAACGTATACACGCACCCCAAAAGAATCTGCGATCTGCGGTGCGACTGAAGTTAGTACTCAGCCATTCGATGAAGGTGCAATTAAGAGATATGACCGCCAAATCAACTCTGATAATCCTGGTCGCAGGGGCGATCTTGATCGCCGGGGTCGTCTCCGGCTGCGACAAGAAGGCGGGGGACGCTTCGGAGTCGTCCGATCCGGCCAAATCGAAGCTGATTATCTTCCATGCGGGCAGTCTGTCGGTTCCATTTAGCCAGATATCCGCCATCTTTGAACGGGCTCATCCGGGCGTCACGGTCCTAGCCGAGTCCGCGGGAAGTCGCAATTCGGCGCGAAAGATCAGTGACCTGGATCGTCGGTGTGATGTATTCGGCTCGGCCGATTACAAGGTGGTGAGCAATCTGCTCATGCCGGATCACACAAGCTTCAACATCCGATTTGCCTCCAACGAAATGGTTATCGCCTACACAGATCGATCCGCCAGGGGGGCAGAGATCACTTCGGCGAACTGGCCAACTATTCTGATGTCCCCCGATGTGCTGTTCGGCCGGTCGGACCCCAATCGTGACCCCTGCGGATACCGCAGCCTCATGTTGTTCCAACTGGCTGAAGCGCATTACGGCGTTGAGGGCTTGTGCGATAAGCTGGTCGAAAAAAGTAGCGGCAAGTATATTCGCCCGAAGGAGACTGAGCTTCTGGCACTACTGGAGGTGGGCGAGATAGACTACCTTATTATCTATCGATCCGTAGCAATCCAGCACGGCCTGAAGATGATCGACCTGCCCGCCCAGATCAATCTTGGATCCCCGGCCCTTGCGCACCATTATAAAGCTGCGACTGTGAATGTTACCGGCGCTAAGCCCGGCGAGTTCATCGAGCGCGAGGGCGAGCCGATGGTCTACTCGGTTACGATCCCACATAGCGCCCCTAACCGTGAGCTAGCTGAGGCGTGGGTGGAACTTCTGCTGTCTCAGCGAGGCAGGCAAGTCATGGTCAACAACGGCCAGCCTTGTCTTACGCCGGCTATCTCCGGTGAACTAGATGCATTGCCCCAAAGCCTCAGACAATACTGCAGGCGACAAGGGAGTCGCCCAACCGTGGAAGCCCAGCCATGACCGAAATTCAGCCTATTGACCCCAACCCAAGAAGCTACTGGTTTCAGCTTGTCTTCATGCTGGGTGGGGGGTTTGTGCTTCTTTTCGTTCTGGCCCCACTAATCAGTATGATCCTGGCTACCCCTGTTGATGCAGTAGCTCAAGCGGCCCAAGACCGTGAAATTCTCCAGTCGATCAAGCTGACATTGCAGGCGGCACTGGCTGCGACGGTAGTTTCGACCCTTGCAGGCGTACCCTTGGCATATCTGCTGGCTCGCAAGAGATTCTTCGGACGTTCGGCTCTGATGGCGATCATAGATCTGCCGATAATCATTCCTCATTCGGTGGCTGGGATCGCACTACTGACCATGATCGGCCGGAAGTCTCTGCTTGGACGATTGACCGGCGGGGGGCTTATCGGAACGGCTGCGGGGGTATCGGTGGCGATGGCTTTCGTATCGATGCCGTTCCTTGTCAACGCCGCCAGGGAAGCATTCCTGGCCGTGCCGGTTAAACTGGAGAAGGCTGCCCGTACGCTTGGCGCCTCGCCGGGGCGGGTGTTCTTTACCATATCGCTGCCGCTGGCTTGGCGCGGAATCCTTTCGGGCATGATCCTGATGTGGGCGCGCGGGATAAGTGAATTCGGCGCCGTGGTCATCATTGCATACCATCCAATGACGACGCCGGTGTTGGTGTTCCAACGATTCAATGACTTCGGACTGGCGCACGCTCGTCCGGCGGCAGTGCTGCTGATCGGCATCTGCGTGGCCATATTCATCGCGCTGAGGCTTATTTCCAGCCGCCCCAAAGATACTGGGATCGGCAATGCTTGAGGTCAGATCTATATCCAAGCGTCTTGGCTCGCTGGAACTTTCCGATGTCTCGCTGACGTTGGAACAGGGCCAGTGTTTTGTGCTGCTGGGCCCATCGGGAGTCGGCAAGACCGTTTTCCTGGAAATCATCGCCGGACTCATCCGTCCCGATTCGGGCAGCATCTTGTGGGAAGGGGCGGATATCACCGCTACGGCCCCGGAGAAAAGACGCTTTGCGATGGTGTATCAGGACTATGCGCTGTTCCCACATCTTACCGTCGGCCAGAATATCGGTTATGGCCTTCGAGCAACCCCGATGGACTCAAAGAAGATCGATGACCGTATCGAAGCCCTTGCGGAAAAACTCCGGATTTTCCATATCTTGAAGCGCCGTCCCGAGACTCTTTCAGGAGGGGAGCAGCAGAGAGTGGCACTGGCTAGGGCGCTGGCTGCAAGACCAAGACTGCTCCTGCTTGATGAGCCTCTTTCTGCCCTTGATACCAACACTCGGCAGAGGTTGCGGAAAGAACTCGCCCAAATCCACAAAGATCTGAATGTGCCGATCATTCATGTGACGCATGATCCCCAGGAGGCGATGATGTTGGGCGATCATGTCGGCGTGATGCTGGGCAATCGAATTCGCCAGATCGCCACTCCCGACGAGCTGTTCAGGAAGCCATCGGACGCGGGCGTGGCTGAGTTCCTGGGCCTTAGAAACGTCTTGCCTGTAGCTAAGGTCAAAGACCAACGCTGCCTTGTCGCCGGCACATGGATTCACGCAAATGCGGCAGGTGATTCAACCGGCCATATCTGGATCAAGCCTGAAGAGATTCTCCTGTCGGGTCGGCCGTTCCATAGCAGTGCGAGAAACCAACTCGTCTGTAAGGTTATCGAATGGGAAAACAGGGATTCTCTCCTGGCGGTCCGGCTGGAAAGCGGGGGGCTCGCCCTGACAGCATTGATCACCCATGCATCCTTTGAAGATCTGCACATCGAAGCCGGCGCAGAGCTGTATGCAACGTTCAAGAGCTCGTCCATCCATTGCTTCTAGCAGATCGGCTGGGTTATCCAGTTCGCATCTGGATCTGTGAGAGCATTTCATCCAAAACGGGCAGGTTGTCCTTTAAAGGATCTGATGGTTCGATCCGCCCATTGGCGTTTATCGTGACGAGGGGCTCGGAGAGCCTTGGATCCATCGGAAGATGCCCGATCAGCTCAACGCCGTCAAGCCGTTGACTGATCTGGGCCAACTGGGCCTGATCGGTGATCCGGTTGGCAACGGCAAAGATCTTCTTTACGTGGATGTCGTCGGCGAGACCGCGGACGCGAAGGGCTGTCTGGGCGCTCCAACGGGATGGGTCTACCACAACGATAAGGGCGTCCACTGACTGGGCTGTCGCCCGGCCGAGATGTTCGATTCCCGCCTCCATATCCATGATGAGATCGTCGTCCCGACCCAGGATCAGATGTACAAGGAGAGCCTTCAAAAGAGCTGTAGCAGGGCAGATGCAGCCATCGCCGCCGGCTTTGATGCCGCCAAGGACGAGCAGCCTGATGTTGTCGATCTTTCTGGCGTAGGTATCTGGAATGTCGTCGACTTTCGGGTTGAGCTTGAAATACCCGCCGTAGCTGTTCGCTGCGCCCGTGCGCTGTTCAATCAGGTCCGACATCTCGCAAAGCGGGGTTATCTCCTCGTCGCCAGGGGCACCCAGTGCCTCGGCCAGGTTCGCGTCCGGGTCAGCGTCGATGGCAATGACGTTGTGGTTCTTCAGGGCCAATGCCCCGGCCAACATTGCCGTCAACGTCGTCTTTCCTACACCGCCTTTTCCTGATATGGCTATCTTCATTCGGCTTGGCAACTCCTGATTCTTTTTGGGGAGGGACCGACAGTTTCATAGTAAGAATGATTCCACGTCGACGCAAACGAATTTTGCCCCAAGGCCATCCCAGAAGGCATGCAAACCATGTGGTATTGCTGGTAACAAATACCTTGCCTTGATGGCGACCACTCTGATATATTCAATGCGGTTTTGTAATTGAATTTGTAAACCATGTGGAATTGCCTGTAACAAAAGCTTGCCTTGATGGTGCCCATTTTGATATATTCAAAGTGGATTTCGATGCTTGCGGCCTTGGCATGTTCCGCGTAGTTCGGCAGTTCATGTGAGATGGAGCCGTAAATGTCTTTTGTTGTAAGCAACGCTCGACTACATAAAGCCTGATTCCAGGCGGAGGTGTACCTGTGGTTTCACCCAAAAAACGAAGTGTTGATCCTGCCTCTCTAGAAATGCTTGAGGTGGCAGCTTCTCAAGGTATTTCAACCGCCTGGGATCGCCATGATGCGATGCAGCCTCAATGTGGCTTTGGCGAACTGGGGCTCTGTTGCCGCAACTGCACGATGGGGCCGTGCAGAATAGATCCTTTCGGCAATGGGCCTTCAGAAGGCGTTTGCGGCGCGACTGCCGATGTCATTGCCGCTCGCAACCTGGCCCGCATGATAGCGGTCGGAACATCGGCCCATTCGGACCATGCCCGCGATGTTTCCCACGCACTGCTGTCCTCGGCTGACGGGGGCGACTATTCGGTCAAGGATGAGGCCAAGCTCCGCGCCCTGGCCGAGGAATGGGACATCAAAACTGAAGGCAGGTCGGTTTCCGAGATTACCAGGGATCTCGCACTGGAGGCACTGGGCCAGTTCGGCAAACAAGAAGGTGAACTGAAGTTCGTCTCCCGTGCGCCGGAGCTTACCCAAAAGAGATGGCGGGATAATGGCGTGGTTCCTCGCGGGATTGACCGGGAGGTAGTTGACCTGTTGCACCGCACGCATATCGGTGGGGATAGCGACCCCAAGAGCATCATGCTGGCGGGTGTCCGTACAGCCCTGGCTGACGGTTGGGGCGGATCGATGATCGCCACGGAGTTGCAGGACATTCTGTTCAGAAGCCCACAGTGGCTTCGCAGCAGCACCAACCTGGGCGTTCTCAAAGCCGACGATGTAAACATCGTTGTCCACGGGCACGAGCCGGTTCTTTCGGAAATGCTCGTCGTAGCCGCTCAGGATTCCGAGCTGCTCAAACTGGCCAAGAGCAAGGGCGCCGCAGGCATCTCGTTAAGCGGAATATGCTGTACAGCCAACGAGATTCTTATGCGACACGGCATTCCGGTTGCGGGTAATTTCCTCCAGCAGGAACTAGCCATTGCCACCGGCGCAATTGAAGCGATGATCGTGGACATTCAGTGTGTCATGCCCTCTCTGGGCAAGCTTGCCGGATGCTTCCACACCAAACTGATCAGTACTTCCCCCAAAGCCAAGTTCCCCTTTGCCTCACACATCGAGTTCTCAGAAGCCAAAGCTCTGGCTACTGCAAAACAGATCGTTCAAATAGCGGTTGAGAACTTCTCTAATCGCGATGGATCTCGAGTACATATTCCGGATATCTCCAGCAATTTGATCGCGGGCTTCACGGCAGAAAACATCTTCACGGCGCTTGGCGGACGATACAGGTCGAGCTATCGTCCCCTTAACGATGCGATCATGACCGGGCGGATTCGCGGCCTGGCTGCGGTTGTTGGCTGCAATAACCCCAAACACACCCAGGACTCTGGCCACATCGCAATTACGAAAGAACTGCTGGCCAACGACGTGCTGGTAGCTACGACGGGTTGCACCGCCATTGCCGATGCCAAGGCGGGCCTGCTGTGTCCCGAAGCAGCAGAAGAGTTTGCCGGCGAAGGCCTTCGCGAAATCTGTCGGGCTGTGGGAATCCCGCCCGTACTGCACATGGGTGCCTGCGTCGATATCAGCCGCATCCTCGTCCTTCTGTCGAACGTGGTTGCCGAGGGAGGCCTGGGCGAGTGCATTGCGGACCTTCCCGCAGCTGCCTCTGCCCCCGAATGGATGAGCGAAAAGGCTGTAGCGATCGGTTTCTACGCCGTCGCCTCGGGGGCCTTTACAGTTCTGGGCGAGCCACTTCCGATTCAGGGATCTCCGTCGTTGACGAAGTTCCTGACCGAGGACATCGAGGATATCTTTGGCGGCAAGTTCGCTTTCCAGTCCGATCCGATCAAAGCCGCCCACCTGATGATAGATCACATCGATGCCAGGCGGGCTGCATTGAACCTGCCGGGGCCGATGTACGATGTACCCCACACCTGCGAGCAGGCTGAAAAGGCCTCTGCTACCGTTGAGTAGAGCGGCAAGGAGTCTGGCATGGCCAAGGTAATTATTGTCGATGAGAAATATTGTATGGCATGTAAGAGTTGTGTGCTTCAGTGCGCAATGGCACATACTGACGCGCGGACCCTAGCCGAGGCGATCCGATCCGACGAGCTTCCCCAGCCACGCCTTAACATAGAGGCAGGGGAGCCGTTTGGCAAGCCATTGCAGTGTCGCCATTGTGAAGATGCCCCCTGCATGGCGGTCTGCCCCACCGATGCGATCAGCCGGGAAGGTGACCTGGGCCCAGTGATTCTAGACCAGCTCCAGTGCATCGGATGCAGGCTCTGCATGCAGGCCTGCCCCTTCGGCGTGATCTATCTGTCTCGCGATCACAAGACGAAGATCAAGTGCGACTTGTGCATTGAGCTTACCGAGGCCGGTGAAGATCCAGCCTGCGTTTCGGCATGTCCGACCGGTGCTTTGAAGTTCGTCGAACTCGATGATTTCCTCCGAGATCAGCGCAGGACAGAGGCGGCTATGTTGGCTGGCAAGCAAGATACCCCCCCAGAGGCAGGAAACAGTGACAATGGTCCTGACGAAAGTTGATGAAATTATAGAAAGCTATGACTGTAAAGAGTCATGGCCGGTGATGATTCTGCAAGATGTCCAGGAAGCCTTGAACTATCTGCCGGCTGACGCTCTCCGTCACGTTGCCAAGAGGTTGGACTTGGGCTTGGGCCACGTCTATAACGTCGCGACGTTCTACAGCAGCTTCAGCCTCGTTGAACGCGGGAAACACATCATAAAAGTTTGTGATGGAACAGCCTGCCACTTGCGCAGAGCAGTGAACCTGCGGGACGAGATAAGCCGGCAACTGGGCATAAACGAGTGCGAGACAACGCCCGACAAGATGTTCACGCTGGAAACAGTGGCTTGTCTGGGTGCCTGTGCTCTAGCGCCGGTTATGGCGGTTGGATCGCAATACCATGGCCAACTTTCGACTGAAAAGGTCCACGAGACCCTCGAGGCCTACCGCAACGCAGCCGTAACGGATGTCGCCGGATAACTTTTGTTTCCCCGGACCCATACAGGGCCGGGAGCGTAATAAGAGAATATGACCAGATTAGCTAAACCAGATGAGTTGGCCTCATATCGGGCCAAGATCGCGACCGAATACGGCGCATCCCGGTCATTGGTGCTCGTTTGCGGTGACACCGGCTGCCGTGCCGGCGGTGGACTTTCCGTCGCTGACGCGTTCAGTAGCGTCCTTGAGTCAAAGGGCCTTGGCGACGAAGTAAGCGTGCGTGTGACGGGCTGTCACGGGTTCTGCGAACAGGGCCCGCTTGTGGTCATGCCAAACGGAGTGCTCTACGTCCGCGTTTGCCCCGATGATGTGGAAGAAATTGTCGCTACCACCATAGAATCCGACGGCGTCGTCGAAAAGTTCACCTACCGCGACCCAGAAACGAAAAACCACATCCCTGCCGAGAAGGACGTGCCGTTCTATGCCAATCAGCAGCGCGTAGTGCTTGCCAAGAGCGGCAGGATTGACCCGACCAACATTGACGATTACATCGCCGCTGGCGGGTATGACTCGCTGGCTAAGGCTCTAAAGTCGATGCAGCCCGATGAGATCATCGACACGATTGAAAGCGCCGGTCTTCGCGGACGTGGTGGAGGCGGATTCCCCGCAGCCCGCAAGTGGCGGGCGTGTCGTAAGGCTCAGGGATACCCCAAGTACGTTTTGTGTAACGGTGACGAGGGCGACCAGGGCGCTTTTATGGACCACAGTATTATGGAAGGAAATCCGCACTCGGTGCTGGAAGGCATGGCCATCGGCGCTTACGCCATAGGTTCGGACTGCGGATACATCTACGTTCGACTGGAGTATCCTCTGGCTGTGGAGAACCTGCGAATTGCGATCGACCAGGCCCAGGAGAGGGGACTGCTGGGCAAGTCAATACTGGGTACGGATTTCAGCTTTAATATTCAAGTGAGTCGGGGAGCCGGAGCCTTTGTCTGTGGTGAATCGACGGCTCTGATGGTCTCCATCGAGGGGCAGGTCGGCGAGCCAAGAGCAAAACACATTCACACGTCCGAAAAGGGCCTGTTCGGTAAGCCCACGAACCTCAACAACGTCGAAACATGGGCCAACGTGCCAGAAATCATTGAAAAGGGTTCCCAGTGGTTCGCCGGTATCGGCAGCGACCGGTCCAAGGGCACAAAGGTGTTCTCGGTGGTTGGCAAGGTCAAGAACACGGGGCTGGTCGAAGTGCCCATGGGGATGACCTTGCGCCAGATCATATTCGATATCGGCGGCGGTGTCGCCAACGACCGGAAATTCAAGGCCGTCCAGACCGGCGGCCCCTCGGGAGGCTGCCTGCCCGAAAGCCAACTCGACCTGCCGGTGGACTTTGACTGTCTGACTGAAGCTGGGTCGATGATGGGCTCGGGGGGAATGATCGTCATGGACGATCGGACGTGTGTGGTTGAACTGGCTAGGTATTTCACTGAGTTTCTCTGCAAGGAATCGTGCGGCAAGTGCACAGCCTGTCGAGAAGGCGTCCTGCGAATGGCCCAACTGCTGGAGAATATCTGCCAGGGCGAGGGGACGCTGGAAGATATCGAGCTTCTCGGCGAGGTCGCTTTGTACGTTGGGGATAACAGCATTTGTGGGCTGGGCAAGAGCGCTCCGAACCCGACTCTAAGCACACTGAAGTACTTCCGGGATGAATATCTGGCGCACGTGGTTGACGGGAGATGCCCTGCCGGCGTGTGCAGGGCTCTGACCCGTTTCGTCATCGATGACGAGAAATGCAAGGCGTGTTCGCGATGTTTGAAAGCTTGCCCCACTGAGGCAATCAACGGCGGGGCGAAGAAAGTCCCGGCCAGTATAGATCAGCAAAAGTGTATTACGTGCGGCGCCTGTCGTGATGTATGTCCGTTCGACGCGGTGATGACGGCGGAGCCTGCAGTAACTGGATTAAGTGAATAGCGTTTGAGGCCCACGGGAAATCTGCGGGAAATTTGTGGAATTTTGTGAAAAAGGCCAAATGGCACAGGTTAAGACAGTAATAGATGGCAAGGCAACTGAGGTCCAGCGCGACCGATGGGCGCTTGACGTGGCCAGGGAAATGGGTATTTCCATTCCCACCCTATGTAATCATCCTGCGCTTGAGCCCTATGGTGCTTGCCGGCTATGCGTAGTGGAGGTGACGCAGGGTAAGTGGACCTGGCTGACCACTTCCTGCGATTTACCCATACGCGAGGGCCTCTCCATAAGAACGGATTCTCCCGCCGTCCTCAAGGCCAGAAAGATGGCGCTGGAGCTTCTGTGGACGGAAGTTCCAGAGGCTGTCGAAATTCAGGCCCTAGCCAGGCAGCATGGGCTTCAAGAGCCTCGTTTTACCTCACGAGGCGATGGAGGCAAGTGCATCCTGTGTGGGCTTTGCACCCGCACCTGCAAGAAGATACTGGGTCAATCGGCGATCTGTTTCATAAATCGTGGCGCCGCCCGAGCGGTAGGTACGCCCTTCCAAGAGCCATCTGAGACATGCATTGGTTGCCAGGCATGTGTGGCGGTATGCCCGACCGGCCACATTCGCAGTGTTGCTGACGGCCCGTTACGACGAATGGAGAGTTTGAATACCGAATTGGAGTTGGCCAGGTGCCAGGTGTGCGATCAGCCTTTCGCGTCGGTCAAGGAATTGGAATTTATCAGGACGAAACTACCGGAACACGTCGCCCCAGAGGCTATTTGCCCCTCTTGCAGACGGCAGCAGACAGTGAACCGACTGTCAGAGGTTCCGGCCCTTGCGCCCCGCAGCAAATCCCTATGAAGGAAGCTGCATTGAAACTCTATACGAACAGTCAGGGAGACACATGTTATGTCGCGTGAAGTAATCGCAGCGGCCATTCGTGGCACTCGTGGATTTGTTGAAGAAGCTGAGGCCAAGCTCTCTCAGGCCATTGAGGCCAAGGGCGAACAGCAGAAGATCGAGTTCCCCGGAACGGCTTTCTACCTGCCCATGATCTACGCGCTGATGGGTCTGGAGGTCAAGACGGTTGGCGAGCTCAAGGGCGTTTTGGAACACTGTCGGGAGCTTTTGCCGGCGGAGCCTCAGAAGAATCTGTGGCTGCCATATCTGGGCGACGGTCTTGACGCCGGGATTGCAACGTTGCTTTCAATGGAAGTGACCTGCGCTCTGCGTTATCTAAACGAAGAGCCCATAGAAGAAGGCTGCACAGGCTTTATCTCAGATACGATCCTGCGCGAACTGGGCATTCAGCTCGTGGACGGTCGCATGCCAGGATTTGCGGCGATATTGGGCCCAGCCCCAAGCGAGGAAATAGCCCTTCACGTTGTCCGCGAGTTGCAGAAGCGCAGCATTCTGAGCTTCCTGGTATGCAGCAGGGACGGCCTGAGCATGAAGGACCAGTTGGTGAGCCAGGGCGTGGAACTGGGGTGGGATACCTATATCGTGCCGGTCGGTCGCGACACGCACTCGTCCATTTACGTACTCGATTGGGCCATGCGCGGCGCATTGACTTTTGGCGGCCATAAGAAGGGCGACTGGAAGAATTGCCTGAAGTACACAAAGGAGCGTATCTTTGCCTTCGGGATCACGTTTGGGCCTATTCCCGATGACTGGTATGCCGTTGGTACCGGGGCGATCGATATGGGCTTCCCGGTGATCTCAGATCATGAATCCACTCCCGAAATCAGGGCTACCGGCGTGACGACCTTTGAAGCTCTGGTCCATCAGACCGACTACGAACAACTCGTTCCGACATGCATAGAAGTCCGCGGTGTGAAGGTCAGGGTTGAGGAGATCGACATTCCAGTATCCTATTCGCCGGCATTTGAGGGCGAACGAGTCCGCCGCGAAGACATGCATGTGCAGTTTGGCGGCAAGTATTCCAACGCTGTGGAGCTTTTGGAAACCTTCGATCTTGATGAGGTCAATGACGGCGAAATAACGGTCAACGGTGACGATTGCGACAAGGCTGAAGAAGGCGGAGCGGTTGATCTTGCAATCCACGTCAAGGTGGCCGGGCGGAAGATGAAGAGCGATTTCGAAGGCATCCTGGAACGCCAGATGCACCGGTACTGCAACGGCGCAATGGGCTTTATGCATACCGGGCAACGAGATATTTTATGGTGTCGTATATCCAAGGCAGCCCTGGCGGCTGGATTCCGCCTGAAGCATATCGGGACCATCCTTCACTCAAAGCTTCACGAGGAGTACGGCGGGATTGTCGACAAAATTGCAGTCACAATTAGTACGCTACCAAACGATGCCAAAGCACTCGTCGAGCGAGCCAAGGTCATCTATGACGCCCGTGATGAACGCGTTGCCGGTATGACCGATGAGTCGGTAGACACCTTCTACTCCTGCTCGCTATGCCAATCATTTGCTCCTAATCACATCTGCATGATAACACCGGAACGGCTGGGATTATGCGGAGCGTACAACTGGCTGGACGGACAGGCTGCTTATGAGATCAATCCCACCGGATGCAACCAGCCGGTGCTGAAGGGCAAGTGTATAGACGAAAAAGCCGGCGAGTGGGAAGGCGTCAACAAGTTCGTCTACGATCACAGCAATGGCGCGGTCGAAAGGTTCAGCGCATACAGCCTTCTGCAGAACCCCATGACGTCCTGCGGGTGTTTCGAGTGCATCCTTGCCATTGTCCCCGAAGCCAACGGCGTGATGATGGTCAACCGCGAGTATGACGGCGATACGCCCATCGGGATGCCGTTCTCGACGTTGGCCGGCAGCGTCGGAGGCGGGATGCAGACGCCAGGTTTCCTAGGCGTCGGCAGACTTTACCTGACCAGCAGCAAGTTTATCAGCGCTGAAGGTGGCCTGGGCAGGTTGGTGTGGATGCCCAAGGAGCTCAAGGAGTATATGCGGGAGCGGATTGAAAAGCGTGCGGCCCAAGAGGGCTTGGATGGTCTTCTGGACAAGATCGCCGACGAGACGATTGCCACCACATCAGAGGAGCTTCTTGAGCATATGGCCGCAGTAGATCATCCGGCATTGAAAATGGATCCAATAATGTAACATCGGCCAGAAAGCCGGCCAGATATATATAATGGGAGATTGACCTATGGCACTTACAGGCTTAGAGATTTACAAACAACTGCCGAAGGAAAACTGCAAAGAGTGTGGCCTGACAACGTGCCTCGCCTTCGCCATGAAAGTAGCGACGGGGCAGATCAGCTTGACGGACTGTCCGCGATTGGCTGATGATGTTGTGGCACAGCTGTCCGAGGCGTCGGCGCCGCCCCAGCGACTGGTGAAAATGGGCGCAGATCCTCATCCCATAGAAGTTGGCCAGGAAACTGTTCTGTATCGGCATGACGAGAAGTTTCATCATCCCACAGCAATAGCATTGAAGATTTCTGACGCCGTCTCAGATGATGCGCTGCACGAAGCTTGTTCAGCTTTCAAGGCTCTGCAGTTCCACCGTGTTGGCGAGACGCTTAAGCCAGACATGGTAGCATTGGTGAATGATTCAGGTTCTGCAGACAAGATGCAGACGGCTGCGGAGCTGATCTACAACGAACTCGGCGTTCCAATGATCTTAATCGGCGAGAAACTTGACAATCTCGCCGCCCCCGCAATGGGGCCGTTGTCCGGGACGAGGGTAGTCCTTTACTGCACCGGTGATGCCTCGGTCGAAAGACTTGCCGAGGTCGCCAACAAGGCCGACGCTGTGATCTGCGTCTCCGGCAGCATCGAAGCGGTTGCCGAGAAAACCGAAGCACTCGGTAAGGCTGATGTAAAGGACATACTGATCAGCCCTGGCGAGGTCATCGCCTCTGAGGCGCTGGGTTTTCTTTCTCAAACTCGGCGAGCAGCGCTTAACAAAAAGTTCCGCCCCCTTGGCTGGCCTGTAATAGCCCTGGCCTGTGGCGAAGATAAGACCG
>SDBT01010224.1_pt1 | contig 15176 bp, 19 predicted proteins | sample 2277101 | NCBI WGS metagenome assembly SDBT01 (sample SAMN10404973, study PRJNA504765) | marine sediment metagenome | isolation source: marine sediment core GS10_PC15, 103 cmbsf | place: Arctic Ocean: Southern Knipovich Ridge | collected 2010 | reverse complement strand
GACATCGTAAATGTCCCAATTCATATTACACTCGCCAAAGCAGTGGAACTTGACCTCGTCTTCACCATCGACATACACCCTGAAACTATCCTTTCTGTCGAAGTGGAACGGACAATAGGCGCTGTACCGGTTGCTACCGGTGCGTTTGAATCTGATGCCCAGGAGACCCTCCGCATAATTGATTATGCTTTCAATGTATTTTACTGATTTGAGGTCTTTGTATGTTGTCATGGGCATACCTGGGGCATAGATAACATAAAATATTTAAGATAGTAATATCTCTACCTTGTTTCTGTGTCAAAAGCATTCTGAATTTTCCCGCCGGGGAAGAAAATTTCCGTCTACGGAAACTCTATTATTATGTGGTGTTGTATCAAACCTAACAACCTTGACCGCTTCAATCACATTAAAAGGTTATTAACTGATAATATAATGATTTTAATGTATTTGGAGGTATTAGAATTTTGCAGATTTATTTTTTGTTACAACATTATATTTTTTTAAAGATAATTTTGTTGTATTGAAGGTGAAATTTGTGTATTAAGTGATTTAAGTAAGATTGTGACAAAAAGAAGATTTCTACTTAATAACTAGTGTTGGACAGATTGATAATAGAATTAAAGGAGAAATAACTATGCCTCAGAAAAAGCCAGGATTCACTCTTGAACAACATGACAAACTTGGACTGGAGCTACAAACAATACGCGACAAATTTACAAAGATCGTTGGTGAGCTCAGCAAAGCATATGGAAAGGAAACAACAGCATACGCATCCCGTGCTCTTGATGACATGGATGAGCTTCGATCAAGAATGGATGAACATATATGTGAAGAACAGCGTAATAATTCATCAATAGATCTCAACAAATATTATTATCGCGCAAACAGAGATGATTATCTTGAACCTAAAATAAACCTTGCTCCATAATAGTGATTAAATTAAAATGGTTATGGATTCTCAATTAAAATAAATAAGGTCCAACTAGTATGTGCACCAGACAGGAAGGGCTGGCAGCCTTTTCATCTTTAGTTTTCTATTGGTTTTTTTCAGTTATATTTTCGTTAGTAATGCTTGTTTACCCTTCATTGCTGGCGACTCCGACTCCTTCGTTATCTATAATGTTAAAAATGACATCCAAAGAAGATAAAGAATATATTGGCAATTTAGTGACATTTACCGAAAAAACTTTGAAATTACTTTCAAACAAAAATAAATCAGACAAAAATAAATCAGAGCGAAAGAAAATGGTATGCGTCGCTTTTCATAGATGTCTTGGTGTATCATTTTCGCCAACAGATTTTGAATCTCCTCAAAATGGGGTTCCTGAATTTATTAAATCTCTAATCAGGCAAGCAAAAAGAGAGTGAGCAGATCCTGATAGTTTCTTTGAATTATAAAAAAGGATTGCAAAAATGTCTAAATTCAAAACTGAATTCAACCTCAAAGAAAACAAAGAAAAAATTTTAGCAACTCTATTATGCATAATACAAGATTTAGATTGGATTCTTGTTGGTCATACTGAAAGTAAAGTAACCTGCAAAGAATATAATCCTAAACCACTGCTGAAAAAGCCTACACATGACGCTACAATCGAAATTTCTATAAACGAAATTGATAAATTAATTTTGATAAAAGGTAAAAATATTGGTTTAGGTCCAATTCAATCAAAACATGTAAAGAATCAAGTTTTATTGATAAAAGACATGCTCAAGAAAAAGATTCATGATAAACTTTCAAGTTCATTGAATATATCAAATATTAATTCAAGCAAGCAAGACATCGAAAATAAGGTATCGACGCTATCATCAGAACTGAAAAACATAACTGATTTATACGGTAAGGGGATTCTGACAAAAGAAGAATTTAACAAGGCAAAGGAAAGATTACTTAACAAAAACTAGGACATTACCATGGTTATAGTTTCTGCGTTAATCTATGCTATTTTTTTTATTATAATTTTTTTTATTATAAGATATTTTGCTATAAAAAAATTAAAACAAAAAGAAAATGGTGATTTGATTATCAAAAAAGCTTTGATTGAAAACGGTCAAGTCAATAATAAATCTGAAAAAAGTGAAGTTGAGTCAAAAATTGAAGAAATTGAGAAGTTGTATGGTCAAAACAAGATATCTAAAAGTGAGCGGGATACCTTCATAAATACAATACTTGAGAATTACATTCAAAATCAATAGCAACAAAAACTGGAAGATAGCCCGCATTCAAGCTAACCCGCAAAACTTTGGGGCATGTTAACGCAAACGTCTAACCCATTTGCTTCATGATCGCCTGCCTGCTAACCAGAGCGGACAGCTTAATTTTGTCGTTATCTGGGACGTTAACCAGCAATGCGTATAGCTTCCTTCTATAGAGCAAGAACGTCATTGATGGTTATGTTTCCGTTATGAAATCAACAATCGAATTTATTGTCCACAATTAGATTATGTAAATCATCGTCCATATCGTCCACATCGTCCAGACCCTCTACAATCAACTATTGAGAATGGACGGTGTTCGGACGGTCTAACAGATTTGGACGATTAGGATAAACACGCAAAATCGGTTCCGCAGAATTCTACGTGAGCGATATTTTGTAGCATAAATAGATAGTAATAGTCCTACCGTCTGTCTCCGCACACAAATGTTCCGATGCTGGAATACGCCGCTTTTTCCCCTAATACCGCTCTATTTTCCTATGGTTTTCATTACATTGGATGGACGATTTGACAGAGAGGATGGAGAGGATGGGATGGAAGGGGTTTATACTATTACTATTATCTACGATTTTACCCTAAAATCCCCCCTTTGTGCCAGAGACATTATCAAACTTTCCGCCCCGACAAGAATTGTCAAAGGCGGTAGTGCTCTAATCAACAGATTAGCTCCACAGCACTACTTTAACGTTGATTATTAACCGGCAGTGTCCTAATAAACGATAGATAATAGCTATCAGTGGAGGATGGCAGAATGATTTGGTTCATATTAACATTATTTGTAACAACTGGAGTTTCTTTAATTATAATGGGATATACTGCTTTTAATTTTCTTTCTCCCCTAACTTCAATAAACATAGTCGGGATTATAGTTTTAATATCTATCTGGACGGGGTATAGACATTGGCTTTCAAGCAGATATAAAGAAATTTTTGCTTATTTAAGGGTTTTGTATGATGATGTTGGTTTGTTTGTTCAGGGTTATTATAATTCTGTACCCTCGGTTAACCGCGAAAAATCTACCAATCTTCAAGTAAAAATGGGAAAATTTGTCCCGCTTTTAAGCCGCTATGAACAATCACTACCAAACAAATATCTTGTAGAAATAAATAATTTTTTCGATAAATTATTTTACTATAAAAGAAGGATTGAGGGTGCCATTTCTTACAACAGGGACGAAACAGCATATCGGCGTTGGTGCGAAATAGACACCGACTATAGTACCCAGGTAACCCCTGCAATGAAAAAGATTAAAAAAATACTTAATTAGTGCCACCAGTATCAAACTTAATGAGAGCTGGAATAGCGTCATTTTCTGCAGGAGTTAACTCCTTATAAAGATAAGGTTTTATAGCTTTAACCTTTATGTATTCTGCAAGCTGTTTCCCTCTATCAATTTTCGTCCCAGGACTTACGAGATGTTCAAATTAGGACAGCCCAACGGATTACGTTGTTTGACATTATGGGCTAGCGTTTGATAGTGTTGCGATTACCAAAAGAAATCTTGCATAAAACTGGGATGAAAGTGAGGATTGATATAGGTAAGGAGTCTTCACATTTTTTTGAATCAAAGAACTATGGATTAAACACCAAAGCCACATTACGCCAGAAAAGGTGGTATCATTGTGAAAACTATTTTTAAAATAATTAGCGTTTTAACTATTGCTTCCTTGATTGTGGTAATTTTATATTTTTATAGAAGCCATTCAAATGAACAAGAACAGAAATATATTTTTTCTATGGATCTGATTAGAAGTCTAAAATTATCTGTGGAAAGTAGTATGTCTGGAAAGGGCGATGATATAAATATAGAGGCTCTATACATTGGCAGAGAAAAACTAATGGAAGCTAAGAATTTGATGAACAACTGGAAGAATAATAAAAATATAAATATTGCAAAAACATCTATAAAAACAGTGCAAGGTTTTGATAGCCTAATTTTATCATATGATTTATTTGTCAAAACACTTCAAGGAAATTCTATTGATACGAAATCAGATTTAGCACTTGCAGTTGCAAAAACAAAAAGTGGTCGAGAAAAGTTATTTGATAGTATATTAGATTTAATATCAATCATCTCATCCCGCAAGGAATATGAAATTAAAACAGAACAAATTAAATTTTATTTATCTAAAGAACAACTTAAATCAATAGTTCATTATGTTACAACAAACTTTGAAAAAGAAATAAACGAATACGAAGAAAAAGAGAATCTGAAAAAACAAGGCGAAATTGAAACATACAAGATTCGCCGAGAGGTATGGGCGGTAATTATATTGAAAAATTTTATTGAAATAGACAATTCATTGGTAGAATAAAAAATGCCTATTTAGGGGAATAAAGGAACACTGTTTTGGGAGTGCTGTATTGATTGGAGTTAGCAATCAACAATCGAAAACCTATCCTGGACGATAGAATGGTTCAAAAAGTTCCGGGGACTCAAATGAACCAAACTTTAAACACGGTTTCCAAACGTTTGGAATCCATTTTATGAAAATCATCGTCATCGTCGTCATTGTCAGAATCTGTTTAATTCCCAGTAAGTTAAAAATGACGATACTAATGACAATCTGCCAGGTAGAATCATCCCGGCTGTTTTTGAAAGCGCTGTAAAATCGCTTGTGCAGAATTCTGCACCAGTGATATTCACGTCCTATTCTCAACTTTCTCCGGCCGGCTATGATAGAGGGTAAAGAAATATGCTTGCAAATCATCGTCCTTATCGTCCACATCGTCCAGACACTATAAAATCAATCAGTTAGAATGGACGATCATTGGACGGTCTCACAGATTTGGACGATTAGGATAAACACGCAATATCGGTTCCGCAGAATTCTGCGTAAGCGATATTTTATGATTCCCTTACGTACGGAAAAAGTTAAATTGGCTGGTAGAGGACTGTGTGAATGGACTGTTATCTTGGGCACTGGCTGTTCCGATTCCACATTAAACCGCCTTTTTCCCCTAATAACGCTCTGTTTTCCTATGGTTTTCATTACGCTGGGTGGACGATATGGCAAGAATGTCATTACAGTTGGTGTAATTTCTAACATCCTGTAATTACGCTGGTATTACAATTTTATTGGGATTTCTGCCTTACTGTAATTACACTTCTGGGGGTACATTACATAAACAATATTCATTTTAGAATTTATTTTCCGTTGTTGGCACAATTTTTTTGTTATTTCTTACCCTTTTTCTTCCTAAACAGTGCTATACCTGCTTTGGCAACATCTTCCCTTGTTCTTGGTTTTGGTTTTTTCTTCGGGCATAAAGTCTTATCCTCTTTACGAATAACCTCTGCCATTTTCAATACGGTCTGATATGAAACACCAAATTCATCTGCCCACTCACCAGTAGTCTTATCATCCCACTCCTCTATCATCCTGGCTATATCTTCTGGTGTTAGAGACTTCTTTGTCGCTCTTGCCTTTTTCTCTGATGTTTTTTCATTCTTCTTTGTCATGGGCTTATCCTCATCATCTTTTAATAGTTTATCAAGTTTTTTCTTTGGTATACTGGTAAAGAAATATGGTTGTGGTTCTTTCTTCTTTTTCATATCTACTATCTTTTTAGTAATAGTATTATAGTTTAGATAATGTGTCTATGTTCTAGTGGTTATGTTTATGGATATACTTTTACTATTTATATGTCAATATGTATTATATTTTACTATTCAGACGCTCGCAGATGTGATTTAAGGTATGTATTTTGTGTAGTGGATAGGTAGGTATGGGTTTTTCTTATGACATGGAAACTATTTTGATAGGTGATTTTACCCCTTGGTGTAAATTTGGTGTAAAATTTTTTGATTTTGAGTGAACTTATTGAACTTATTTCGGTCATTGAAGATTGTAAGAAAGTGTATAAATGACTTGAAATTAAAAGGAATGCCTGATATATCTTGATTTACGGAAAATGCGGTGAGCCTAATTCAAGTCCCGTCACTCACCCCATTTATCATGAGACCAAGCGCCCGTAGCTCAGCTGGATAGAGCGCCGGACTTCGAATCCGTAGGCCGCAGGTTCGAATCCTGCCGGGCGTACCAATTATATTTAATGATTAAGGGATATTAGATTAATGACCTAACATCCCTTTTTTATTTTTTTCTCAGAATGCGTCAATTTTGCGTCAGTTAAGAACAGATTCTGCCCATTTTAGGGATAAATGTATCGGAATTATGGTGTGTGGGTATGTGAGAGACAGAAATGGACAGGAATAGATTGGAAATGACAAGAATCCAGTAGGTTAAGAAGAGGTAAATGTGATGTGATAAAAGTGTCACTGGATGAAGATGGTTTTACAACCTTCAAAATGGAAATCTACTTGACTTGACATGCGAAAATGATGATATCTGTAATTTAGTCGTTTTCAAAACATCCGACATACTGGCAAGCTATCACAGGTTTTGAATTCGCCAAATTTTGATCTGATTTAGTGGATATCACAACTTTTTCTTAGACTTGTGTATTCTCAATATCTCACTGGTTCATGACAATAGAGATACTTGTAAGATAACGCAAATCTGAAGTCGTTAATCCTAATTGACATTCTCTATTTTCTTGATAATCTGTTTTTTTGCCATGTAAAAGGGATATCCGGGGTTGAAGCTGGCAAGAGATTTGGCAATAGATATTTTTATAAATGGTGGGAAAAAGCTTGTAAGAGTTTAGGAATAGAGAGTGTTGATTTATTTGGTGGAACACGTCATAGTACGGTGACAGCTTTAAGAGAATTATTTTCACCAGAGGAGATCAGGAACCCTACACAGTACAAACAAAGCCTTTGATCGATATATGCAAGTCAATGAGGATGACGCGAGAAAAATATACGAGACAGCTATGACATTAGGTAGGAAGAAGGCCCCCTTTAAAAAAGTATCGAGAAAACATTGATGAAAGTTTTAGAAAATGAAAAAAGCTGAAATAGAAATAAAAGCACAAGAAATATTAAAGGATCACAATTTACTTCAGCTCCCGATAGATCCTTTGAAAGTGGCCCATGCTCTAAATATTAAGGTAATGAACGCAAAGTTTTCAGGGCCAGGAATTGCGGGCGCTTTATCTAAAAGAGGAGATTATGTAAGTATTCTCGTTGATTATGATGATCGTCCGGCAAGAAAACGATTTAGTATCGCTCATGAAATTGGTCATTATATCCTACATGTGAAAGCCGCAGACGATTATGAAATTGTTGACAATGAAGATAATTTTAGAACTACAATTAATGACTTAGAAAGTTGGGACAATGAGAGAAGGATGGAATGGGAAGCCAATGTTTTTGCTGCAGCTTTATTAATGAGTGAAGAATTGGTAAGAAAAGAATGGAACTCAGAAAAAGATTTAAAAATGTTGGCCTGGAAATTCCAAGTTTCTGAAAGCGCCATGGCAATTAGACTGTCTAGTTTAAATTTAACCGACGATTTTATATAAGATACAAGAATGGAAGAAAAAAAATCATCAGTTGATTATGAAATCGTTGGAGAATTAGAAGCTGGCTATTGGGAGCCAAAAAGTTTCCCCGAATATATTGAGTTGCGAAGATTATCTGCCTTAATTGAGGCCTGGAAGGAGCAGCAAAGCCAAGAAAGAAAATTGAGAAAAGTAATTGGATATTGGCTATTTATACTAATTACATTTCAGATTGTGGCAATTTTTTCAATAGTATTTCTTGACGGATTTGAAATAATAAATGTGGATGCTACAGTCGTAAAAATAATTATTCCGGGGGCTTTAGCCGAAGTTTTTGGAATGGGTTACTTAGTTGTTAAATATCTGTTCAGCCCTTCTGTTAAAGACATATATGATATTCTAAAGTGAAATTGAGAGGATCAAATAAATGGAAATAGATTTTAGAACTGCTTTAAATACAATCTCAGATGTAGTTCAAAATCGTCCAATACCACTTAGAGAATTCGACCAAATTTATATGAAGGTCGGGGATTTAGTCATCCAAACAGAATTCATAGCAAGAAAATTCAATGGCCTTGATGTGTTATTTGTTGGGGATGGGGATTCCATTAGCTTGTCTGTAATGCACCTGAAAATGCAGGGCGTTTTTAAGTATGGCCCTAATAACATAAAAGTAATCGATTTTGATGAAAGGATTGTTAATTCTATTAACAGATTCGCAAAAGATAATAATATAAAGGAATATATATCAGCTGATCTCTACAATGTTGTTGACCCATTACCTGAAATGATAAGGTTAAACAAAGATGCTTTTTATACTAACCCACCATGGGGAGCTAGCAATGAGGGAGAAAGTGTATCGGTTTTCGTTGAAAGGGGGATTGAGTCATTAAAACCTGGAGGGTTAGGGGCCATAGTAATTGCCGATGATGAAGAGTTTGATTGGACTAAAATAGTGCTGCAAAAAACACAAAAAAAAGTGGTGGATTTCGGATTTTTAATTTATGAAATGATTCCAGGATTACATAATTACCACTTGGATGATGCTCCAACATTAAAATCGTGCACAATTCTAATAAAACAAATTCAAGAGTATAATAATGAAAATAAAGATCAACCAATCGACCCAGAAAGACTGTCTAATTTTTACGGCAGAAATCACGCCTTAACAGTACGCTATGTAAGAGATTTGTCCGGACCTCATTATGACAAAGCGCCTGATGAAACATATAAATTAGAACCATTGGAGGCTTAGAATGGAAACAATATTTTCACCCGAAAGTGGTCTTATTTTTATGAAGGTTGGTGTCCATGACGGAGAACCTTTTGAGGAGATACTTGAAAGGAAAAGAAGAGAGATTACAGATACAGGAGTTAGCTTTTGGGGTTATGGTGGAGGAACATGTCATCCTTTGAACCAAGTACAACCTTTTGCGAGGTTGAAAATCGAAGAGAGAGAAAAGATTTACCTTGTAATGGAGGAGATTGAGTCCCATCATGCACCCACAATGAAGGTCGCCAGGCAATACTCAAGTGATGGTATAATTTGGAAACCCATTCCAAAAGGTGTAGAGGTTAGGGGATCAAGGTACGCAATAATTTTGGATGAAATTAGAGCCGGGGATTTAGATTTGGATTTGAGCCACTATGTGGTGGGCTACGGGCCGAGCAGAGGAAAGATGGCAACAGAATATATAAAAGGAAGGGTTGATAAAGGATGCCTACAATTAAAACAAGATTTTATACCAGATGAAACAACAAATGAAGATATAAAAAAAATAACACATTTTGGTAAAATGGTAGACCCGTACGCTGTTTTTGTACGATAAAGATAATCAAATTATTGGATTGGAGGATTGACATCTAAATGAAGGATAAATTACCAAAAAATTTTTGTTGGACGAGAATGGGAAATGAAGCCGGTCAGTTATTAGAAAATATTATGGTTAGAAAGGAACTAGAGAGAGAATTAGGGAATGGTTTATTTATATGGGGAATCGGTAACTCGTTAGGAGATACCATATGGAGATATGTGGCAGAAACAAAATTGCCTAGAGTTTTTTTCTCTAAAATAAAATCAAAGCCTAAAAAAATGGATTCCAAACCGAAAAAGGTTTATTATTGGACACATTATTTAGATCGGTTAGGTAAACATCAAAAATTGCCTGAACATGCGCTTGTACTTAGCAGAGGGAATACAAATAAATCATTAAAAAAGAAACATTTCGCGCTAATTTGCCATAGGAAAGAAACCATTCAAAATGAAAATGAAAATTGGGAAAAAATTAATTTTTATTCTCTCAAAAACATTTATAGTAAAAAACATAAGCTTGGCTACTCACAAGTTACTGCAATCGTAGAAAGAAATAATAATTCATGTCAAAAAACAAATTATTATGAGATGACATTCTCAGCGGATTTAGTTGAACCATACTTTGTTACTTTAATAAATCCAGTCGAGATAAAATTAAAGGATTTAGAAGAATTAGAGCGTTTATTAAGTTCCAAAGCGCTAAATAAAACAGAGTGGAAACATTGGTTATTAGATTTTAAAAAGAGGCAAAAAGATAATAAGGTTGTATCTAATTTATTTTTACAAAATGATCTTCCTCATAAAACGAAATAAATTCAAAATAAATACCAATAAAAGTTAACACTAATGGGATACCAGTGGGATACCAAATAAAAAAACGAATTCAACTCCAGTATTTGCACTATCTGCAATAAATGACCAGTTTTCCACCTGTTCCAAAACCCGCGATATCTCCAACTAATCGGCAAAAATTAGAGTCTCAAAAAACCTGTGATATCATCCAGCCCAGTTCTTTGGGCTGAATTGCATGTTTCTGCTGAGACTGTCGAAAAACCCTAAAAGCATGACTTTAAAATTTATAACTATTTGATTTTACTGCATGTAATGTTCGTAAAAATGCCATAATCGGACTTTTTCGACAGTCTCGCTATATATCCTGCATCCAAAGTTTCATTTATCAGTTGTGATATCGTCCGATGAAAATTTTACTGTTATCATCTCTTTATCCTGACAAATAAAGTATAGGCTGGGACAGATAAAGTGCTCATGTCGCTGTTTATTAAGATTCTCCTTCATCCTTTTTAATTGAAGGCAGTTCATGGGTAGGATGATAGAAAATTTCATCTTCTTCAATAAGGTCTTGTTTTTCCATTTGGTCATTATGTTGCTGGTCAAGATATTCTCTCATCTGTTTCGAGGCATCCTTTAAATCCTTTTCATTGACGATATTATATCTTTCAAAAACAGACCTATCTTTATGTCCTGATACCCTCATTGCCACCGATTCAGAAACTCCTGCTCTTACCATATTACGGATAGCGGTTCGCCTAAAATCGTGAAAAAGCTTTCCCTCAAGTCCAACCTTTTTCAAGGCTCAATCCCAGGACCTCCTCATATTAACTATTCTGGCCACACCTTTTCTATTTGGAAAAACATAAGGAATTTTATTGTCCTGCTGGGCTCTCGCTTCCCATAAACCGGCTAACATTTCCCTTAATTCAGCCGAAATATAAATGATTCTGCCTTCATCATTCTTGGTCATTCCAAGTTCCAAGGTAATGGTGCCTTGTTGAAGGTCAACCTGAGACCATTTGAGACTTAAAATTTCATTTCTACGCATTCCCGATTCATATGCCAAAGTAACGACAGGCTCCAAATATTCAGGAAGAGCGTTTCTTAAATCCAAGAATTCAGCGTGTTCAAAGAAACCGGTTCTAGTGTTTGGCTTGCCTTCCTTATCGACTTCTTTAAGCAGCTTGATTTTAGGAAATTTCTGAATCTGCTCTTTTTCAATAGCAAGATTTCCCATTCTCCGAAGAGCAGCCAACTCTCTGTTAATAGTGGCGTTCATAGCCCCTTCTTTAAGCCTTTTGTCAATATAACTATCAATATCCGCTGGTCTGATTTTATCAGCTTTCATACCATCAAAATATTTTTCGAGATGATCGATGCTATTTCCAAGTCTCGCAAGGGATTTCCTCTTATTTATTTTATAGTCCTTGGTTATCAAATCCTCCATACCTTCATACTTTAACTGACTTGAAGCAGGATTCTTACCAGAGGCAACTAAACCTTCACGTTGTTTTAAAATGCGCCTGGCTTCTGTAATTTTAGTCGTCTTTGTTGATTCCCGATGTCTTTTTCCATTTGCATAAATCTGAATCCAAAAATACGGGCTTCCTTTTCTTCGATAAATATTTTTCTCTATTTGTTTCCAATATTTTGCCATGTTACACCTCAATATTATTTTCTAAAATGTTTAAAAATAAAAAGGGGCTCATCGTCGTATGACAATGAAACCCCTTCACTAATTACCGATTAGAGTAGCTCATAAGAGGGCTACCTATTATTTGGATTTAGTTTTCTTTAATCCCCCCTTTCTTATTCATTTTTATTAACCTGGTGATTATTGATTCATATTCAGCGCGTTCTTCCTTCTCGCGCTGTTCTTTTTTCTTCTGTTCCTCTGATTTTAAGTTTTGTATTGCTTCAATGTAGTCCATAATATCCCCTATACGCTCCAAACCGATTCATTTTCATGATAGGGCATACTGACCTATGCCCTAACAGTCAGATCGCTCGATAGGATTGCTCTATATGCTGTTTTTTTTAAATAGAATCGATTTTTATTGACCTATCTATCGTCGTTTTTCTAAATGCAAACAATGGACAGTCTGGAGACGTGCATTTCGACACTTCATTATGTCTGCCACAAAAACACCACAAATAGAATTTTCTAATGGCTTTTGCTCGTAGCTTGGAATACTGGTTACCTTGACCAGATCGGAACTGATAGAGGTGGCAATCTGTCATTTCACATTCTTTAACGTCCTTGACGGACCAGCCAACACAATTTAAGCACCTCTCTCGGATAGCTTTCCGGCGGTTCAGTTCGACAATTTTATGACCATTTTTTCCTTGGATTCTGACTTTCAAATTCAAACCTCCTGCCTTTTCAAAATTCCTCCACAAAAACAAAAAAAACCTCTCAAGGATTTTCACCCTTGGAGGCTGTATGTTCAGTTGAAGCAATTTACTGTTTATATAACCGGTCTACACTTTTTGTTTAAAAATGCTCATTATTAACTGCTGTAAATCATCATAAAGTTTCGTCCAAAATAATTCGAAATATTTCAAACAATTCGATTAAAGAACGCCGAATTATCTCCCCGTCACTCCGTTCACTTTTACCTTGGTGAGCCAAATTACACCTCACAAGATAATAATATCCAATGGAATACAATGGCTTTTGTGGGTGCAATTTTTTCCATTTATCGGGATTCTGATAGTCGTGTATTACATGCACTCTTTGAAAATAATGATGTTTTCTTAATACCTTTTTTAAGGCATTCCGGAATGGTTTGCTCTGGGCTAATTCACGTCTTCTTTCGGAGCTATTTAACAAAGGTCCATAGGCAAATGAACAATATCTTTCAATGGCACTCCATAATAGCTTGTATGCTTTCTGTAATTCGAAAAAACGATCCCATTCGAATGGATCTCCAACAAATGGAATTTGAGCAAGAAGATTTATTGTGCGCTTAATATTATCTAATGCTTTGGTAAACAATGGGTCGTTCTTTGCACTCCATTCTTTTATATCTATGTCTATTGACGTTTTAGGCGGCTTCTGCCAAGTGAGAACATTCATTTTACTGAGAAGATTCATATTATTGTCACAGAGATTAAAATCACCCCATTCATATAAGCGTTTTCCTGGTATTGACACAAAATTTGAGACTATATTGTAAGCAATTTCATAGTTTTGTTCTCGGAAATTGAGCTCGTATCCTACCACTTGACCATCTGTTTTTAAGTCGATAATTGGCAATCCATCTCGAACCCATAAGCGACACTGATCCACTGTAAACTTTTTCGGGGCACCCTCGACAAAGTTCTTTATTTTTGGATAAGCCAATTCGCCAGGCTTAAAGAGACCGTAAGCAAAATAAGGCAGATTAATATTGTTGGGTAATATCATATTTCAACCCTCCTAAAATTTTAACGAATGTGTTGAGTGATAGAGACATAATCCCTTGTTTTATTGACATCATAACAAAAGGGGCTCACGGCTATATTACAATGAGCCCCCTTGCTTTAATCTTAACTATCTACACCAAACGATTTCCCCAATAAGTCTGATTATTCGGGAAGGTCTGGTGTTGGGGTAGGTTTTTCAATGTAAGGCACCCTATACATCACGTGGACATCTCCGGTATTAACATCAACAACTTCATGGCGCTCTATCATTCCTCCAGGCATAGGAGTACAGTCGTCAAACTCTGACATGAAAGATTCAAACGAAGGTTCAAGTTCATCCAGTTTTTCTGGGAAATCCTCCTTGGGAATCGAAAAAACTACGCCATAATAAACAAAACCGATTTCTTTACCTAATTCCTCAACCTTTCTTCTAGACACACCTCTTACTGTCGACTGATATGCAATTTCCATATCATTTTCCGCAACCATATTGTAATTACGCTCAAATTTATCTTTAATTTCATCTCTAATTTTTGCCATTTTTATATCTCCTATAATTTTGTTAAGTGTTGAAAATAAAAATGGGGCTCATTGTCGCTGGACAATGAAAGCCCCTTTGTTCTACCGAATGATAACAGCCTATCATTGAAGTTTCATGAATTCGTTTTTCAATTCTCTAATACAATCATTACCTGCACTTAATATTTTCGACCTTAAGACAGAATACATGTATTTATTTGTACATGATATCTGAACATCATTCAGTATTTTAGTAAACAGCTCGGTAACCTTTTCCTCAATTAATTCTTCAGGTCTATTTTTTGATAAAGAATTAAGACTAATATTTCTTCTATATTCAGAAGTGTTGCCGCTTTCACATTGTTTTTGCCGTTCTGTATCAAATGGTTTTAATCCTAGCATATTTTTCAACCTTTCCATTTTTATATCTCCTGTTATTTTTTTTAAGTTTGGATAATGAAAAAGGGCTCACTGCTATATGGCAGTGAACCCCCTTGCTTAAATTAGAAATATACCCTCTGAATGGTTTTTAAATAATTACACCTGACAGAAGATCGATTCTTTTAGCTTTGGTCTTTTCTATACAAATCATTTCCATATTCAATAACTTTAGTTGCTTCGTCATTTGTTAGAGTATCTATATCTCGCACTTCACCTAAAGCACCTGTTGATAATTGATCATAATTATAACCACGGAGATCCAATAGAGAATCAATAGCGATTTTTTGAATAGGATTGATTGTTGACTCGTCGGCAGGAGTAGCAATTACATAACCACGACCAGGTTCATTTAAGTCTTCGAATACTTCATCTGAAATTGCTTCGCAATAACCATTAAAAACTTCACCATTCTTCATTACGAGCTCTCCATGCCAACTGAAATAAAGATCTCTATAATAAAGGCGAAAAAATAAATTAGGAAATCTGTTACCAAGAGCAACCACAACTGGTTCTGGTGGTGTCCATGTTGTAATAAAATCGTACTCGACAATACCTGGTTTTGTTAAATCCAAAACAACAT
>SDBT01010223.1_pt1 | contig 15177 bp, 12 predicted proteins | sample 2277101 | NCBI WGS metagenome assembly SDBT01 (sample SAMN10404973, study PRJNA504765) | marine sediment metagenome | isolation source: marine sediment core GS10_PC15, 103 cmbsf | place: Arctic Ocean: Southern Knipovich Ridge | collected 2010 | reverse complement strand
GCACTTGGCCAGGCCAGATTAACATCTCCCCTGATGTGTTTGCTGCTCATCACGTCATAAGCCCCGCCGTAAGCTTTGCGGGTGATCAGGGTAATTTTTGGAACAGTCGCTTCTGAAAAAGCATAAAGAAGTTTTGCTCCAGAGCGGATTATGCCGCTGTGTTCCTGGTCTACACCGGGCAGGAATCCCGGCACATCTACAAAGGTGAGCAGTGGGATATTGAATGAATCGCAGAAACGAACAAACCGCCCCGCTTTTTCTGAGGAATCTATATCTAAGACACCAGCCAGATAAGCCGGTTGATTGGCTACGATGCCAACACTGTGTCCGCCCAAACGTGCAAAACCCACCACAATATTTCGGGCAAAACCTTCTTGGATTTCGTAAAACTCAGCCTCATCAACAAGCAGGCATATCACATCCTTGATGTCATAGGGTTTGGAGGGATCATCAGGGATGATCGAATCCAGGTCAGGTTCCACCCGCAGTGGACTGTCATCTGTGGGCTTAAATGGTGGATCTTCCATGTTGTTCTGTGGGAGATACGAAAGCAGCTGTCGGACCAGAAAGAGACAATTGGCTTCAGTATCGGCTACGATATGACAAACCCCAGATTTTTCAGCGTGGACATCCGCACCCCCCAGTTCTTCAAATGATATTTCTTCATGGGTCACGGTTTTTACTACTTCCGGTCCTGTGATAAACATGAAAGAAGAACCTCTGACCATAAAGATAAAATCAGTCAGGGCGGGGGAGTAAACTGCGCCTCCGGCACACGGTCCCATTATGACACTGATCTGGGGAATAACACCGGATGAGAGGGTGTTGCGAAGGAAAATATCGGCATAAGCCCCCAGGGATACTACACCTTCCTGAATGCGGGCGCCGCCGGAGTCATTGATCCCGATTATGGGAGCTCCAATCTTGAGTGCCATATCCATAATCTTGACGACTTTTTCTGCGTGGACTTCTCCCAGGCTGCCCCCGAAAACGGTGAAATCCTGTGAAAAAACATACACCAGGCGGTTGTTGATCGTGCCCCAACCCGTGGTTACTGAATCCCCTAAAATTTTATTTTCATCAGCCCCAAAATCTGAGCTGCGGTGTTCTACAAAAGCATCCACTTCCCGGTATGAGCCTTTGTCCAAAAGCAGCTCCAACCTTTCCCGGGCTGTCAGCCGCCCTTTTTCATGCTGCTTTTTGATTCTTTCAGGTCCTCCCCCCTGCCGGCTGAGAGCTTTTTTATCCCGCAGTAACTGGATTTTTGGATTTGATTTTTTTTCTGTCATAGGTGCACCCCGTTATGCTATTTTAACAGGATTTCTATCGAAATATGCCCGGCACTGTTTCAGGTTTAGTATCAGAAAGAGTAAGGGCAATCCTGCCAGTGTGAGAACCAGATTGATGGGCCAGCGAGATTGGGTTGTCCCCGGTTCTGCCAGGAAAATGGTATCGATCCAAAAAAACACCGCATATGCCAGGCTGATAATGATCCCCCAACTACGGGCCCAAGTTTTACCACTCCACAAACTCCAGGATAAAAACCCAGCGGTTAAGGACCAAACTAAACCATCTCCAATCAGATAAAGAGGAGACACCGTCAAAGGCAGCGATGCCAATATTTCCCACTGGATTATCGCCTGGCTGAATTTAACAATGTAAAAAAGGCTGATGAGAAATATCAGGATACTTAAGAGGGTAATGACCCCGGGGCGTCTTTGATCCTCGGTTGAATCTCGTGTTGTTTCTTGATTTGGCATGAATTGTAATAACAAGTAATTGTTTTTATTCACCGATCTCGGTTAACGCAAACCGGTTTCGATCCTGGATATTACCAGGCGTTGGATCTCGCTAGTACCTTCGTAGATCTCAGTGACCTTGGCATCCCGGTAATATCTTTCAATGGGCAGTTCTTTGGAGTAACCTATTCCTCCATGGATCTGCACCGCGGCATTGGCGCAGAAATTGGCTGTTTCAGAAGAAAAAAGTTTTGCCATTGCTGCTTCCAGTGTAAAACGTTCCCCGGTCTTTTTAAACTTGTCCTTCCCAAAGGCTGCCTGGTAAATAAGTAGGCGGGAAGCTTCGATGCGAGTTTTCATGTCAGCCAGTTTAAAGGCTATGCCTTGGAACTGGCCAATCTTCTTTCCAAAGGCTTCCCGCTCTTGGACGTAGGCAACACTTGCATCATAGGCAGCTTCGGCAATTCCCAATGCCTGGGTCGCCACTCCAATCCTCCCGGCATCCAACACTGTCATGGCGATTTTGAAACCTTCTCCTTCTTCACCGAGCCGATTTTCAACCGGGCAGCGGTAGTCTTCAAAAAAGAGTTCGCTGGTGGCTGAAGCTCGGATACCCAGTTTGGGTTCTTTTTTGTCACCGGTAAAACCAGGTTTGTCCGTTTCAATTAGAAATGCGCTGATCCCAGGTTGTTTTTTGTCTGGATCAGTCAGCATAAAGACAATAATAAAATCAGCCACCGGCCCACTTGTTACCCATGATTTCCTTCCGTTGAGAACATAATGATCTCCGTCAAGGACAGCCCGGCTGACGATTGCGCTGGCATCTGAGCCGGCGATGGGCTCTGTTAACGAATAAGCTCCGATTTTTTCACCCGATGCAACACCTTTAAGATAGGTCTCCTTCAGATAATCGGACCCAAACATCAAAATGCCGTAATTAAAGAGGGAATTATTTACGGACATGATGATCCCATGGGAAGCATCTGCTTTGCTGATCTCTTCCAGGGCCAATACATATGCCAGGGTATCCATGCCGGCGCCGCCGTATTCTTCTGGAATATCAATGCCCATGAAGCCCATTCCACCCATTTTTTTGATAGTTTCTAAAGGAAAATTTCCACTTTCGTCATACTCCGCAGCGATGGGTTTTATTTCCTTTTCTGCGAAATCCCGGGCCGTTTTTTGAATCATTTTGTGTTCATCGCTTAAGGTGAACCCATGACCATTCGCTGACATTAGACAACCTCCTAAACAGAAAATTTATGTTGTGGGAAGACATTTTTCATTATAGCACTACCTTTTCTTAAATAGCCCGGCGGTCGGTTGGCCGAGCAATTACCCGGCTGTCTTTTGGATATTAAAAAGCCGGGGGTTTTCGCCCCGGCTTTTATTATTGAGGTTAGAATGGGCACAATTAATCCTAGTCTACCGTCAAGGTTTTACTTAGATTGCGCGGAAAATCCGGATCGAATTCCCTGTCCAAACTGCAGTTATAGGATAGCAGCTGCAGTGGAATCACGCTGAGTAGGGCCAGGACTGCTGGTTTAAGTTCATCTGATATGTCAATCTCGGGTATGGTTATGGTCTGCTGGGCATTAGCTTCTAAACGAGAATCTTCAAATCCAATCGCAATTACGTGTCCTCCCCGACAGGTTACCTCGTTGATGCCGCTAATAATCAGAGGGATATCCTCTGGACCGGCAGTGAATATTACAGGATAGCCATCGTAAACAGCAGATAATGGACCATGCTTGAATTCAGTTGAGAGCATGCCCTCACAGTGGGCATAAGTGATTTCCTTGAACTTTAATGCGCCTTCCAGTGCGACCGGGTAGGTCAGACCGTAACCCAGAATATAAAGATCATCCCACCCACTTAATTTTCCCACGATGGGTCCAAGCTGTCCTTCTGTAGCTTTGAGGGTCAGGCCCATTAGGTCGGGAATTTTATTGAGCTCAGAAGTTTCTTTTCCACCGCAGCGCAGAGCTGTGTAAAGCAGTGCCAGAACCTGGTTGCTGTAGGTTTTGGTTGCCGGCACACTGATCTCATAACCACAAACCAGTGGTAAGTGGTACTCGCTCACCAGGGACAGGGTAGATCCAACTACGTTGACCAGCCCGAGTATTCCCATTCCCTGTTTTTTGGCTGCCGCAATAGCATTTAATACGTCCTTGGTTTCTCCGCTCTGGCTGATAAAAATCCCCACATCTTCCGGTCCTACAGATGAGCCGTATTGAGCTGAGAATTGGGGGGCCAGAACAGGTATGGCAGCTCTGCCGGCGAATTTATTAAAATAGATCGAACCCAGCAAACCAGCATGATAACTGGTTCCGCAGGCGATCAGGTAAATGTCTCTGGCTTCTTTGATCTTGGATATAAATGGTTGCAAATCCGGCGAATTATCCAGCATGTTTAACAGTTCTCCGGCGACCTGGCTCTGTTCATGGATTTCTTTCAACATAAAGTGGGAATATCCACCCTTCTGGGCAGCTTCCATGGTGTCTTCCACAATTTCAGGATTCCGTTTAATTATTTTGCCGTCTTCCACGCTGGTTAGTTCATATCCACCAGCCCAGAAGCTGATGATCTCGCCATCATTCAGACGAAGGATATTTCTGGTGATGGGAAGTATTGAGGGCAAATCTGATCCGATACAGGTGAGATCCTCTGTTATGCCAGCTACCAGGCCGGAACCTTTTTTAATTGCATAGAGCCGATCTTCTCCAACGGCACCAATCACAAAAGAGTAATCACCCTCTAGATCTTTGCTTGCCATCCGGATAGCTTCTACCATTCCGTATCCTTGGTTGAAATAACGTTCAACTGCATGAACACAGCTCTCACCATCATTTTCGGACCGGACAGTCATACCTTCAGTAGTAAATTCTTCTCTTAGCTCCAGGTTGTTGACCACGTTTCCGTTATGGGCTCCGACCAGATCACCATCTGTATCGAGATGCGGCTGGGAGTTGACCTGTGATGGGGCTCCAAAAGTCGCCCAGCGAAGTTGTAGAATTGCCCGGTCTCCTGCCATGTCTTTGAAATTATATTTTTCAGCAACTTCCTGAATTTTTCCAGCATCCTTTCTCAGGTCAATTTCCCCTTCCCGGGGAAGGGTAGCTGCGCCGACTGTATCGTATCCTCGGTAAGATAAACGCTCACCCGCCTCGATTAATATTGGTCCGAGGTTTTGGGATTCTTTGGTGACTATTCCAAATATTCCACACATGGATTGACCATCCTTGTCTTATTAACTATGTCCTTGCGAGCACTAATATTACCATCCACATGCTGGATCCCAGTTGAAAAACGACACTATTCCGGCCGTTTTTATTTGTTGGTTCTTTGGAGTTTTACATAATGCGAAATTAGAATTCAACAAATGGGACGCATTTTTTTTCAATGATAAAATACAACTACTGTTATATGAATATATGCTGTGAGGTAACTAAATGACAGAACAAATTACCCCCGGGGATTTCCAGCGATTGGCTGATCTGGCATCATTGGAATTGCCGGAAGAGGAAGCGGAATACCTGCGCAAGGAATTAAATAACCAGATGATATCTATTGAAGTCCTGGAATCCATCCCCATTGAAGCGGATACTGGTTCAGCAGCCCATGGTTTGCCCTATACAGAATATAACAGTGCTATACCAAGGGTGGATGAATCCCGTCAGGACCCCAACCGCCAGGATATCCTGGATCAGGCGCCTGAATTGGAAGATGGTTATATAGTGGTGCCGGACATATCCCAAGAGGAGCTGGATTAAAGCATGATTATTCCTGATCTTCCCGCTTATGTTATTGCTGATTTAGTCAGAACCAAACAGATTTCGGCAGAAGAGGTTTTGGATAAAACTCTTGAGCGAGTCCGGCAGGTCGACGGCTGTTCTGGCCAGGTAGACGCATTAGAGGCTGAAACTGAGCTTGATCTCAATACCGTGCATGCTTTTACGCAAGTCACTGAAGAATATGCCCGCAAACAAGCCCGCCAGGTTGACCGGCTTTTGAAAGAGGGGAAAAACCCCGGCCCCCTGGCAGGTGTTCCCTACACTGCTAAAGATATTTTCACCGTAAAAGGTGTTCGGGCGACGGCAGGATCCAAGATTCTTTCAAACTATATTTCTCCCTATTCAGCAACTGTTGTGGAAAGAATGGCTGAAGCCGGGGCTGTAATGATAGGAAAGGTCAATTTGGATGAATTTACCTATGGCTCTTCCAGCGAATCTTCTGCATTTAAACCCGTTCCGCGTAATCCCTGGGATACAACCCGGGTGGTCGGCGGGTCTTCCGGAGGAAGCGCCGCTGCAGTTGCTGCTGGTGAAGGAGCCATCTCCCTGGGAACCGATACCGGTGGATCCATCCGCCAACCCGCCTCATTTTGCGGCACTGTAGGCTTAAAGCCAACCTATGGAAGAGTGTCCCGTTATGGATTAATTGCCTTCGGTTCCTCCCTGGATTGCCCTGGTCCTCTTACCAGAACGGTCTCTGACGCCGCTATGGTCCTGCAAGCTATTGCCGGGAAAGACCCCCGGGATAGTACTGCGGCTGTAGTTCCAGTTCCAGATTACCTGGCTGAAATGGAAGAAGATATTCGTGGCATGCGAATCGGTTTATCTGAAGAGTTTTTCAGGGTGACTTACTTTGATGCCGAGACCGGTGAACTGGTAGAAAATCCAATTGACAAACAAATCAGAGATGCGATTTTGAGCGTGGCTGGCTACCTGGCACAATTGGGAGCGGATATTGTGGAAGATGTCCCCCTTCCACATACCAAGTACGGTGTACCAACTTATTTTGTGATCTCCCGCGTTGAAGCATCCTCAAATTTACTCCGTTATGATGGGGTTAAATATGGTTACCGGACGAATGAATCATTCGAAGATCTTCGAGAACTTTATCGGAAAACCAGGGGGGAGGGTTTCGGCGTAGAGCCGAAATTGCGCATGCTGATGGGAATTTATCTAAGTGCGGCTCAATTTGATAAGGGTTATTATCAGCGAGCATTAAAAGCCCGGGCGTTAATTCGAAATGATTTCGATACGATATTTGATCCAAAAGGCAAGCACTGTCTCGACGCTTTATTAACACCTACGGCACCTACGACCGCCTTCCCAATTGGAAGCGTGTATGGCGACTCGGTCTTAATGCAGTATTCTGATCAGCTGACATCCACAACAAATCATGCAGGCATTCCGGGATTATCCATCCCGATAGGTTTTGATCGGGAAAATTTGCCCATTGGAGCCCAATTCCTGGGTCCAGATTATTCGGAAGGAAAATTATTAAGATTGGGCCGTGCCTTCGAAAAAGTCACAGAAAACGAAGAATGGCGGGAGAAACGCCCTCCCATTCTCTCAAGCCTTGCCAACTGAAAATTCGGGATGGCTCAGTGTGAAAAAGCTGGAAAGAAATGAAAGGAAATCTGAGAAATAATGGAATGGATTGCCTTTGATGCGGACGATACTCTTTGGAAGAATGAGGAGACTTACCTCAAGGGTAGAGATGTGCTCCTTGAGATCCTATCCGGGTATGGGGTTGTGGTCGATGACCCAGAAGAATTTGATCAGTTAGAAGTAAATAACATCAAGTATTACGGTTACGGGGTAATGAGTTTTGTGCTGTCTCTGATTGAGGTAGCTATTGACTTAACAGATTCGAAAATTCACCCGGGGGATATCCAAAAATTACTGGACCTGGGAAAAGATATGCTTGGAGCAGATGTAGAAGTTTTTAAGGGAGTAAGCTCGCTGCTGGAAACCCTCTCGAAAAAGAGTAGCCTGATGTTGATTACCAAGGGAGACCTTTTCCATCAACAACGGAAAATCCAGTCTTCCGGGTTAGGGGAGTATTTTCAAGCCATTGAGGTAGTCAGTGATAAAACAAGAGAAGTTTATCTGGAAATTCTGGACCGACATCAGATAGATCCGGGTCAATTCGTTATGATTGGCAACTCCATGCGCTCAGATATCGTTCCTGTATTAAAACTTGGCGGTTGGGCGATCCACCTAAAGGGCCACCTGAGCTGGTCTCATGAAAATGAGTTCATGGATGATGAATATCAGCATCGCTTTCAGGAGGTTGTCGGAATTTCCAGAGTTCAGGATGCACTGAATAAACTCGAGAATCGGGGAGATTAAAATGCCTGAGATTGGGCGAAAAAATAATAAGCCCCGGGCAGAGGTAAATAACAGGAGAGCTCATAGTGTACTTATTAGTGTGGGTAATATTTACCCTGATGTTATTAGGATTTACATTATTCAGGACCCATCCTTACCGCTTCACGCGTTTCCTGGCTTTTGAGAGTTTGTTGAGTTTAATATTCTTGAATGCAGAATTTTGGTTTCAAAGCCCTTTTTCGTTCCTCCAGGTTATTTCCTGGTTATGCCTGGCCGGGGCATCCTTCCTGGCTGTTCATGGTTTAACTTTGATTAAGACTATAGGCAACCCAGAAGGTGATATTGAAGATACCAAAACACTGATCACAACGGGAGCGTACCGGTATATCCGCCATCCCCTCTATACCTCATTGTTGTTGTTAGGACTGGGAGTTTTTTTGAAGGATCCATCCTTGCCGGGAGTAGGATTGTTAGGAACGACCATTTTGGGTGTCGTGCTCACGGCCCATATTGAAGAAGAATATACTCTGATCCGCTTTGGCGAGGCTTACCGGACTTATATTGATAAAACAAATCGTTTTATCCCATTCATTTATTAATAAATATAATTCCTCATCCAACTCAAACTAAAAAACTGAGAATTTGCGAATATGAAAATTTTGGAAAAACAAGGTTATCATTTATTCTTTTTAGTATTACTTATTTTTGGGTTGACTGCTGCAGCCCGGGGAGATGTCTTGGACGGCTCCCTGTGGGGTTTATCAACCAGTACCTGGTTATGGGTTTCAATCCTTGTGCCCCTTATTCATCAAACATATGTGGTGATTTGCTGGCGAGCAGAGCTGTATTACAATTGCTTAGTAAAACCTTTGGCGAGAGAGCATTTTCTATCTGGTCTGTCGGATTTATGATCCTTTTTATCGCCCGGCCTGTTACTGTTTTGGGACTGGCAGTGGCCAATCGCGGCACTCTGTCAGTTCCAATTTGGGTAACGGGATTATTATCACTGATGTTTTTCGCGCTGGGCGTTTACTTGTTTTATTCCGTAATTAAATATTTTGGCATGGAAAGAGCTTTGGGGATCGACCACTTCGAGCCTGATGTGTATCGGAATAAACCATTTGTAAAGCAGGGCATATTTAAGTGGTCTTCCAATTCCATGTATTTATTCGGGATCCTGCTATTATGGATACCGGGTTTATTGTTTTTATCCAAAGCCGCGCTGCTGGCAGCCCTGTTTAATCACCTCTACATCTGGGTCCACTATTATTTTACTGAAGCGCCAGATATGCGATTTATCTATCAACTTGACTGACCTTGCTCCTCCTTATTCCCGATTCTGATGTAGGAATCGGGAACCTTTTTTGTTTGGTGACCGTCATTAAGTCACTAACTTGAATTACTGAGGAGGAGACAATGTTTACAATTCCAAGTTCCAAAAAAAAGCATTTTTTCAGTTTAATCTTTTGCCTGATCATGCTGGGGTTGACCATTCAGCCGGCTCTGGCGGATGGTATTATCATTCCAGACCCCCCACCTATTCCGGATCCGATATCCTTAGAAGAAAGTTGGTTGACCATTCGCTACCACAAGGTATCCGTTACTATTGAAGACCAGATAGCGGTTACCCGGGTAGAACAGGAGTTTGTAAATCACCATGACTGGGAAGTTGAGGGAACCTATATTTTTCCCATTCCTGCTGGTGCAGCTTTATCTGAGTTTGTGATGTGGGTGGATGGAATTCCCGTAGAAGGAAATATTCTGCCGGCAGATCAGGCTCGGAAAATTTATGAAGATATTGTCCGGGAAAGACGGGATCCCGCTTTATTGGAATATATTGGACAAGATGCTGTTCAGGCCCGGATATTTCCTATCCCGCCAGGTGGATCCCGTAAAATTGAGTTGGAATACAGCCAGGTCCTGGAAATTGAGGACGGCTTGGTTATCTACACATATCCCTTGAATACAGAAAAATTTTCAGCCCAACCTCTGGAAAACTGCTCTGTTCGGGTAGAAATCATCTCAAAAATCCCCCTGAGAAGTTTGTATTCGCCCACCCATCAGGACAGGGTTTTCGTGGAACGAGATGGGGATTACCATGCCCTGATTGGTTATGAGGAAAAATTTGTTCTCCCGGATCAGGATTTTGAGTTGATTTACACAGTCAGCCAGGATGATATCGGATTGAACCTGTTGGTTTTTCCTGATCACTCAGGAGGTGATTGGTTAGGCAAAGAAGGATATTTCTTATTGATGGCATCACCTTCTGTGGAGGTGGATCAGATTGTGCCCCGGGATATAGTACTGGTCCTGGACACATCAGGGTCCATGGAAGGAGATAAGCTTTATCAGGTCAAACAGGCTGCGGCCTATGTGCTGGAACACCTCAACCAGGAGGATCGATTTAATGTGATTGCTTTTTCAACGGGCATCAAGCGCTTCGATTATGAACTACAGCCGCGCAGCAGGGCAGCGGAAGCATTTTCCTGGCTGGAGGGCATGCCGGCCCTTGGGGGAACCAATATCAACCTTGCCTTGCTGGAAGCCCTATCCCAGAAAAACGGTTCTGATGAATTTGGATCCGGCAGACCGCTGGTTATTTTGTTCTTGACAGATGGACTGCCAACCGAAGGGATCACCGAAATTGATCAAATCATCAATAATGTGAGTGGATTATCTGATAGCAGTGTCCGTTTATTTGTTTTTGGAGTTGGGGATGATGTCAATACTGAACTACTGGATATCCTCGCAGAAGATAACCGGGGGCTGGTTAGTTATGTTCGCCCTGGTGAAAGAATTGACGAGGAAGTTTCGAAGCTTTTTTCCAGGATCAAAACACCGGTATTAACCAATTTGGAACTGGATTTCGGAGACATTATTGTTGATGAAATCTACCCGCCTGTTTTGCCGGATTTATATTCAGGGACCCAATTAACCGTTACTGGCCGCTACCGATTACCGACGGCCCACTCCGGCAGAAGCAGGATCGTGTTGACAGGCCAGATAAATTCCCGGGTGGAATCATTTTCTTACCGGGTTGATTTTGGGTCTGAGATGGATCCTTATCGTTCAAATGCCTATATACCCCGATTGTGGGCAACCCGCAAGATTGGTTACCTGTTGGGTCAAATCAGGCACCAAGGAGAAAACCAGGAGTGGGTGGACGCTATAATCCAACTGAGTATTCGCTATGGGATTATCACTCCTTATACATCCTTCTTGATTGAAGAGCACGATATTTTTTCCGCCGAAGGATTGAATGATGCCGCTGAGGAATTGATGCAGGAATATTCTGGACCTGCAGTCGGCGCAGAAGCAGTGGGTAAGGCAGATGCTGAATCTAATTTAAGATCCGCCGAATCAGTTCCGCAGCCGGTATTTTCCGGAAATTCTTCTGGGGAATATTCAGGCCAACCAGCCTTAAAATATGTGAGTGATAAAACATTCCTGTACAGAGAGGGGGTCTGGATTGACAGCCTATTTGATCCCGGAACCATGCAAACTGTTCCGATCGGATTTGGTTCTGAGGCTTACTTTGAATTGATTAGCATGCAGCCCTCATTGGGTAAAATCCTGGCCCTGGGCGATCGAGTGATCTTTGTGATTGCTGGCAAGGCTTATGAAATTGTGTCGGAAGAAGACGGCGTAAGTCAAATTCCGCAGGACTTCATTCAGGTTGATGGAAAGGACGAGATACAGCCAGATGGGATCTGGTCTGATGTTCAGAATGTTCGTTCCATCTGCAGCGCCCCCTTTTTAGTTGGTCTGGTCCTGCTGGGTTTGCGAAAGGGCAAAATAACCCTCACCTGAAAATACCTGGTAACAAAAGAGCCGCGAAGAGAATCTTCACGGCTCTTTTTATTCAAGAGGGACGAAGTCCTTTAAAAGGACTTTGTCCATTATTTAAACCGGGGAGCTAACTTATTGTAAATCCAGGCAACCAATAAACCAATCAGAAATCCATCCAGGAAACCCCACAGAAATCCTATCAAGCTGCCAATCGGGCTAATTGTATAACCGCGGTACATCTTGCCAACCAGGAAAGCTTCTGGTGAATTACCATCAAGGATTATCATCCACCACGTTACCGCAAACCAATTTAACCCCCAAACCAGGCCGGCAGCCAGGGCAAAGGCTTTGGTGTTTAATTTCATAACAAACTCCCTTATTCAGTGTGATACTTCCTTATTATACAAAAGAAAACCCCATATTCCTAAAATAAGTTGGCTTAATGTCATGTTTACTTATCACAGGCGGGTTACATATAAGAAAATCCCATAAGTGAAATGTGTCACAATGCCCTTCCAGTTCAATATTGTAACATGGTAAGATTGTCCGCGTTACACCTAAACAGATTGTGAATTAATGAGCAATTACATCAAATACAGGAAGAAACTTATTTGTTGGAGAGACAAAATCGGGAGCATTGTAAGATGAAAACTTTATTAATTTTAGGTGCAGGGACGGGTGGCTCCATGGTAGCCAATAAAATGGTCCGTGAATTGGATTCCCGGGAATGGGAGATCATCATAGTTGACCGGGATGAAACTCATTATTACCAGCCGGGATTTTTATTTATCCCTTTTGGTATTTATTCACGCGACGATGTTGAAAAACCCAAACGGGATTTCATTCCCCGGGGCGTGAAAATAATCATGTCCGACATTGAGTTGATTGAACCTGATAAAAGTCAGGTGACATTATCTAAAGATAAGCAGGTCATCAAATATGATTACCTGGTGGTTGCCACAGGAACTCACATCCAGCCCAGCGAAACGGAAGGACTGTTTGATGGGGGAGGTTGGCGTAAAAACATCTTCGATTTTTACACTCCGGATGGCGCTGAGGCGTTAGCAGGTTTTCTGGACTCCTGGGAAGGTGGCAAGATGGTGGTCAACGTCTCTGAAATGCCTATCAAGTGCCCTGTTGCCCCCCTGGAATTTTTATTCCTGGCAGATTGGTTCTTCCACAAAAAGGGTATACGCGACAAAGTTGAGATTGTTTATGCAACTCCTTTGGATGGGGCATTTACCAAGCCGCGGGCTTCTGAAATTCTGGGTGGAATGATGGATGAGAAGGGCATCAATATCGTACCCAATTTTAACATCGGCGAAGTTGACAACAAGAAGCAGACTATCATTTCCTGGGATCAGAAAGAAATTAATTACGACTTGCTGGTAACCATCCCCACCAATATGGGATCTGAGGTAATTGGAAAATCGGGCATGGGTAATGAATTAAATTATGTTCCGATTGATAAACACACCCTCCAATCCAATAAGTGGGAGAATGTCTGGGTGATTGGTGATGCCGGTACAGCACCGACTTCAAAAGCCGGATCCGTTGCTCACTTTATGCTGGATGTTTTGATTGAAAATATACTCCACCACATGGATGGGAAGGAACTGAAACCTGTTTTTGATGGACACGCCAATTGTTTTATAGAGTCCGGATTTAATAAAGGAATCCTGATTGATTTTAATTACGATGTAGAACCTCTGGCGGGTACGTTTCCACTTCCAGCAGTGGGACCATTTTCTTTGCTCAAAGAGACCGTCATTAATCACTGGGGCAAAATGGGCTTCCGCTGGGCTTACTGGAACATCCTATTAAAAGGCCGTTATCTGCCTGTTTCCAACCAGTTGTCCATGAACGGTAAGGAGTCGTAAGAAATACCCCCAGATATGTCATCAAGGTGATATAGGAAATATTGCCAGACAGACCAGTCAAAATGAATCAATTCCTGGGTACACATCCGGGATTATTAGTTGATTAGTTTCAATAAAAGGAGACAAATTATGCCCCAAGATATTCTAGATGCCGTTGATTTCGACGATGATGGTTTCATGGTAGATGGCTCTGCCTGGACCAAAAAAATCGGCCAGGCTATCGCTGAAGCGCTCGAAGTTCAGCTTTCTGATCGACATTGGGCGGTTATCGACTTCGCCAGAGCTGATTTTGAGAGCAGCGGCGAACCCCCAACGCTGCGGCGCATTACCCAGCAAACCGATGTCAGTATGAAAGAGATGTATCAGTTATTCCCGGATGGGCCGGCAAAACTTGCCGCCAATATCGCCGGGCTCAAAAAACCCACCGGCTGCATTTAGTTACAAGGAGATTCAAGATGGCAAAACCTTCCAAAGCATTAAATCAAAGTTCAGGAACAACTGGAAATCGAAAACTGGCTTTGATAGCATCCAAGGGATCCCTGGATATGGCTTACCCGCCTCTTATCCTGGCTAACGCAGCCAGAATGAGTGGGATTGATGTGGAAATGTTCTTTACCTTCTGGGGATTGGACATTATTACCAAAAAGAAAATGAGCAAACTTAATGTGGCTACAGTTGGTAATCCCAATATGCACCCCTGGTTTGGAATCCCCACCCTGCTAGGCGCGATTCCCGGCATGTCCGCTGCTGCCTCCTGGATGATGCGTGGTGAAATCAAGAAACTTGGATTCCCCCGTGTTCCAGGGTTCATGAAACTGCTTGTGGATGCAGGCGCCAATGTTTACGGCTGTAAAATGTCCATGGATATGATGAAATTGACCCAGGATGACCTGATTGATGGAGCAACAATCCTTGGTGCTATGGAGTTTATGGACTTGACCGCTGGCGCTCAAATCCTTTTTGTGTAATATCCCAATTAAAAATACAAAACAGCCTCACAGTTTTTTCATGGAGGCTGTTTTTTATTAAATTGTGGGGTTATTTTTCGTCTTCTTCACCTGCTGTCGATGCCAGGTGGTATTTGCTGGGGCTTTCGCCATCATGGAAACCACACAGAATGATCAGTGCATTGGTGACATTATTTCCTGGATTGCGCCATTTATGCTCCTGTGCAGCTGAAAACAGCAGCGCGTCACCGGATTCAAGAGAATATGTGGTTTCTCCTACCTCGTAAGCGAGCTCGCCCCGAAGACAAAATACAAATTCATGTCCAGAGTGCGCCATGGGAAACCTGCCACTGCTGGTCCCTGCTTCCAGAGTGACCATAAATGGCTCAACTGTGCCTTCAAACTGTTCCCCTCCTAATCCTTCCCACAATCCTCTATGTAAGGGAATGCGCTTCCTTTGGTTTGATTTGATTAGAACAACATCATGCTTCGAGGGAGCTTCTTCAAAAAAAGCTGTAACAGGAATCTCAAGAGCAGTAGAGATCTTATAGAGGGTGCTGACAGATGGTGATGAAAGCCCCCTTTCAATCACACTTAAGGCATTTGCAGATAATCCACTTAAACGCCCCAGGGCTCGAATAGACAACCCCCGTTCTTCCCGTATTTTCTTTAATCTTTCACTGATATTCACAGAGCTTGC
>SDBT01010222.1_pt1 | contig 15178 bp, 14 predicted proteins | sample 2277101 | NCBI WGS metagenome assembly SDBT01 (sample SAMN10404973, study PRJNA504765) | marine sediment metagenome | isolation source: marine sediment core GS10_PC15, 103 cmbsf | place: Arctic Ocean: Southern Knipovich Ridge | collected 2010 | reverse complement strand
TTGAAGAGATGACGTAAGGGTTCAAGCAGGTTAAGTATCATCTTGGCAGGCAAACCACCAACATTATGGTGGGTCTTTATCTTGGCGGAGGCAGTGCTTACCGATGAAGTGCTCTCAATTACATCGGGGTAAAGAGTCCCTTGCGCCAGAAAGTCAACCTTACCCACTTTTTTAGCTTCTTCTTCAAATACCCTGATAAATTCCTCACCGATGGCCTTACGCTTTATCTCGGGATCGATTATCCCTTTTAAGCGGTGAAGAAATCTTTCACTGGAATCAGCATAAATAATGTTCATGCCCAGGTTAAGTCGGAAGAGATTAAAGGTTCTTTCTACTTCCTCACGGCGCAGCAGCCCGTTATTAACAAAGATACAGGTAAGCTGGTCGCCAATAGCCTGATGGATAAGGGTAGCCACTACCGCCGAATCAACTCCTCCCGAGAGAGCGCAAATGACCTTGCCTTTGCCTACCTGTTTTTTAATTTTGGACAGGCTATCATCTATGAAATTGCCCATCGTCCAGTCCCCTTTGCAGCCGCATATTCGGTAGACAAAATTTTTCAGTATCGTTTTACCTTCAGGGGTATGGGCTACCTCAGGATGGAACTGGAGACCGAATATCCCTTCTCCGTTGCCCATGACAGCAATAGGTGAGTTTTCAGTGTAGGCTAAGGCAGTAAAGCCTGGTGGCATTCCTTCAATTTTGTCGGCATGGCTCATCCATACCGGTGTGGAAGACGGCAAATCGGTAAATAAAGGCGAGTCTAAATCACTTAGGTGCATGATAGCGTGACCGTATTCACGCTTTGTTCCTGGTGCGACTTGCCCGCCCAACTGTTTAGTGATAACTTGCATCCCGTAGCAAATGCCCAATACGGGTAAATGACTTTCATAAACATAGGACGGAGCGAGAGGTACCCCGGAATCATAAACGCTGGCTGGACCTCCGGAGAGTATAAATCCCTTGGGATTAAGGGGAGCTATCTTTTCCCAGGGGGTATCATGGGATAACAGTTCACAATATACCTGGTATTCACGCACTCGGCGGGCGATTAGCATACTGTATTGCGAGCCGAAATCAATGACGATTATGGTCTCACGCTCGGCTCCGGATACAGCCTCCTTTGGCGCTGTGGGCTGTTCTCCGCCTATCTCCTTGGCAATTTCCAAATAGGTAGAAACTTCAATGTCGCCAGTGGTAGCTATTCGGTGACTATCATTTGAGGTTTGTTTTGAATTATTCTTAGCCATGTTTATAGAACACAGATTACCATTATGCTATACTACCGTCAAGAGGATAATCCATTCACAGCAAACGTAATGTCAGATAAAATTTCTTCAAATGTTCAGCAATATTATCTATTTTTAAGTAGTAGCCCGGCAGCTACTTTTAGTCTTGGTAAACAAGTGGGTGAAAGACTGGAAGCAGGGAGCATCCTTGCTTTAATAGGGGAACTGGGTTGTGGGAAGACCTTGTTCACCAAGGGGCTTTGTGTCGGGTTGGGTGTACCCGAAAGATATGTTACCAGCCCGACCTTTGTCTTTATCAATGAATATTTGGGAAGGCTTCCTGTTTTTCATATAGATTTATATCGACTTAACACTATAGACGAAGAGTTTGATATTGGAATACTGGATTATTTAGCCAAAGCTGACACTGGAGTAATAGTGGTGGAATGGGCAGAAAAGATTCTTTCTCTTTTACCTGACGATTACTTGCGAGTCCAATTTCAAGTGCTCTCTGCTCGGAGACGCCAGCTTGCGCTTGTTGGCTTCGGAAAAAAATTTGGCAATCTGCTTAGGAAGCTTGGTGACCAATGAAAGTGCTGGGCATAGATACATCAGGGTATGCCAATTCTATCGGTGTAATTGACGGTGACCGAATTTTGGCTGATTTTACTTTCACGGCGAAGGCCGACTCTCTTGAGAAAATAGTGTCGAATATTGATTTCGCACTAAAAAAAGCTAAGCTTGTCTTAGAGGATATTCAGGGATTTGGAGTTGGGCTGGGACCGGGGTCGTGGACTGGAATCAGGGTAGGGGTGACGGTGGCTAAAATTCTCGCCTATAGCACTAATAAACCTGTTTGCGGAGTGCCCACATTAGAAGTGCTTGCTTATAACGCCGGAAATATCCCGGCACTCATCTGCCCCATTATCAGCGCAGTTAGAGACACGGTATACGCTGCGTTTTACCGGATGAAAAATGGCACTGTCAGCAGGATAAGCGAATATTATGTTGGTGACCTGCAAGGGTTATCCGGTATGGTTAAAGAGCCCACGGTCTTTATCGGTGCCGGGGCACAAGCCTACCTCCAGGTGATAAGTCAGACTCTCAGCTCCCCAGGCATTGGTATTGAAGCTATAGAAGATGTGCCCAAGGGGTCTACAGTAGCTTTACTGGCGGCAACTCGTCTTAAAGGTGGAGAGGGTGACGATGCTCTTTCCCTGGAACCATTGTACTTGAAAGAATCAACTGCCCGGGCTTTCCTCGGTAGATATTCAAGCAGTACTAAGGCTAAAGGTAAGGATTAAAAGCAGTGTTAATTTTAGGTATTGAAACTTCTTGTGATGAAACTTCTGCCGCCTTAGTTGCTGATGGCAAGGTGGTGTTATCTAACATAATTGCTACCCAGCTGGATTTGCTCAAAAAGTTTGGTGGTGTTGTTCCGGAAATTGCTGCCCGGAGGCATACGGAGCTTATTGGTTACGTTATTAAAGAAGCTGTTGATTCGACTGGTAAAACTTTAGCCGATGTAGAGGCTATCGCTGTCACTTCAAAACAAGGGTTGATTGGCTGTCTTTTGGTCGGAGTAGCCGCAGCGAAATCGCTTAGTTATGCTTTACAAGTCCCCTTACTTGGGGTGCATCATATTGAAGGGCATATTTTTGCTAACTTTCTTAGTAATCCCCAGATACCTGTGCCTCACATTTGTTTGACTGTCTCCGGTGGCCACACTATGCTCGTTTATGTTTCGGGCTATTGCCAATACGAGTTACTCGGGAGCACTCTTGATGATGCTGCCGGTGAGGCCTTTGACAAGATTGCCAAGTTCCTTGGACTTGGCTTTCCCGGAGGACCAGCCATTGATAATCTTTCTACCCGAGGCGACATAAAAGCCTTTAATTTTCCGAGGCCGCTATTGAGAGCCAATGCGCTTGATTTCAGCTTTAGCGGATTGAAAACGTCCGTTATCAATACTTTCAAGAATAAGATTGCCGAGAGCGAGGCATTACCCCTTGAAGATATTGCCGCCAGTTTCCAGGAGGCAATTGTGGATGTTTTGGTCGCCAAGACTTTACGCGCTGCGGCACAGCGGAAAGTTGCCGCAGTCAGCGTTACCGGTGGTGTTTCCGCCAACAGGCGGCTAAGAGAAGTTTTCCTGGATACCTGCCGGCGAGCAGGGATTGAGGTATTCTTTCCTGAGCTTTCTCTGTGTACTGACAATGCGGCAATGATAGCTGCCGCCGGTTACGCCAGGTTTAGACGGGGCGAGACGGCTGATGTAAATCTCGATGTATTATCTAACGCTCCGCTTGGGGAATAACATGGCAGTCAAAATAGAAGTAGTCAAGGCTGATAGCCCCTCTCCTCAGATACTCAGGCGGGCGGCACATTTAATAACCAAAGGCGAGGTGATAGTCTGTCCAACTGATACTGGTTACGCTTTTGCCGCCAATGCCCTTGAGCCAGAATCAGTGGTCAAGGTCTTCAATCTTAAAGGGCGCTCCTACTCAAACCCAATCCACGTGGCAGTGAGTTCCATGGAGGCAGCCGGAAAATATGCACATCTCGATAAAACTGCCGAACATCTCGCCCGCAATTTCCTCCCCGGTGCTCTTACCTTAGTACTACCCAAGAAGGAAATAATACCCTCTTTACTTGTTGCTGGGCGAAATACAATTGGTATCAGAATCCCGGACAACAGAGTAATATTGAGTTTGGCAAGTATGACAGATCTGCCGATAACGGCTACCAGCGCCAATATTAGTGGCCAACCAACACCTTACTCTGCTCAGGAAGTCATGAAACAACTCGGAGAGGCTATCGGAAATGTAACGCTCATTCTTGATCAGGGCTCTCCACTTGTAAACGCCGTCTCCACCATAGTTGATTTAACAGTTAGCCCACCTCAGCTTCTCCGTCATGGACTTATAAGTTGGGAAGAAATTCAACAAGTCCTGCAATCTCTTAGATAGGAGTTAGCTTGACAGTAAATGGAGGCTATGCTATCTTGTAGTACGGGCTGAAGGTGTGATTTCGGAGTTTTAGTCCGTCCACAGTAGGGCGGTTCTTTTTTTAGTCCAAAGCAGGGAGTAAGGCGTGAAAAGCGAAGTGGTCAAAAAGGGCATAGAGCGGGCACCGCACCGGTCTTTATTGTATGCCTTGGGCTGCACACGTGCTGAATTGGATAAGCCATTTATAGGTATTGTTAACAGCTTTAGCGAGATTATTCCTGGTCATATGCACCTGCGAGGTATCGCTGACGCAGTTAAGGCAGGGGTGCGTGAGGGGGGAGGTCTTCCCTTTGAGGTTAATACTATCGCGGTATGTGATGGTATTGCCATGAATCATTTTGGGATGAAGTATAGCCTGCCCAGTCGGGAGCTAATAGCTGACTCAGTGGAGATAGTAGCTGAAGCTCATGCCTTCGATGCTCTCGTCTTTATTCCAAATTGCGACAAAATAATCCCCGGGATGCTTATGGCAGCGGTAAGACTGAATTTGCCTGCCATTTTCATCAGTGGCGGCCCCATGCTCGCCGGCCGTCTGGGTAATAATGAAAAAATTGACCTCAGTTCTGTCTTTGAGGCGGTGGGAAAGGTAACCAGTGGTAAGATGAGTGAGGAAGAGCTGCTGCAATTGGAAAAATCGGCCTGCCCCGGTTGCGGTAGCTGTGCTGGCATGTTTACCGCTAATACCATGAATTGCTTAACTGAAGCGTTGGGGATGGGGCTGCCCGGTAACGGTACTATTCCAGCGGTTGATGCCAGGCGGCAAGGTTTGGCTAGAGAAGCCGGACGACAGGTTATGAAGCTTTTAGCTGATGATACTCGCCCCAGAGATATTATAAATCGTGACTCTATCTATAATGCCTTTACGGTTGATATGGCATTAGGTGGTAGTACCAATTCAGTCTTGCACCTTATAGCTATAGCTCATGAGGCGGGGATTGATTTCTCTCTAGCTACGGTAAACGAGATAAGCCAGCGAACTCCCTATCTGAGTAAACTGAGGCCAGCCGGCCAATATCACCTCGAGGATTTGGACCGTGCCGGTGGTGTCATGGCGGTGATGAAAGAACTACAGAGGTTATTAAATCTAGATTCAAGAACAGTGACGGGAAAACGGGTAGCGGAAAATATTGCTGATAGCCAGATTTTGGACAAAGAGGTTATTCGCCCTATTGCTAATGCTTATTCAACTACTGGTGGGCTTGTTCTGCTTTTTGGCAACTTAGCCCCGGAGGGTGCTGTTGTAAAGAGAGGAGCCGTAGCTCCCGAGATGATGGTTCATCGGGGACCAGCCAGGGTTTTTGACTCTGAAGAAGAAGCTACCGAGGCAATTATAGGACGTAGTATAAATCCAGGCGACGTGATAGTCATTCGCTATGAAGGTCCTAAAGGAGGGCCGGGTATGAGAGAGATGCTCACCCCTACCTCTATCTTGAGTGGTTTAGGTATGGATAAAGAGGTAGCCCTTATCACCGATGGGCGTTTCTCGGGAGCCACCCGAGGTGCTGCCATTGGGCATATCTCCCCTGAGGCAGCTAGTCGAGGACCTATCGCTGCCTTAAGAGATGGTGATATAATTAGCATTGATATTCCTGATTATAAGCTCGCTGTAGAGCTTACCGATGAGGAGATAGCTGATCGATTGGCACATCTAGCCGAGTTTGAACCTAAAGTAAAATCAGGTTATCTCAGCTACTACGCCGATAAAGTGAGCTCCGCTAGTACCGGGGCAGTGTTTAGCCGATAGAGGAGAGCTATTATGAAAATGACTGGTGCTCAGATTATATGTGAAAGCTTGCTGAAAGAAGGGGTAGAGGTTATCTTTGGCATGCCTGGAGGAACCATGATACCGCTCTATGATACTTTACCTCAGTACCCTAAGCTTCGCCATATTCTGGTGCGCCACGAACAGGGAGCTGCCCACGCTGCTGATGGCTATGCTAGAGCTACCGGAAAAGTAGGGGTATGCATGGCTACTTCTGGTCCGGGAGCCACTAACCTGGTAACCGGCATTGCCAATGCTTACCTTGATTCAGTCCCCATGGTGGCGATAACGGCTCAGGTACCCAGACACCTTATTGGTAAGGACGCTTTCCAGGAGATAGACATTACTGGTATTACTTTGCCTATTACCAAGCATAATTACCTTGTCCTTGAGGTTAACTCCATGGCTGAAGTGGTTAAGCAAGCTTTTCACTTAGCCAGGAGTGGCCGGCCCGGACCAGTACTTATTGATGTACCACGAGACGTTCTTTCAGAGCAGACTGAATTTCACTACCCGAGTAAAGTGGATTTGCCCGGCTACAAACCGACGTTGCAAGGACACCCAACACAAATTAAGAAGGCCGCCAAGGTTATCAATGTAGCTCAGCGTCCCCTTATTATTGCCGGCAGAGGAGTAATCATCTCCGAAGCCTATGCTGAACTGAAACAGTTGGCAGAAACAGCTCAAATACCAGTGGTTACTACTTTGCTGGGTATCGGATGCTTCCCTGAAAGCCATGTTTTGAGCTATGGCATGGTCGGTATGCATGGCATGGTTTATGCCAATATGGCGGTTAGTAATGCTGACCTGTTAATTGCTATCGGGATGAGATTCGATGATAGGGTTACGGGCAAAATAAGTGCCTTTGCGCCTCATGCCAATGTTGTCCATATTGATATTGACCCGGCTGAGATTGGTAAAAATGTACGCGTCGATGTGCCCATAGTTGGCGATGTTAAGACAGTTCTTCAGGCACTAAATAAATTGATTAACCCCACCGAGCATGTTGAGTGGGTTGGGCAGGTTGATGACTGGCGGAAAGAACGTCCATCAACGGAGATTAGGGACATTGAAGGACTCCTACCCCAGTATGTCGTTCGTAAGATATATGAGGTAACCGATGATGATACTATTATTGTTACCGGGGTAGGGCAACACCAGATGTGGGCAGCGCAACATTACTGGTATAATAAACCAAACAGTCTGATTTCATCAGGTGGTCTGGGTACTATGGGCTTTGGACTACCCGCCTCTATGGGAGCCAAGGTAGGTTGCCCGGATACTACCGTTTGGTTAATTGATGGTGACGGTAGCCTCCAGATGACAATACAGGAGCTTGCCACTATAGTTCAGGATAAAATTGCGGTCAAGATAGCCGTTCTAAATAACGGTTTTTTGGGGATGGTCAGGCAGTGGCAAGACTTATTCTACGAAAAGCGGTATGTAGCCACGCCCTTATCCTGTCCCGATTTTGTCAAGATTGCGGAGGGATATTGTATTCCTGGATTAAGGGTTAAACATAAAGAAGAAGTGGTGCCGGCTATTGAACAAGCTATGAAGTCTCAGGGTCCTTTCCTGATAGATTTCATGGTGGAACCAGAGGAAAATGTTTATCCGATGGTACCACCGGGAGCCACTTTGGCTGAAGCCCTTGAGGCACCTAAGCAAGAAGTGACGGCATGGTCGCGACGAAGCACATCTTAATTGCCTTGGTAGAGGATAAGCCCGGAGTGCTTAATCGAATGGCAAATGTTTTCCGAAGGCGTGGTTTCAATATTGAAAGTGTTAACGTAATCGAAATGATTGCCGGGGAGAGTAGTAAACTACCTCGTTTAACACGCGTAGCCATTGTCGTGGCTGGATCGGCTAATATGTTGGGATTGGTTAGAAAGCAATTAGAAAAGATAGTAGATGTGGTCGAAGTATCTGACGTTGCCACCAGAGATACGGCGTAAAACGGCCTTAGCTGAGGCCATTAGGGAATCTGAGAAAGAGGTAACAGCATGGCCACTACCAAGCATACTATAGTTGCCTTAGTAGGAAATAAGCCTGGAGTGCTCAATCGAATGGTAAGCCTTTTCAGGCGGCGTGGTTTCAATATTGAAAGTACTGCCGTAGGGCATAGTGAATTGCCCAATTTATCGCGTATGACCATTGTTGTTAATGGGTCAGCCACAATGGTAGAGCAGGTTAGAAAGCAACTAGACAAGGTTGTAGATGTGGTCAAGGTGGTTGACATTACTGGAGATAATATAACCGCTCGGGAACTGGCATTAATAAAAGTAAGGGCCACTTCGGCTACCCGAAGCGAGATTATCGAAATTGTGGACATATTCCGAGCCAACATAGTAGACGTTGCTTCTGATTCATTAACAATCGAGATTACCGGCGACGAGGATAAAGTTGATTCCTTATTGAGTTTGCTCCATGGTTTTGGCATCAGAGAGGTAGCCAGGACCGGTCGTATTGCTATGGTGCGAGGCAATTTAGGCCGGCTACCAGCCGCAGAAAAGACGTCTAAAACCAGCGGCAAAAGGCAGAAAACATCCTGAAGCTTGTTTTTTCAGAGAAAATCAATAGATGACCACCTATTACGCTACTAACCGTTAAAAAATGAAAAGGAGGCAATAAATTATGGCTAAGATCTACTATGACAAAGATGCCAACCTAAATTTACTCGATGGGAAAGTGGTGGGCATTCTGGGCTTTGGCAGTCAAGGGCATGCTCATGCCCTGAATCTCAGAGATAGTGGCTGTCAGGTGATTGTGGCGGAAGCTGAGGGTACCCGAGGCTGGAAAGAGGCCAAAGATGTCGGTTTCAAGGTGCTGGGGGTAGATGAAGTGGCTAAGGAAGCCGATATCCTTGTAATGCTGCTGCCTGATAACCTGCATCAGGAAGTTTATGATGCATCAGTCAAAAAGAGTCTGGTTCCTGGAAATATGCTTATGTTCGCTCACGGCTTTAATATTCATTACGGGCAAATTATACCGCCGCCAGATGTTGATGTTGCCATGATAGCCCCCAAGAGCCCCGGTCATATGGTCCGACAGGTTTACACCGAGGGCATTGGAACACCAGCAGTGATTGCAGTTCACCAGGATGCTACCGGCAAGGCCAGGGATATCGCCCTTGCCTATGCCAAGGGCATCGGTTGCAGCCGAGCTGGGGTCATTGAAACCACCTTCGCCGAGGAAACTGAGACGGACCTTTTTGGTGAGCAGGCAGTATTGTGCGGTGGAGTCACCGCTCTTGTAAAAGCCGCGTTCGAGCTATTGGTCGAGGCTGGTTATCAGCCAGAAATTGCCTACTTCGAGGTTTTCCACGAGCTTAAACTTATCGTCGACCTATTTTACAATGGCGGTTTTAAGTATATGCGCTATTCAGTCAGTGATACCGCTGAATATGGCGATTATACCCGGGGGCCTCGGGTGATTGATGATATGGTTAGAGAGGAAATGAGGCAAATCCTGGTTGAGATTCAGGATGGTACTTTTGCTAAAGAATGGATTCTGGAGAACCAGGCTGGTCGACCGGTTTATAACGCCCTGAAGCGCCAGGAAGCGGAACACCCCATTGAGCTGGTGGGTAGAGAGCTACGGAAAATGATGCCGTGGCTGAAGTCACCAAATATATAAGTAAACTAATTTGCTAACAGTAGTAGGAAAATGAACAGGGTAATTATCTTTGATACAACTTTACGGGATGGAGAACAGGCAGCTGGGGGCACGTTAAATATCCAGGAGAAACTGGAAATAGCAAGGCAGCTGGAAAAACTTGGGGTGGATGTCATTGAGGCTGGCTTCCCGGCTAGCTCTCCGGGTGATTTTGAGGCAGTGAGCCTTATCGCCCGGGAGATTCACAAACCAGTAATCTGTGCTCTAGCCCGTGCTCATCCCGACGATATAAACAAGGCTTGGGAAGCAGTTAGGAGTGCCAAGCGCCCACGCATTCATATATTTCTCTCAGCGTCAGACATACATCTCTCTTATCAACTGAAAAAGAGCCGCGAGGAGGTTCTGCAGACTTCTCGTGACATGGTAGCTCGAGCGAAAAAATATACTGACGACATAGAGTTTTCACCGATGGATGCCAGCCGAACTGAGCCGGCATATCTTTATCAAATTCTGGAAGCAGTTATTGGCGCCGGGGCAAGTACCGTGAATATACCAGATACGGTGGGCTATGCCATTCCTGATGAGTTTGGTAACCTTATTAAGGGAATTTTACAAAATGTGCCTAATATAAGCCTGGCTGTGGTTAGCGTTCACTGCCATAATGACCTGGGGCTAGCGGTGGCTAACAGCCTGGAATCAATCAAGCAGGGAGCCCGACAGGCGGAGTGTACTATTAATGGTATTGGAGAAAGAGCGGGCAACGCTTCGCTTGAGGAAATTGTAATGGCCATTAAGACCCGTAGTGATTTATTTAACCTGACGACTGATATTGATACCAGACAAATCTATAAAACCAGCCGCTTGGTAAGTGAGCTGACTGGTTTTTCGGTTCAATCTAATAAAGCTATCGTTGGTGCTAATGCTTTTCGCCATGAGTCAGGAATACACCAGGATGGTGTCATCAAGATGCCAATAACCTATGAAATCATGGACCCCAGGACAGTAGGCATACCAGCGAGCAGCCTGGTACTGGGTAAGCTTAGCGGTCGGCATGCTTTTAAAGAACGCCTTGCAGAGCTAGGCTATAGCCTAAGTGAGACGGATTTTAATCGCGTCTTTCTAACCTTCAAAGAGCTAGCCGATAAGAAAAAGGAAGTTGCCGACAAGGATATTGAATCTCTCGTTGCTCAGGAGTTGCGTACCGTATCTGAAGTCTATCACCTTGACCGCATTCAGGTATCCTGTGGAGATAGAGGTATCCCCACCGCCTCGGTGGTGCTTATTACCCCCGATGGGCAGGAACTGGCTGACGCGGCTCTGGGTACAGGCCCGATAGATGCGGTATACAAGGCTATTAACAAGCTAATAGGAGTATCTAATGCCCTTACCGAGTTTAGTGTTAAATCGGTTACTGAAGGTATTGATGCTATCGGTGAGGTACTGATTAGGATAGAAAGTGATGGTATAACCTATACCGGGCGAGGGGCTGATACTGATATTATCGTTGCCAGTGCTAAGGCTTATATGAATGCTCTTAACAGACTGTTAGCCACCAGGAAGGGAATAAGGGAGGTGACGAAAAAATAGGAACTGAGGTTGAAATGATTCTGCGGTTACTGTTGGCATCTGCTTTAGGAGCCGTCATTGGCTTCCAACGGGACAGAGCCGGCAAACCTGCTGGATTAAGAACCCATATCCTCATCTGTGTCGGTGCTGCCTTATTCACGATAGCTTCTATTTATGGTTTTGGGGCTTCTGGTGATGCAGCTAGAGTTGCCGCCGGGGTAGTAGCCGGGATTGGCTTTCTTGGTGCTGGTGCTATTATACGTGGTGGCGAAGGTATTGTGGCCGGATTGACAACAGCGGCTACTATGTGGGTAGTAGCTGCCATTGGTTTAGCTGCTGGGACTGGATTATATTTGGTCTCATCTGTTGCCACCGCCATCATATTAATTATATTAGTTCTCCCTCATCGTGTCCGATAAGAGCTTAACTCTCTAGCCATTCCAAAAAAGGAAACTGCATTGACTTTAACCGAAAAAATACTCGCCGCTCACACTGATAAAAAAGAGGTCACCCCGGGCGAATTCATCAATGTCCGGGTGGACCTGATTCTGGCTAATGATATCACTGCTCCACTTGCTATAAGAGAGTTCCAGCGTCTCGGCATAGACAAAGTCTTCGACCCCGAAAAAATAGTCATGGTACCCGATCACTTTGTGCCTAATAAGGACATTGCTTCTGCTGAGCAGGCCAAGCTGATGCGAGAATTCTGTAATGAGCAAGGAGCTCTATACTTTGAAGTCGGTCAGATGGGTATTGAGCATGTGCTTTTACCGGAACGAGGCTTGGTGCTTCCCGGGGAAGTCATTATTGGAGCGGATTCGCACACCTGTACCTATGGAGCTTTAGGTGCCTTCGCTACCGGTATGGGGTCAACTGATATCGCCGCGGCCATGGCCACTGGTGACATTTGGATGAAGGTCCCCCCAACTATTAAACTGGTTTACCACGGCAGTTTGGGGAAGTGGGTAGGAGGGAAGGATTTAATCTTGCACACTATCGGCGACATCGGTGTCGACGGTGCGCTGTATTCGGCAATGGAGTTTACTGGTGAGGCAATAGATAATCTATCTCTGGATGGGCGATTTACTATGGCTAATATGGCTATTGAGGCTGGAGCTAAAGCTGGTCTTTTCAGGGTAGATAATAAGACACAACTTTACATAAAATCTAGAACAGAACGTCCCTATAACGTATATGAGCCAGACAATGATGCTGAATACTTGCAGGTTATTGAGTATGATGTCTCTGGTATTGAGCCCCAAGTTGCCTTACCTCATTCACCAGCCAATACCAAACCGGTTAGTAGAATAGGAGATATAGAAATCGATCAGGCGGTAATCGGCAGTTGCACAAACGGTCGTCTTGAAGATTTGCATATTGCCGCGCAGATATTGAAAGGGAAAAAAGTACACTCCAGAGTACGCTGTATTATCCTTCCCGGCTCACAGCAGGTATATCTTGATGCTTTAACTCAAGGATTTATCGAAATATTTATTAAAGCCGGCGCTGTAGTTAGCACACCAACCTGCGGCCCCTGTCTCGGTGGCCACATGGGAGTTCTGGCTGATGGTGAGCGCTGCATTTCTACCACCAATCGTAACTTTGTTGGCCGGATGGGTAGCCCCAAGTCAGAGGTGTATCTAGCTAACCCAGCCGTTGCCGCTGCCAGCGCCGTTGCCGGCAGAATTATCAGCCCAGAAGATATAAAATGAAGTTAGGAACTGTCATCTATTCAGATAACTCAGAAACGGTGTGAAATGCTTTCCGATTTGATAATATTGCCCTGGCGTGTTGAAGGACATTTACGAGATTGTAAAGGAAAGTGATAGGGTTGTGACATTCTAAATGCACGGCCCTGCAGCTGACATAAGGTATAATTCAATAGACTTTCAGCGGTGCACACATGCAAGAGATTCTGAGAAAGCTTTTGCAGGGTTGTACTTTATAAGAAGTAAAAATCCATGAAGAATCAGTATTTTGGCGATAATAGAGATCTATTCAAGTATGACCTGGTTTTGCAGATCATCCAGTCTGGATTAGTTAATCATTTTACACTCATTCCCATGCTTACTGAGTCAGATGACACTAAACATGGGGAGGAAACAAATCGCAGTAAAGCCAAAAGCGGAACAGATAACAAAGAATTGATGAGTTTCTTGGACGAATGTGTAAAGGAGGACAAGAGGGATATTAAGCAACTGGAAAGATTCTTTAAGAAGAAAACTATCCCGATCACGATTTACGGAAAGGACTTTTCTCACGCTGGGAGGCAGGAGTACTTCAAGCAAATAGTAGATAAACTCCACGCACAATCGTTGATTCTCGTTGACCCTGATACAGGATTAGAAGTTGAGAGGTCAAGAGAGACACACATTCGATATATTGAAATCAACAATTTGTATGAACGCATGGATAATAGTTCAATATTAATGATTTATCAGCATTTTCCACGCGAAGACCATCATGAGTATTTGCACCGGAGGTCCGAAGAGCTCGAAGAGAAGGTTTCTGGAGAACCGCCAATTTCTATTGATGATAACGAAAATATATTCTTCTTTTTAACCAAGGACGAACCTCTTGAGGAGTTGCTCACTAAAGTAATCAGCGATTATACTGAGCATTATAGTTAATGAGGGTAGGCAAACTTAGCTTGGCTTATCAATAGAGGGAGGTAGCGTTTGACACTCAAAGGCAAAGTCCATAAATACGGCGCTGATGTTAATACCAAAATAAGAATTGTTCAGTATGGCCATTAAATTAACGGGGCGTCTAAGAGGGGCGGAGCCCCTCTTCCCAACCCCTCCCCATCTCCTTTGAAGGAGAGGGGGATAAAGGGGGTGAGGTTGACAAAAAATCCCAAAAGTAACACAGAATACCAAACCACATGAAGATTCGTGATATAATCAAAATGATTGAATATGCATAAATATCTGGTTATCTTTGAAAAGGCTGGCGATAATTATTCTGCCTACTCCCCAGATATACCGGGGTGTATCGCCACTGGAGCTACTCGCGACGAGGCAGAAAAGAACATCAGAGAAGCTATCAGTTTCCATATTGAAGGGCTCGTAAAGGATGGCTCGCCTCTCCCCGAGTCCGCCTCATTTACTGAGTATGTGGAAGTCTAAGCAGCAAACATCCTGTCCCTAAGAACTAAAATAAGGAGATTCCCAACCTATGCTCAAAGGCAAAGTCCATAAATACGGCGCTGATGTTAATACTGATGTCATTATCCCGGCTCGTTACCTCAACTTGTCTGACCCGGCGGAGCTGGCGAAGCACTGCATGGAGGATATAGATAAGGAATTTATCAATAGGGTGGAGCCGGGGGATATAATCATGGCGACTACCAACTTCGGCTGCGGCTCATCACGAGAGCATGCTCCTCTGGCGATTAAGGCGGCGGGTATCTCCTGTGTAATTGCTAAGAGTTTTGCCCGTATCTTCTTCCGCAACGCCATAAATATCGGCCTGCCGTTACTTGAGTGTGAGGAGGCGGTGGATAAGACGGAATCCGGTGATACTCTGGAAATTGACCTGTCCAGCGGCAAGATAAGAAACCTGACCAATGGCACGACCTTTACTGCCAATCGTTATCCTGATTTTATGGCAGAGCTTGTTTCCGCTGGTGGACTTATTGAATATACCAAGAAGCGACTATCTAGCAGGAGGATTTAGAATGCAGTTCAACCTGGCAGTATTACCCGGTGATGGTGTTGGCCCCGAGGTTACCAGCGAGGCAATAAGGGTGCTACAGACAGCGGGCGAAAGGTCCCGGCATAACTTTAATTTGCAATACGGGCTGATTGGTGGGGTCGCCATTGATGAGCAGGGGGTGGCTCTCACACCGGAGACATTAAAGATGTGCCGGCGTTGTGATGCAGTACTACTGGGCGCAGTCGGCGGTCCCAAGTGGGATGACCCTCAAGCTAAAGTCCGTCCTGAAGAAGGCCTCTCGGCGCTGCGAAAAGGACTGGGGCTATATGCTAACCTCGGAA
>SDBT01010221.1_pt1 | contig 15179 bp, 12 predicted proteins | sample 2277101 | NCBI WGS metagenome assembly SDBT01 (sample SAMN10404973, study PRJNA504765) | marine sediment metagenome | isolation source: marine sediment core GS10_PC15, 103 cmbsf | place: Arctic Ocean: Southern Knipovich Ridge | collected 2010 | reverse complement strand
AGCATTCGGGTTGGCTTCGAATCCCACGTTCCTTTCTCTTTGTCTCTTTTCTCACGATATACGACATACGCAATACGATATACGATTCATGGCGGACGCGGTCGCAACCAATTCGAACTTTTGGCGAAATAACCGCACACATCAAAATACTCTCTCTCCACCAACTCTATTTATACCAAAAGTTATCCAAAAAAGCAATCCAACTACGTTTGTTGGGCATGACCTATCAACAAATAGCCAAAAGCTTAAATACTAATAAGAAGGCTGCGATCAGAGCTTGCAAGTACGGAAGGAGGTAGCCTTGTGTTCTGGCCATTTGGTATTTATAATCTCGTATATCCAAAGGAAAGATATATATGGGCTCAAGTTCGCATCCTACACGAAACTGAAAAAGCCATATTGATTGATAATGGTATGAAAACCTGGATCCCAAAATCTCGAATTCGCCGAATACGGCTACGAAACAATATCTTTGAGATTTACATCAAAGAAAGCACCGTTGGATAGTACTTAGGACTTTATTCAGGATGTTCTACTCCAACGGCTACGGTCTTAACTTCCAATCGTTTTTACGCACAACGTTTCCAGCATCTACGACGTTTTGCCGAAGTGTGGCGAGGCCCGAGGAGCGGAGTAATAAAACGTATATGCTGAAAACGCGCGCTTTTTTCTTTTCAAGCGAAACACGAATATTGAGTTTGATTTGTCTAACGTTAGAGTTGAGGTACGCCGTCATTTTTCCAAAAAACATTAGAAAGTGAAATAACATACGATAAATCAAAAAACCCGAAATCACGCAACAGCTCAAGGCGTTATCTCCAACGAATTGTTAGGTGCTTTATTCGTTACCAGATGCTAAAACATCACGTTGTATCCATTTAGGTATTTCTACTTGAGTTATATCGTAGTACCATTTAGTTGACTGAACAGCTATCCTTTTTGCTTCGATTGCTCTCTCTACTGTTTCAATTTCTTTATGGATAAACGTCATATGCTGTATTTTATAATGTGTTAAATGATTTCGCCAATTCTTGAGTTGCATCAATTCTTGATATTCTCGTTCACCTTTTAATCTTAATTTCTTCCCAACAAGATTTTCAATCCAAGTTGACCACTTTTCATCGAAGAGAGTTTCTATCATTGTCCGATCTAAATTCGCAATTTGAGTTTGATTTAATTCTTTAGGTGATGTAGTTAGAAAAAGATGATGGAAATATTCAAGATCAATGAATGCTTCGAGATAGAGAAAAGATGACAATATCATATACCGGCATCCCCAAGTGTTAAATTTAGGCAATGCTCGTTCTTCTTTATCAAGATTAGAAAGATATAATTTATAATTTCTATCAACGTTTTTAGCATCTGCAAGGAAACCTTCCATATCATCCCAATATTTGGTGATAAGGTTATTAGGTTTCCTTACAATTTTCTTAGAATTACACATAGAGATATTTCACTTTAAATATTTTTTATCCTATCAAAGAATATATATTACCTAACGTTTTAGTTAAGGGACAGATAGGCCGCAGGCCTAGCTGTCCCTCTTAAACGATTTATTCGGTGTTCATTATGTCTTCAAGAAATTCTGGAACGGAAACAGGCTGCAAGTGGAAAATATATCTTACGTATCCTTTTTTTATTCCTTTTTGTGCAGCATCATAAAACTGCTTTATTTCAACTGGGTACTTATGTTCCTCAAGTTGTTTTCTCCAATGAATTCGATCATCATTTTTCATCGAGAAATTTATTAAGACTGAGAGTGCTACATGAGCGTATTTCATCCCTTGATTTTCTGGAATAATGAAGCTTTGAAAAATATGGTCTTTTTCGACTCTATCCTGTGACTCAGGTTCTGCGGAAATAAATAGAGGCCAAAGGCCGGCGGGAAGCTTTGAAGATTTCAGCCCTACTGAATTTGTAAAAAATGCTTTTTCAATTCTAGTTAGCCATTTTTCTTCGTGAGAATTTATGCCAGTTTCGTATGTTTCGACAAGCCGTTCTTTCCTAAGGACGAAATGAAGCCCAACATTTTCTTTCATTACATATAGAAAATCTCCGACCAAGCAACTCATGAGATTATTCTTCATGGCTGTTTCTAGTGATAAGTGGAAGTTGGTTTTTGCTAGGGTAAAGCAGCCAATTTCTACCAATAGCCATAAACTATAGAATTTCCATGCGACAAGCAAAGGAAGGCCAAGACGTGAAGCATAGTTTTTAAGTTTTTTCAAATAGTCTGGTTTCCAGACAAGTTTCTTCCTATTGGTGGCTTTGACTTCTATTAGAACTACTTTTGGTCCTGATTTTGTCTCAAAAGAAGCCAATAAGTCAGGGACCTGTAAATATTTTTTTGAATCTGGAGGAAACTGACCTTGATCAAGTTTATGAACTAAGGAGCATTTTTCGAGCCAAGATAGAATAAAAATAAATTCATCTTCCGCAGGTAATCCAAGATCTAACCTTTTTACACGTTCAGTAAGTGAAGCTGGATCAGCCGACCAGCCGAGTTGCTGAATTGCTTCATATATAAGTCGTGCTGATGAGTCAAGGTTAACTGTTGTCATTTGTTCTTTGACACCAAACGGCAGCACTAAGTGGTTTTAACACCAACAGAAATTTAGATAAATGATGTGATTCCAGTATCTCTCAATAATCCAAAAGAGATGGCGTGCTAAAATCCACTTCAGTGCATTGTTAGACATTGATAATATTTAATTCACAAGTTCAGTCAGAAATAAGATACTGTCCTCAACGCGTGTTTTAATAGAAAGAAGTTGCCTTAGACCGAAAGTTCCGGCGCCTCCATGTGTAGCATCATTGAAGACTCTAAACAACTCGATTATATTATTTACATCTTCATCTACGAATTCTTCAAGAGCACCGTCAGAAATTTCTTTCTGGTGTAGAATATGTTTTATTTTTGATCTTCTTGTTGGTTTGCCTTCTTGTGTCTTATCGCACATTGGATATAATTCAAGTACTTTTTCATTTGGAGCTTTAAGATTGAGTATTCTTATAATTATTTCACGTGCGCTTGTGCAAAAATGTCTTGCAGCATCGGGATTTTGAGGATTTAACGAAAATACTGCTCCGCGCCATCTGGCATCTAAATCTGGAGATATCTGTGTTAGCTCATCAGCAATTTTTATATCCTGTATTTCATTAAGAGTTTCTTTTGTTCCACTTGAGTCCTCAAGCATTGAATTCATGACTTCAAGACTATTAGCGTTCTCTTTCTCAGAGAGGTCATAGATATAATTTTGAATGTCACTAAGATGTTGATTTTCTGCACGACTCTCAAGCCGCACGTATGATTGATGCAATGTTTGTACTGATGTGCGGAATATTGTATATCGAGTTGTACGACTTTGACTTTTGAGTCTATTCAATTCACTTTGAATTCGCTGACGATGAGCTCGTACACGTGTGTTATAAGCTCTTACTTCTCTATTATAGTTATCTATTGCTCTTTTCACTTGTTGGTTGTGTTTTCTCACTGCTTGATTATATTTATTGATTGCCTGGCGCCGTTTCTGTTGAATTTGCCGAAGCTTACTTTTAAATTGAGATGTTGATATTCTGCGTACCATTTGAACCCCCTTTTGTGTCTAACGACAAAGCTCAGCCGCCGCTAACATTGCGGGGCACTGAGCCTCAGATAGCTACTAAGCTTTGTGCGGAGTAGTGTCTTCCAAATTTGACCGCGCTGTTAGCGGTCGGTTGCAGCGCCTGGTTATGCGCTGCAAATGTCAATTCCACCCAAATCTTTTCAAAGACGCAAGATAATTTCTGTCTTCCTCAGTGAGGTGCTCATGGTCAAAATGGATGAGACAATCGCACCTGTCCTCACCGACCAATTGAATAAAGGCGTTTCTATTTAGAAGCTTTCTGTCTTGAAGTAAAGAAAGAGCGTGATTTATTCGAAACACAAACTGTTGATCTGGAGAGATGCGGGTTATCTTTGCCAGGCCTTTTTGGCAGAGGGTGGAATTTAGAAATCTTCGACTTATTTTTGTTACTTGTCGTAGATGTCGAAACTTGTACCATTTTTCAATAGCATCAATATTTTGCTGCATTTTTCGTATTAACATGTCTATGAGTGCCCTAGGATTTTGAACTGACGATGCTATTTTGGCAACGTCGCTCACAGCATCCGGTACCGCCCTCCATTCTTCTATTAACCATGACTCCAATTGTTTGCCAGGAGAGAATTCTTTACGTATGCGATCTATATCAGTGATAAGCGCCCTTTTGACCTTTTCAACGTCAGAGATGGATGCTTCGCTGTCAGACAGAACCTGTTGTCTCTCATAATAGCGCTTGCGCAATTTCGAAAATTGACCGCGGGTTTTCATTAAGGCGGAGGTCAGACATTCCCCTCGGGCAACACGATCCAACACAATTCCCGCTACTGGAGGTATAGCTATCCTGCTCCAGCCACCGAAGTTTCTAGAAAACTCGTTGGCGTCTGCTATTCTCTTGCCGAAGAGGTTGTTAAGTTTACGAATGAAAGGCTTTATTAGACTAATTTTGGTTTTGTCGTGTACAGCAGAAAGATAGTGGATGCTGGGCAACCACTGTGGATTAATTGTAATCGGAACGGAAAACAAAGACATTGTCAGCAAAAATGTGAATGCACCATAAAAGCTCCACTGTGTGTCTTCGACGTTCATGATGCTCTTTCTTAGGGAGCTATCATCCCCTTGTGAACGAAGTAGTACTGACGAAAAGTTTGAGGAATCATAGGCTCGGACTAATTGACGGTCTGACGGAAACCGCAGTGCCGGATCAGGGCTCCTAGGAGCATTCGAATTCGTAAGTTGATGATAGTTGTAATCCCCTACCAGGAATAGTATCCTTTCGTCAATGAGGAATTGGCATAGGTCAAACGCGCGATTGTAAAGCAAGTTATGGCTGAGAATATCATACGGATCGGATCCCCCAAATACAACAACATGATCGTAAAAGACACAAGCCTCCAATAAGAGCACAAAGGAGAGAAGGTTCATAGGGTTGTAATTAAGGACTTTATCCAGAAGCAAAAATCTTTCACCAAAAGGAAGATTTGTGAAACTTCTGCCCAACTCGCCAGCCGACTCTTTAAAAATGCAATCAGCCTGCTCTGCGAACAGGCAAGCCTCTGAAACGAGAGACGAGTTCACCGCTGTTATAGACCCTGTAAAATGAAATGGTTTACCAAGGTCGTCAAAGCGAGGTTGTAATTGCTTTTTGTCCTTTATTTCAATAAAATTATGGCCATTAGATTTTCCAAAAAACGCATTAATATCCATTGATTAACTCCAACCCTAAAAGAGTGGGTTCATTCAGTGGAACTGAGTTCACCTTTTGTCCCAGCGCGATACACATAACGGTCAGTGCTGCGTTGCGCCGTTTCGATTTCGATTATATTTTGCATTTCAATATTCAATCCTAACTCTCAAAACATCAAAAAGCCAACAGCTTTAGGCGTCAACTCCAGCAAGATGTTAGGCAGATAAACTCTAGTTATTATACGGGTTCAACAAAATCAAGAAGCCTCTCAAAACGACGTGCTATATATTGATAAAAACATTCTGATTTGATCTGGCTGTCTTCAGATAGACTTCTCAATTCTTCTCTAATAATATCTCTAGAAGATTTTATTATATCTTCAATGTGAGAAGCTGCGGTATCGCTATAAAACACATTTCTTACATTTCCATACCGTGTTACTCCGCCACGCTCTCCAATATAGGTCAGAACTAGCCATTTTAGTATATTTTGTCTTTGTTCTTCTGGGCAATAATTTAGACCTCCAATCTCCTTAAATGATCTTAATAATTCGCCATGTTCAGAAAAACCCCTCCAATGATATCCAACCCTTTGCATTTGAGCATATACGTCATTGAATAAATCAGCTCTTTGTGCTCGGCTTAAATAAGATAATACTTCCATTGCGTAAGCTACTCTCGCATGTCTTTTATCTAATTTTTTACGCTCAAGTTTTTCTTGAAAATGCGCTGCTAATCGAAGTTTAACAGCATTGAGTGTCAATGGAGCGAGCCGTTGTAAAAATGAAAATGCATTCTGTTGCACAATATCAGGTTGGTCTTTGTTTAATGCATTGCTCATAAGGAATTTTAATATTTCTTCCTGACGAGGGTCTGGAGCATTTTCAAAATCAGTTAATAAGGTGTCTGAGGGAGTTGTAGGCACTCCTTCTTCGATAACATCTTTTACGTCTGTAACCTTTAGCAGTTTTACTGGATCTCTGGCTAATACTACATCTATACTAGTTTTAAACATATAAATACAATCTTCGATTCCAGCTTCATATTCATTATCTTCGTGTTCAAGATCTCGTCTAATTTCATAACACCTACTGAGCCTTCTCCATTCAGGTCGAGTTAATAAACCAACTCGATAAGCTAAATCTATTAGTTTTGCCGTTGGATAATTTTCCAATGATTCTTGACTATCTATCGGAGGTAATTTATTCTGTTTAGCAGCTTCTTTTGCAATATCAAGTCCAGCAATGTAAACTTTTTCTCTTAAATCGTGAATGGCAGCATTAAAAAGCCTTTGGCATGCACTACTTGGATCTACTTCAAGTAATCTTTTTACACGTAAAATCAAATTCTTTGCCTGCCAAGCAGGTCGTATGTTTTGAAGCGAAATGGGAACTTCTGATTCTTTTACGACTTCAACACTTGGTAATGGAACAATTTCATTATTACTCATTTTAAATCCTCTTTGTTGTTTATCTGTCTAACGGGCTGCGGATAAGCTGCAAGCGAGACGGCACGCTTGCGTGAGGGCTCGATTGTCAGCTTCAGCCGCTTGATGGACGGCGCGAAGCGTCCGCTCCATCATATTATTATATGGCGTTCATTGTTTCAATCTAGCACTAGATAGTATCTTTTGCCTGACTTTCGCGGCTCTGTTTTTTTGAGCTGGAGGAAAGTGCAGGATTGTAACAGTATTATACACTTTTTGATGCTGACCCAAAGTGGACAGCAATAGCAGCAACATGGATTTTCTGAAAAGTGCAGATTAGATGCTGTAGTCGATACTTTCAAAGGACGGCTAAGCTTTTGATTAATGATCGTATTGTTAAATTCCCAAAGGGAAGTTGAAGAGTTTTTTCACCAGAGTTGCTTAAAATTTGGCTTAGAATAGTATTGGTAATTTTTCTAAGCTTTTTCAAGTCAGTTGTTGTCTGCTTATCTCCACTTTTCTTAATAACATATTTTTCATCAAATGATTTCTTAATATATTCGTTTCGATCTCTGTCATATGTAATCCCCTTGCTAACAAAATAAATAATGATATTAAAACAAATAACTTGTATATATCGAGAGAATAGTTGTTGATTTCTTTTGCAATAATAGACAACAAATTATTAATTCTAAGAGTTGTTTGTGTATGTTGGGCGATTCCTTTTATAGTCAATGATTTCAATTCTTCGTTCCACTGATTCCCACCAATCTGTATAGGAAAGATAGTTAATTTCTTCTTTCGAGCGAGGTTTTTTATAGATTGAATATCTCCTACTGGGATATCTTTATCAGAAATTATTATTAAAAACCGATGATTACCCCAATTATCCATTGAGTTAATTGATTTCTGAATAATTTCCTCAATACTTGGCCGAATATTCTCCTTGCTTCTCTCTAAAGCATAGAGTCTAATGAAGTCCAAATGTCGAGGCTCGCAAGATTCCAGCCAACGAACAGAAATTGGTAAATCATCTATTATAAATCCAAATTTTCCTTTTTTGATTTCTTTTGTGAATGAGCAAATACCAGCCTGAAATCTGGTTACTAAATTTTGATCTATGATTACCTCCTTTCTCAGATAGATTAAGATTTCTCTTGAACGACCTGGGAAATGAACTTTCGGAGACCCAATAGCGAGAACTAGAAGAACCAAAATAGAAAAATATGTCAATTTTTTTATGATGCTGATTTTAGCCTCTGGATGTTTTGAAAAAACAATTAAAGACCTCGAAGTCATGTCTCCGTGAAATAATATTCTTCTCCCATTATACGAATATAAAAACAAAAAAACGACTCCAAAGGATAAAGTTAATACCACCCAAGTATGTTCAAATACTAAAGATTCCATACTCAACCCAAAAATAATAAAATCACAGCAATTCCTGCCCCAAAAGCAATTAAAGACGGCACGATTACTCCCCAGAATATTCTCGATCTAAGACGCTTAATTTTTTTGATATATTCATTTTCCCAGCCAAATTTAAAGATTGCAAAAGGGTAAAATTTTCGGAATACAGCAGGTATGAATAGCAGTGAAAGAAAGATAATTACTGTTAAAATGATAAACAAATCCTCCCTGTCTCTGATAAACTCCGTAAATATGTTTTGAGGCGATATTTCAAGCATAGCCAGAAATCCCAAAACAAGAGTTATTAGAAATATAAAAGATATGCCTATGAACCAAGAAACTGGATTTATACCGATAGTAGAGAATATTTTTGATATTCCTTTCTGGCGCATTTGATCTAAAATTCTATCAATCTCTTCAAGGTATAGTGTTCGATCATCCCTCGATGGTGCTACAATAGAATACGAGATTGCTGCAAGTTGAAGGCGAAGTTCAGTAGTAAAAAGAGCAGATAGTAACATTCGATTCAGCACTACCTTTATTACCCTTGATGGACCATTTTCACAATATAAAATAATCGATCCAATCTTGCATTTTTTCGATGTTTCTTTATTTAGAAATTTAACGAAACGATTATATCCGTTGAGTTTAACGCATGTACCATCATCAAGAATCACTTCATATTGTACTTTATTGCTTTCCAGCCTTCTCTCTAAACAATCAACCAGGGACCTGAAGTGAGCTTCCTCAACACAATATGGCCATTCATGGTATACCTCTTTTCGCCATTCTATTGATTCTTTAGAAGATACTTCCATAACAGCTCCTAATAGAAGGTTGAATTTAATAGCTTAATAGGGACAGCGCCCATCTATTGTTTCTTGCGAAGCCCTCGCGGGATGAAGTCCTTTGGTTACCCCCAAGCAGCCCCTCCATTCTGTTTATGAAGCCATCCTTGTCTTCAGAAACACGCTACTGATAGTTACCCCGTTGAGTAACATGATAAGGCAACCCTATTGCTAAAGCTCGTGATATTCGTGCATACCAGAAGTCTACATGCAACGACTCAATCTGTCGATAATAATGGTCGCTGTCCCTATTTGTAAGTAATATTAACTGAAGTCAAGATTTTCAATGAGATTTTTTCTACTGTGATATTCCCCTTTTACAATTTTTTTTAAGCACTCTCTCAAATAATCTCGAATCTTTTTATAATCTAATTTATGTATTTTCCCCCATTCTATCTCTTCTCCATGTACAATTTTACCTCTTAGAACATATGCCTCCTTCATTTTCTTATAGATTTCTATTCGGTCGCCTTTTTCTTCCTTCAGAAACACAGCTACTCTTCTTGAGACTTTGTGTGTACTTTCCATTGCACCAGTTGAAAATAAAGATTCAAATACTATCATGTAATCTATAAGGTTGTAGTCAAGTCCATGGGCACTTATACCAATTTGACTGAATCTGTTTATAGCTCTTTTAAAATATGTATTTTGGGTTACAACCTTCAAAAATTTTCCCCACCATTCTTGCAATTCGAGTATATCTTCTTTTGTTAAATTATACCCGGATTCCTCAGGTAATTCCTTAGACTGGTAAGGCCAACTAATATCGCATGGTTCAACAGTATAAGCAAGGTCATACCAGATACTCTTCTTCTGAAAAAGGTTTAGTGCATTCATAACTTGATCAAATACTTGCAGAGTTGGAAAAAATAATTCTGAGGTTCTCTTTTCATTTTCTCCTACCTGAACTTCCTTGTAAAGGTTAAAATGATCTGCTATTTCTCTCGCCGCGTTGCTTTTTAAAGTTATTTCCTTATCTTCCCTGAAGGCTGTTTCGATTTTTTTCATTTCAAGTGAAGTAAATTTGACTATTTTGAGATTACTATCCAAATCCACTTTTTCGACTTCGGAGGAGAAGTTTTTAAGTGGGGCAAATACACGCATTTAGCTCTCCTTCACCACAACCCTAGTCTCTTCCCATCACCATAGATTATAATATAATCACTCTTGCGGTCAATCTTTTCCCTCTTGATATTAGCGGCAAGTCAAAAGTATACGTACAGCGACTCAATCTGTCGATAATAATGGTCGCTGTCTCTATTTTTCTTTTTTATAAAGGAAATTTCGCTGTAGCCGAAATCTAGGCGAACGGACTACGCTGTATATGCTATGTGAGACGTAGTGTACTACTATCCCCCATCTAGTTCTAATCACTCACTGAATCCAACTTGAATTATCTAAATGGTCGTAAATAAACCCAGCCCAAGCGTAGAGTACATTTTTGACTTGTTTTTCGTATATCTTCGATTTTATGTCAGAAGTTGAATCTGATAATGCCTGTCCAAATTCTTTTCTCGTACATTTTGAATGTTCAAAAAAATACTCTGCAGCTCGCTTTATTTTCTTGGTTTTTATAGCTTCAATTGCAATTGATTTCTTAAATTCCTTTTTGCCAACCTTTTCCAAAATTAGCTTACCCCTTTCTGTCAGGTATACTTCATTGCCATAATATGTAATCAAGCCAATGGACTTTAAATCGTAGAAGGATTGGTATAATTTCCTAAAGTTATCAATTTTCGATTCACCTATGAGACCACAAAAAACCTCAATATCTTTTTTGGGACTCTGTTGAGGAGTGAAGGTCTTTCTATTTCCTAATCCTGCCAACCTATCTTGAATACCTAACTTAGCGAATTGGAACCAACCCATAAGGTATTTTGCATAGGTAGTCCATGTTTTTTCTGCTAACGAAGTCCCCCTGAAAATGTCTTTCAAAGTAGAGACTATTTTAGAAATATCAATCTCTTTGTTTTCTAAATTGCTCAATTTCAAATAAGGAGTGTACATCTCGAATTTCTTAGACATATACACTCTAAAGTCATCTTCAGTTGCGGATATCCCCGACTGACCAATCTGAAAGTAATCGCCTGCTTTCCGTACTAACCCCACACTTCTCAGTTCACGCAGGATATTGTCAAGCGTCTGTATTGTCGCGTGCCTTGGATGTACTTTATTAAGTTCGTCCAAGCTTAATTTATTTTGATCTTTAAATAGCTTGTATACATCAAGGCAAGCACCTATAGACTGCCGAAGTATATAGCTCTCACCGATAGGAGGGGCTTTCCCAGTTAGTAAATAGTCCCTAAGAATATCCCAATATACGTTATACTTTGTACCCGATTTTACAATAAGACGATTATGAGTTAGTGCAGTTATGACAGGCTCATCAATCTTTTCATCCACTTCGGTCGCATCAAAGAAGTCACCCTCGAAAGAACGTTTTGCAATATATTTTAATGCTTTGATCTCGTCAGGAGACAATCCTTCCACGTCATCTTTGAATAGAGCTTCACAGTTCAAATCTTGTTCAACTAAGTTCTCAATTGTCTTTCGGGCTTGTATTTGATTATAAGAATGAATACACAGTTTTTTGATTAACCAAGGGAATCCTTGAGAGCTTTCAATCAAACGTCTCTTAAAATCTAAACCTATCGGCTTGCCAATAGAGTCTTCTAACTGTTTGATGACTCCGTTTATTTCAGATGGATTGAATTCTCGCACTGAAATACAATGAGCAAAATTCTTTGCTTGCTGCCATAGCCGATAGGCTTCACACTCGATCGGTATATTTATTTCAGATTTCCATGAAAATCCTAGAATTAAATTAGACTTAACCTCATCGACATCAAGCAAGAATTTATGAAATGCTTTAAAGAGCGACGATTTTCTAAAAACATCTTCAAATTGGTCAAAAATTAAGATCAAAATCTTATTTTGGTCTTCTAAGTCCTTGAGTAACAGATGCGCCGATTCAGAACTCAATATGTCGAAGCTGGAAGTGATATCCAGCTTTTGATGAAAAAGAGTCGTACTCAAAAAATTAGCCTTTTTCCCATTTTCGACAAGTTTCTTGAATGTTAATGCTACAAAGTTACTCGACGAAGCACTTCGAGCATCTACTGCAAGGACAAAATAACGATTACGATAATGCTGATTTCTACTTCTCCCTCTTAAGTCAGTGATTAAAGAACTCTTACCCCAACCAGATTTTCCATCAATATAAAAGATTCTACGGGACGTTTTCTTCGACCTCACTTGACCAATGAAATCAAATAGACTTGTTCTCAAATCCTTTCGACCTATGAAATGTTTCGTTGAAGCGGGAAGATAATCGTACCAATGTTCACTATCTTGAACTTCAGCAACTGTCTCACCAAATTCCTGGTCTGGTATTTCTTGGACCGATGATGGAATGGGAAGAAAGTCTAGATCTCCAATTTCCGGTATAGCATTTTGCAGTTTTTCGATTATTTTATTGTCTTGAATTAGAGAGGCTTTCTTGGCATTATAGACACAAAATTGCTTGGGAATTGTATTTTTCATTAAAATTAATACATAAAAAGTTCCAAAATATGCATACGACAGAATGGTCTTAGTGATGATATGTTTTATACTGCTGAGATCCAATGGAGTTATTACCTTTGCAGTTTCAAGTAGCTCAAGTGCTTTATCGGGTCCCCAGAAATATAAGTTTCTATGTTTCCCTTTCTCTTCAATCTCTTCAATTAAACCGGCTACCTGATGTTCAAATTCTATGGTTGATATAAAAAATCCATGATCTGCTTCTCGATGTTCTACATTAAAAACGAATGTTTTTATGTCATCACAATTAAGTCTCTCTTTTGCCTTACATTCTATGTAAGCCTTTTCTGATCTATCTTTATGTCGAGCAATCAAGTCTATTTCCATTCCCGTGAAATTAACGCGTTGTATAATATCATACCTTTGGGTCTCAAGAATACGGCGAACTAAATCTTCAAAGAAATATCCTTTTTGAGGATCAGGTATTTCTGGGTCAAGTATTATTTTGATTTGTTTTCTCATGTTTAACCCCTTATGATTTATTAAATATCTTCAGATAAACCAACCGAGTGCATTTCGTTCAAAGTTGAAACATAAAAGAAGCTCCGGATTTATTCTTAGCGATGACGATTACTCATCTCAAATCCGATAAATACCCCACCTACCACCCCCTACCCTGGGATTAGTACAGGGTCTGGGTGAGTACCCAAAGGACATAAACCTTCTATGTTTTGTTGGCCGAAATGATGCCGCGATTAAGTTTTTGTGTAACATAATATGGACTTGCTGCCTCTTCAAAGCCGTAATCTATCTTACGGACTTCAAATAGAGAGCATTTCACGAGTTCGGCTAAACTTGGGTCGAATAACGCAATATTTAATCCTTTCCCCAACGAACTCTTATAAACAATGCCGTCATACCCCTCAGATTTGATTGCCTCTGCCAACACTTGAGTTGGTATATAGTCAACGGCACTCTCGTTACGGATTATAGGTCTTGAAAACGCCTGGTTGATATCCTCCCATACGAGGCTGTCAACCTCTTCTCCGGGAGGAGTTGCTAAATATACTTTTGTGGCTTTCTTCTCTTGAGTAAAATGGACTAGCTTCAGCTTTCGATTGATCTTAAAATATCCGAGTGATACGAGCTCTCGCGACCAGGGACGTGATTCTGCAAGAGCAGTTTCTTTGTCGTTACTCATGTACAGATGTGGTATTCCCCTTGGATTTATCCTCCCCTCCCTAGCTTTATCTGGCAGCGGCTTCATTCTTTCGGCAGTAAAAGGACAAGGTACTTCGTCAAAGGCGCTTCCTTCTTTATCAGTTAACGGCTGATATGAATGGCCACGTTGTGAGCGGTAAAGAATTGCACCATTGTTTATTATTGCTTCACTTTGTGGAGCTATTTGCAGGAATGAGGAGAGAAATTGCCTTGTGTTGTTAGTGTATGCATACCTATAGTGTCGTTTAACCTCTGAAACAAAAACCCAGTAACTACGATGGTTCTGAAATAGGGACATACGGGTTTCCTGTAGCTTTCGCGGCATCATTTCGCCTTACCAATGATAACCGAACTTCTTCGCTTTTGCCCCCAAAATGGCATATTTGGCGAAGCACTTCGTTTATACATGACTCTAAACGAAGCCCGGGAGTGTAACTTTTTATTGTTATCATCTTGAGGGAAATTATGGGCACATTGTCTTTACTCGTCAAGAAAATAACTAGCTGGCTTTTTCAGGACTTTGGCTATTTTGATTAGAGTCCGTATGGAGGGTAGTGTGGCTCCGGTTTCATAACCAGAGATGCTTTTCTGTTTGCCATTGATCTTCTCGGCAAGTTGAGTCTGAGTTAAATCAAGTTCGACGCGGGCCAACTTGATCTTCTTGCCTAGTTTCTTGGGATCCATTTGTTTCCTCTTCCGCAGAAGAAGCACAAGAACAGATTTGTGGAAATCCTGTTTTCAAAACCGAGATTGCTTCGCTTGCGCTCGCAATGACGAAAATTGCGTTTTTATTACAATGACGGTAATTGTGCTCTAACCGCCTCATGAGAAAACATTCGGCAAATATACCTTTCCTGGGAGCGCTCAATATAGTGTATAGCGAATACTTGTCCCCCCTCACCTTAGTCCTCTCCCCTCAGGGGAGAGGATACGACATACGAAATACGAGCGACGATATACGATTCATGGCGGAGAGGGTGGGATTCGAACCCACGGGACACCTCACGGCGTCCAGCTGATTTCGAATCAACCGCTTTCGGCCACTCAGCCACCTCTCCAATAAGTCTGTAACAGATGAGTTTTTTTGAGAAAATACGAGATTGCTTCGTCCCTCGCAGTGACAACAAATTTACTCCGGCTCGCCACGACAGTACATAGCGCGTTTGGTCAAGCACTTGCACAAAATATCAGCTTTTTTCCCCGGATTGAATCTCTTTTATTTTTAACTCAGTAAACGCCTGGCGATGACCATATTTACGATGATAATTCTTGCGCCGCTTGAACTTAAAAACAATAATTTTCTTTGCCCTGTCCTGCCGCAGTACTTCAGCTGTCACCCTGGCTTTGGCTATTAAAGGATTGCCAACAAGAACCTCACTATCGTCTTCCTTGATCATCAAAACCTTATCCAGTACTACCTCTTCTCCTTTTTTGGCCTTTAATTTTTCTATTCTTATTATAGAACCAGGGCTAATCTGATACTGC
>SDBT01010220.1_pt1 | contig 15179 bp, 15 predicted proteins | sample 2277101 | NCBI WGS metagenome assembly SDBT01 (sample SAMN10404973, study PRJNA504765) | marine sediment metagenome | isolation source: marine sediment core GS10_PC15, 103 cmbsf | place: Arctic Ocean: Southern Knipovich Ridge | collected 2010 | reverse complement strand
CGCTATTTCCATTCCAAATCAAGAATGTGGAAGGAGTTGTTTAGTACAGACGTTCCAGTCGTAGCAATCGAAAACAACACTCGAAATTGCACACGAAAAGGGGGGGATTTGCTCTTGATTGATGGAACGCCGATGTGGGAAAAGTTCATCACCATTTTGCTCAAGAAGATTTCACGCAGCAAAGCGCCTATTCTCTTTAATTTGGTGTCTGGAGAGGATGCGAAAGAGCGCAAGAAGAAACTGTCCGTGGAACTGAAAGAAAAGGAAACAAAGATCGCTCTGTTGGAAGCCGAAGTGAAATCGGTCAAAAGGGCCAAGCTAGAAGAGACCCGTAAATTAGTGTCGGAAAGGAAATTGATCCAAGAGAAATTGAAAAAGACAACAGACGCGGAGAATAACATTACAAACAAGCAAAAGATCGCGAACAAAGCTGCCAACAATGTCGAAAATGACAGCGGTGACAAGGGGTGGTGCGTTCTTTATTAAAGAAATTCTGGTTCCATATTGTGTAAAGACAATAAAGGAAGGTATCCAACATTTTATCTGCAAAGCACTGTTGAAATTGTCCTTGTTGTTGTTGACTGAGACATTGGTTGTGTACATAGCAGTGTGTGCGTTAAAACATACAGATTATCCAACGTCTTTTGTCATTTCGAGCTACGAAAGGATACGATCGTTGCAAATTGTAGTCACTTTCTTGAGAATTTCCTACCGATTGTTCCAATTCCGACGTCAATATGCACGTGTGGGGTTTATTCAACATCGATTGAATTTGTATATTTCTTTTTTCGTATGCGTTGCTTTGTTGCAAATGCTTATGTGGGTATATCCAGTCGCTGTATGGATAATCTCCATCTTTTGTATTGTTGGTGTAGTGTTTGCTCGAAAAGAATTGTATTACGCGTTGTTGTTACAACGGTGGATCGTTGATTGGAATCTTCTCAAATATGTTGGCTTGTATCTGTGTAGTTATGCGTGTTGTTTGCTCATGGGGTCACAGTTGTAATTTCACATTTGTCTGGACAAATGTGAAGAGATTTTTGGAATAGAAATATTTGAAGATACCTATAAATGGTCTTCTATGCAGAGTTATGGTTTTGGGCGTTTATAATTGGTTTGGTTCTCTTCATCATAGGCGTGGTGTTTTACGATTACGACCGAAGTCGGAACGACAATGAGACTCCGTTTTGGGTCTGGGGATTGGTCGTGCTGGGAATCGTGTTCTTGATCGTGGGATTGATCGTGTACATCCTCTTAGAACCTTCCCTTCTTGAAAAATGCTGTGGTGGGAGCTGGCGCCAACTCGAATGTTGAAACTCGTGACCTTGAAACTCGTGACCTTGAAACTCGTGACCTGATAACTTAATTTTTAAAGCAATATATCTCTTTTACAAAAAATGTCAACAGAGGCACGTTGTAAGCGTTTTTCGAGGTTATGCTGTAAAATATCAGAATTACTGAACCATGAGATCGAAGGAGATATGGAAGAATTTCTCACAAATATACAAAGCATATTTTTGGTGTTGTGTGAACATTTTCATGCAGACGTCGATTGTTTAGAGATGTTTGTAGGTGGGGATTGCTGCGGTGACGCCTGCGACATCACACATCGTCATATTGAAACGTTATACGAGCATTTGGTGCAAACAGTGACTCGCAACCGCACCTCTTTGGCCTACGAAGCGAAAGAATGGTTCAATGAGGAACACAGTGCTGCTGAACTTTCTGGGCGATTTCCCTCTTTGATGGAATCTCCAAAAGGAAGCCGATTTTTCTCTTTGACCCAGTCCCCGAAAGGAACGAGACGTCCTACATCCCCTGCCGTTCCCAGAAAGATTGTCAATGCGCTTCTATCAACAAAGAGCGCCGAACTCTCTACAAGTGCCGAAATAAATTCTTAGAAATTCGAATCGCAGATTCTTAGGATCGTAACTGATTTTTTATTCGCGTTTCCCACGATCACAAAAGGGTACTCACAGCAAATACAACAATATTCGTAGGATTATAACAAAAATGTACTCTGATTTGTTCGTGTAACTCAGTGGTAGAGTGTCATACCTATGATGTGATGGCCGATGGTTCGATCCCATCCATGAACAAAAACCCTTGTCGAAGGCGTAGCTCCAATGGTAGAGCAGCTGACTCCAGATTGTTGGGAAATCAGCAGGTTATGTGTTCAAATCACGTCGTTTTCCAAAAAAAAATATACAGACAGCAAACAAAATCGTGTAATAAACCGAAGTGGTCGGTGGTTCAAGTCCACCCAGGGAGAACTCCCTGTAGCTCAGATGGTAGAGCGCGCGGCCGTAACAGCATAAAGAAAAGTGTATATTGTTAGTGTGGGGGGTTCTGTTGGATGTGCAAATCTGACGGAATCTCCTTCACGAGTTATGAGTGAACGTGTCGATATTCTTGCACGAATGGAAGCGCTAATCTCATATCTTTTTGTATATTCCCACAACAAAAAAGATGCTTGCAGCAATTAACAATAGTTAAATGGTAAAGCGATAAACCTCAAATTTAAAGATCATCGGTTCGATTCCGATCGGGGGGATTTACGGATGCAAAAGCATCCTTACCCCCTGTAGCTTAGTGATAAACAACTAAAGGTATCTTGTTTTGTGGGAATGTACGCCCCTAATCGTACAACAGAGTGTGCTTGCAGCAAGTAACATTAGTAACATGGTAAAGCATTTGGCTTATAACCGAAAATCGTTGGTTCAATTCCAACCGGGGTCAATCCCAAATCTTCTAACAGCATCTATTTTTTGCTCATTCACAGCCGAGTTCCTGGTTCGAATCCGGGTCTGGGAGAAACTCCCAGGTGGTGTAATTGGTATCATACGTATAAAAATGAAGGTTGTCCAGACCCCGTAGCTTAGTTTAAACAACTATAAAGGTACACAGATTGTTGAATTTTATGATTCATATCTTTTTAGATATGAATTGGAGGTCTAGGACCGCAGTGGTTGCACTATTTCTTTTCTAGTCGATAGAGACCCAATACGGCTGCGTGGTCTGATTTTTTCATCGTTTCTCCTTCGTCCAACCGGTCGTAGTGCTCGCATATAATCCGATAATCGCTATCTTTGCGATCACAATGCAACAAACGATCACACCAACTGGGTTTACGGTGTCCTTCTCCCGTATTGAAGAGATCTTGGATGTCCGTAGCATCTTTAGGGTCCACACGTGGTTTGCTCATTTTGCAGGTGGGGAGAAAGAGAGGACCTTGGTTCTGCACTCCTTCCTGAAAATCCATACGGATACGACCCTTTTCGAGTTCTTGATGCAATTCATCATAGGTCAGAAATAAATCACGCAAGGTTTCCTCATTCGCCCCCAAGAACTTGTCCTCGATGCCTCGTTGGAGGCTGAAAACACGATAATTCAAGTCCCCAAAGAAAAAGATATGACCGATGTCTGTTTTCTCCTCAAAGGACGTAAACTCCTCCAATTTTACGTTGAATACAAGCTCTTGCAAAAGATAATTGAACGAGGCGTTGCAACGCTCTACCGCTTTTCCACGAATACGTGCGTCGTGGCACAAAAAAGCTTGTTTTACAGAATCGGCATCAAAAGGAAGATGTGCACAAATAAAGACCATAGGAGCCATTCCAGGGATTTTAAGGTAGGAAGCCACAGCTCCTTTGGATTGTAAAAACGGTAGAGAGCAATTCGCCCACGTTTGTCCCTTTTCGCCAAGAAAATCCCTCATATTTCGTTCTTCGAGTTCGATGATTCCGGTCAAATAGGGTTTGGTGTATATGGACAACCGCAGTCCACGTAACTTAAAATCAAACGTTTTGAGCGCTTTGTACGTCTCAATGCCTAAGCCCATCAATCGTGTCCGTTTTTGGAGGTTGTAGTGCAACTGTGCCATCTTCCGTGGGAGAAAATCAGAATGAAAGTACGATCCAGGGATGGCATCTTCTTGAGAGCCAAAGACTACGATATCAGGGTTATAACTTTGAATGGTGGCTTCCACATTCGGAAAGAAATCGGGTGGATACGATTCAAAAAAATAGGACAACGACCATTCTATTTTGGGGTCGTTCCCGACGGATTCTCCAATACGCACCGCTTGGTGATTCCACGAAAAAATCAAGATTTTCACTGATTCAAAAGCCTCCGTCTCCATCGACCTCGGAACTCGTTCCAGGGAAGTTTTGCTTCTGAGGGGAACGCTGTTCATCGACCTCGGAACTCGTTCCGGGGAAGTTTTGCTTCTGAGGGGAACGCTGTTCATATCCTTTTTTCAAAGTTATAAATATGTATATATTTATATTTATATTTGTGAAATGCACGCAAGTTGTAGATTCTTTACCAACCTTTCGATCAAATATTCTTTGTCTTCTTTTAGTTGTTTTTCTTCTTCTACACTCAAAGACTCTCCAATAGCACCCAATAGTTCCTTCTTTATACATTTTCCAACGCACCGATGTGTGACCAATCCCTCTTTGGTATCATCAGACGTTTGAAGGAGTTGCTGTTCCACATCTTCAGCAAAAATCTTTGTAGAGGTTTGTATGGGTTCTTTCAACGTTTCGAAATCCACCGTTTTTCCATTTAAAAAATTTACAAACAAAGACAATCCTCCACAAATCAATGCTTTATGTGGGGATTGATCGATGGCATGAGCTAATCCGTTCACTATATCTTCGGTCTCCATTTGTATCTTTGTAGAGAAAAATACAAAGATAAAGTTGTAAAAAATAATGTAGACATTATTTTTGATTTCTGGGTATGGTCGTTGCATCTCCATAAAGAATGGACCACAGCGATTCTACACCAAACGAAGAAGTTGATTTGGATGCGCTCTCGGATGACGCATTGGTGCGCTTTCTCCAAAATTTAGACTCCAAAGACATACAGGGTTTTTATGACACAAACGTGAGAATCAAGGAATTGTGTCGAAAAGACGATGTGCTGATGCGCTCGTTGTTGGGTGCGTTCACAGTAGAAATGGTTGAGAAATATTCTCCTTTAGCGCGGTATTTACGGACGGATGTGTACAAGACCGAAATAGAGTCGCAAATCGCGTATTTGATGCGTATTCTTGATCGGTGCGGTAAAATTTACTCTCAAAAACTCTTAGATGGGGACCGAGACGTCTATTTTCCTTCAAAATGGGCACGGCACTACACGTATTTATGGCAACTTTTGATGGGACTGAAAAACAAAGATTTTTTACGTTTCTTTGCAGACTTGGACAAAGACGAAAAAATCAATCCGTATGTGTTGTTGTATTGGGAGCGCAGCAGCAAGTTAAAGAGTTGGAAATGGAAATGCTTGGAAAAGGAGATTGTACAGTGGTATGTCGACCATAACGAATAAATTACATCATCAAATGATGTAATTGTATATCGGTAGACAATGTAATTACCATAGAGCACTCTCAGACTCGGGAATCTCGTCTTCTTCCGTTTCACTCTCGTCTTCTTCCGTTTCATAATCGCTATCGTCTTCTTCCGTTTCACTATCGTCTTCTTCCGTTTCACTATCGCTTTCTGAGTAGTCTTCTTCGGTTTCGCTGTCGGAGGAAACGTATTCCAGTGGAGCATCGTCCGCAACGACAAACCCATCTCCAACATTATAGACTTCAGGGGGTCGTGGAGGTGGAACGCCCATATCAAAGTGGAGATGATGAGAGCAATACAACTGCTCATCGTTCCCCGAAACGAGTCCAACGTTTGCCGAACAGCGCACCCCATCCCTTGTAACTCCATTACACCTTCCAATATAGTTCGCAGAAGTAAAGTATGACATTTCAACTTAATTTAAACTCATAAACATGCGTTTAAACAATCAATTTTTTGTATATATATAATCTGCATCACTATTAATTATATATGAACCACCATATCGTAGCTGCGAACGAACGTATACAAACGTATAGTTTCCACAGTAATCCATACCGTGGCTCCTCGTCTTCTTGTAAACGATGTCCTTTGCCGGTGAAAGAGACACCTGGGGTTGTAAATCCTGAAGTAAAAATTTGATCGCCGCCATAGAACTCTCCTCTTCCACCCAAGATGTGGCGTGGATTTTCCTCCATTTATGGGTTCGTCCCTCTGTTATGTGCAATCAGTTTTGCTAATATATTTTACCATATCGGTCAACGTCAAATAGTCTAAATGTGAGGTTGATTCGGGGTTTTTTACAATCTTTATCGGCTGGAAGGGAATGTTCATATTTCTCCTGGCATCCTTCCCCCATAATCAATAAACTACTGTGTTTAAGAACAAGACCAACTTTTTCCTCTTTATTTTCCTTTTTTCGAAACACAAACTTTCTCTGCCCTCCTAAGCTTATAGAAGCGATATTAGAAGTTGACCCATATTCTTCATTGTCGGAATGGAATCCTATGGCTCTTCGGCCCGTAGAATAGTAGTTAGCAAGGCAAATATTGTATTTCTTACCTGTCAATCCTTCTATTTTCTCTTTTAGAGCTAACATAAGCCCTTTCCACTCATATTTAGGCACATCCTCACCCCAAATATTTGGGATAATTTTCGAGTCTTTCAGATCTTTGTTTAGGAACACACAAGTTCCTCGGTTTAGCTTGTAAGGAATTTCTTTTCCTTTGCTATTGATAGTTACGACTCGTCTTCTGGAAAGGTCACAGTTCCCGATGATATAATCGAATAAGGAACTGCCTTCCTCATCAGATAAAAAATCGGGATAATAATAGACATCACAATCCATTTTCAGAATTTCCATCGTTATTGTGTTTGTGTAATTGTATAATAAAAAATCATTTTCTGAGAAAGCATACTTTATTGAGCTGTTTCATGGAGAATGCCTCCTTTGGACTTGTACCACCTTTTCGCAGTTTTCCAATGTTTGTCGATGGTAGGGTCGTCGTCAACAAGGTGCATAATATTGGGAAACTCTGCACGAAACACTCTGCCTACCGATTGTTCCAAGACATTTTTACTGGCGATCGAATGAGCTAAAATTCCTAAATTTATTTTAATACCGCCATAATCGTCGCAAAAGCTCTCTTCGTCAAATCCCGTCCCAATTTTGCTGATGGTTCCAACCAAGATTCGTGAATCATGGTAATTATTCTTGGGACCGCATAAATAATCCACAGATTCTTTCAACCCCTCAAATATTTTGTGCAAGAGTTTCGTATGGGCAGTATACCCCGTCAAAATAACGATTTTGTAGGTGGGATTTTTGAGCGCCAACTCCACAATGATGTTGTTGCGGTCGTCGTTGAAGGCCAAGGATTTTGCCAAGGGGTGCCACTGTACTCCTTTACCCCCATCGGTTCGGGGGATTCGCACTCCTGGAATGTAGGTTTCAACTTTATACACATGAAAAGTCTTTTTGAGTTCGCGCGTAACGTTGTGATTGCCACACATGGCGTAGATCATATGATGCATTTCGTCGTCTCTTTTAAGGGTAGCGGACTCAGCGATGATATATCGCGGATGAAACCCGAGCAATCTCTCTACTTGTGACGTGGTGCAAAAAGCGTGAGCCTCATCAATAATGAGCATCCCCACACGATCGCGTATATCTACAGGAATCTTTTTGACCCGTTTATCGAGGCAAATAATCACATTGAACAATTCTGGGACCTTTTTTTCTCCCACGACCCACACGGTTGCATCGGTGACTTTGGCAAAGGTTTTTCGCCATTGCTTGATCAAGCACGTTCGATGCATCAGTACCACCGTTAAAAGACTGTATTTTGCGGCTAAAAATGCTCCCATTATCGTTTTTCCGAGCGACGGATCCCAGCACAATGAAGTCGTGCCGTATTCGTCGAGATGTTGTACTAAAATCGGTAGATCTTCCTCTTGGTAACCCCGCAATGTCCCCGTAAAGTGAAAGATCGAAGGTGTATAGTTACCTTGTTCGCTGATATTTTCTCCCAACAACGCTGCGGCAAACCGATACGGCAAAAATACGTAGATTTCCTCCATTTCCTCCGGGTTTGGCGAGGAGAACCGTTGATAAAAGACCACCGGTTTGACATTTTTGGCTTTCCGTTTCCCGTATGCGTGAAACTTTTCTTTGGGTTGGAGCACCAACATTTCCCGGATAAAATGTACTTGTTTTTCGGATAAAGCACTACGTTTCACAACGACCGACATTTTATATTTTATGGGCTTTTTTCAAAAAGAACTATTTTGTGACGATGCGTGTCCTCAAAATCAACTACACAGAGATTCCTGTGATTCAGGTCCCATCTACTCCTCCCGGTGTACCTCCTTTGAACTTATTGGAGCAATTGCCGTATGAAGTGGTAATGTTACACGTGATGTTGCCCTTGGATGCTGTCGCTATTTTGAATCTGTGTACTGCATCCGCTGTTATTCAACGAATTTGCATGGACGAGTATTTTTGGAAACAAAAAACCATCCGTGATTTTGGTACCTTAGAACCGCCTTCTAAAGAAGATACATGGAAAAACGTCTATTTCAACAAACTCAATCTCTCCAGAAAACTGAAACAGACCATCCAAAAAGGAGATATCGAGAGTGTGAGGGATATAACAACCGCCCTCATCGAAACAGAACCCATCAATCTCAACGATTTTATTATAGTAGCTCTTAACGAGGGACAACTCGATATTGTGCGGTATTTCATTACGCAATTGACCAGTGCGTGGAATCAAAGTGGCGTATTGGATATTTTGTGTTTGATGACCAATACCACGAATGGCGTTGGGATCTTTAAAAAGTATTTCAGGATGTATGCATTCATTATTCGCCCCCATCCATACCTGTATGGACTCTTTCACGATCTCATGAAGTGTGTCGTCCAAAACAAAAAGAAATCACTCATTCGATTTGTGTATACGCACTATCTAAATCGACATGGAATTTTTTCGGGCACCGATCCTGAACAATTTGTGAATTATGCAAAGTCTTTGGGGCGTGGGTATACTGAGGTGATAAAGACCATCCGAGAAACGTATAATGCGCACAAAAGAGCAACAGAACGTGTTAAGACAAGGGTTCGACGTGTTGGATAAAATGCTGATTTGAAAATTTATTGTCGATTTCATACTATAGAACAAAATGAATCGCGAAAAGGATTATCGATACAATGTCACTCCTTTCGAACATCCCGTCCATGTGCCTCACAAACAAAAAGGAGACCGAAGTATATTGGACGAATTAAACCAACATCCATTGAGCATCGATATCAAGCAACGCGCACAACGCATCTATCAAAAACTCGGTCCGCGCACCCATCGAGGGAACAAACGGAAACAGCTCCTCTTTTATTGTATGTACAGCGCAGATTTGGAATACCACGCGGAGAACCCGGAGCTTCAAGAAGATTCCAATCCGTTGGTGTATCAGAAAATGCTGGGACTTTCGCACGGAGAAGTCCGAAAGGCAATGTCTATTTTCTCAGAGGCACAAACAGGATATCGTCCTCAAACCGGAAAAGCGAATCCGTTGGGAATGATTCGTGGCTATTGTTTGGAACATCACATCTCGGAAGAGATGGTAGAGCCTATTAAGATCATTGGAGAAAAAATATTGAGAAAAGCACCAGAACTCATGGAAGAATACCCCCAAACAGTGGCTGCAGGGCTGATCAAGTACGTTCTGGAGGGGATGGGTGAATTAGATCCCGAGGAGTTTGCAAAAACGGTGACTCTTTCCCAGGCTACCATTACCAGCATGTGCAAGAAGATCGAAAAGATTGACAACGCGGATGCGGATGAATAAGAATTCAGCAATTACTTAAGTTTTTTACGAAACTTAAGAAAATAATGGGTGGGGATATATATGACAAAGAATACTACAACGACGAAAAAGTCGCTCAAGTTCAATTGGCGTATATCGTAGCTTTGGTCGTTTGGATATTGATTATCGCGTGTTTTGGATTGTACAACACCGATGTGATCGGTTGGATCATCCTCACAATCCCTCCAGTGATCTTTTTCACCGGATATGCCAACAGTTGCTGTCTCACCATTGAAGTCGAACGTGAAAATTTTCAGTCCAATTATTTTGCGATTGGATTGATGATGATCTTGCCGTTGTTGACGTGGGTCAACAATGATTACAAGGGAGATAAAGTGCGATTTACGAGAATTTTAGTGTTGGCCATCATCGTTGTAATGTTGTCGTTGTTGGATGTGTGGGTACGAAAAGAGCACCTATCGGTGAGCAAGCACGTCAAATCGGCTCTACAGACCATCGCCATCACATTGTTGATTTTCGCTTTTTACAGTTATTATATCGACAACCCCGATAACTTTTTTGGTTAAAAATACACATAAAAATACATAAAAACTTTGTATTTTTTTTGGAAATCTTAAAAATTGCCGAGTGTTTTTGGAAATGAAGGCATTGACAAACTTTTCGTACAAACGTAAGGAGGCAGAGCAACCTAAAAAAAGGAGGGTAATCCCCATCTCTATCCGTCACGTTTCAATATCTGACTCGAAAACAAGTAAAGAGAGTGATCTGTCAGACGTACACGCCCATGCCGAGTACGATCAGGACATTCCGACCGAAATTGTCGCCTCGTATGTGAATGACTTTAATTTGCTTCATATTCACGAGACCATCATTCGCAAATTAAGGACGGAACCCAACGGAGTAGACTCATTAGAGAGAGAATTGGAAAACCAGTTGGAAATTATCAAAATGCCTCAAACCATCGTCGAACGAAAACGAACAAAGAAGAGCGTTCGTGCTCTACAAGACCAAATTGAGGGTATTCAAACCGGTGAAAGACTCAGGGTTTACTTGGATCGAGCGGAGCCGATCATTGCTGTCTACAAAACGATGATTCCAAAGAAAAGAAAAATCGACTTTACAGCCACCAAAGCCAAAAAGATGGAGTTGATGGATAAAGAAGAGAAAAATCCTACATATTGGAAGAAAATGCGATTGATTCGAGAATACTTGGCGTTTGCGCAAAACTACATCGATATCACCATCGTTCAACGCAAAAAGAATGTGAACAAATGTGGATGTGGATGCGATCTCAACGACGTTTTCATTGACAATTTTGGCACGCAAATATGCCCCGAATGTAGGACGGAGCGGTATATTATCGGGTTTAACCTCTATAAAAGCGACACGTTGGCATCGAGGAACGATTACAGCGACCGTGACAACTTTGAGAAAGCCTTGATGCGTTATCAAGGGAAACAAATTGACAAAATACCGGAACCTCTTTTCAACGATTTAGATGGACATTTCATTTCTCGTGGTAAACCCACTTCTACAGAAATCAAAGCCCTTCCTTTGAACGAACGTGGACGAAAGAATGGAACCGATCTGCAGATGTTGTACAAGGCGTTGTTAGACACAGGATATTCGGCGTTGTACGAAGACGCCAATTTAATAGCACACCAGTATTGGGGATGGACATTGAAAAATGTATCCCATCTTGAGAGCATTATTATGGAAGATTATGAGAAAACGCAACGCGTCTACAATATGCTTCCCAAAGAAAGAAGTTCGAGTTTAGGGACCCAGTTCCGTCTATTCAAGCATCTGGAGCTACGAGGACATAAGTGCACCGTCAGTGACTTTAAGATAGTGAAAATGTTAGAAAGTTTGGAATACCATGATGAAACGTGGCGTATTATGTGTGACGACTGTGGAGATGTAGAGATCTACTTCATACCAACGATTTAAGCTCATCAAAAGGTCTTCATAGAAAGATATCATATATATTATATATATGACAATATTAAATCTCATCATAGAAGAATTTCTCCTCGGTGAGCATTTTTGTGGATACATGATTTAGATGATAATTTATAGATGATTTGAGACTCTCAAAGCGCTCTCTCAATTGTTCGTTGGGTTTTGTTGTTCTACCTGGAAAACAACCTGGGATGGTTTTTCCTTCAGCATCTTTATATTTGTCCGGATTGAACCGCAACACAACCAAGGGTCTATGCGCTATATCGACGATAAGTTCCATAAGTCTTGCATATTCACATAGTTCCTCATATGCTTTATGTTGATTTTCGTCACATTCAACAACAATACAATGTGTGTAGCAGTCTATAAACCAATCCGGTTTACGTTGTGAGCATCCACCAATAGATTTATTATACGAAAAGGGTAACTCGGGAAAAGCTTCACGCATTAGTGTGTTCACGGCACGTTCTTTGGTTAAATGTCGTCGTCCTGGTTTGGACTCAGGAAATTTCCAACAAAAACATCCAAAACAATACCATTTATACTTCTTTTGAGAAACGAATTTCTCACATAAAATGCATCGTCTATGTTTTACATCGATCATTTCAGCGGTTTTGCATTTTGAACAATATTCAGCTGGCTTATCTTTTAGATTGTAATGTGGTACAGACTTCCCACAGAAACATTTCTTAGCTCTCACATTGACCATCTCACCAGTCTTACATTCAGAACAATATTCAGCAGGTTCACCTTCTACATTATATGATGCTTGTCGCTTTCCACATCGACATTTCTTACTTTTTACATTTATCATTCCGTCGGTTTTGCAGTGAGAACAAAACATGGGTGACTTACCTTTCAAGTTAAATACTGGTTCTTTCCCACACTTACACCGATTACTTATTACATTGATCATTTCATCACTCTTACACTCTGAACAATATCTGGCTTTTTTGCCTTTGTTATTGAAGGATGGGATGCGTTTTCCACAATGACATTTCTTATTTTTTACGTCAACCATTTCATCAGTCTTGCATTCAGAGCAATATTTAGCTAAATTACCTTTTACATTATATGCTGGTTGTCTCTTCCCACAATGGCATTTCTTAGCTCTCACATTGATCATCTCACCAGTCTTACATTCAGAACAATATTTAGGTGGATTGCCCACCAAATTGTATAATGGTTGCCTTTTTCCGCACTGACAACGTTTGCTCACTACATTTATCATCTCATCGGTTTTACAAGCGGAGCAATACTCGGCAGGTAAACCTTTCAAGTTGAAAGATGGTTGTTTGTTACAACGACACCGTTTACTTCGTACACAAATCATCTCTGAGGTCTTGCATTCCATGCAATATTTAGCCGGTTTACCCTTCAAGTTGAAAGATGGTTGTTTTTTACCGCAGTAACATTTTCCGGAGATTTTAACCCTGCTTTCGATATTTGTCATTTTCGTTACGAATGTATTTATTTAAAGCAATCAATTTTGAGAGCCTTGAGTATCACGATGAAACGTGGCGTATTATGTGCGATGACTGCGGGGATGTAGAAATCTACTTCATACCAACGATTTAAGCTCCCCAAAAGGTCTTCATAGGAAGATATCTTATATAAATTAAAATATATAAGATGCAATATTAAATCTCGTCAAAAGACAGCAACCGAACGATGTCCTCGTGTCTTAGTCTTGAAGCTTCCATAAGAGCTGTATAACCATCTCCAGTTTCGATGTCCGGATCGGCGCCGTGGTCCAACAGCAACCGAACAATACCCGCGTGTCGCTGCATTGAAGCTCGGTAAAGAGCTGTACCTCCAAATTCATTTTGGATATCCGGATCGGCACTGTGGTCCAACAGCAACCGAACAATACCCGCGTGTCCCATCTTTGAAGCATCCATAAGAGCTGTATGCCCATAGTTAGCTTGCATATTCGGATCGGCGTCATGTTCCAACAACAATAAACTAACGTCCATGTGTCCGTTTTCAGAAGTCATCATAAGAGCTGTTCGTCCATCTACATTTTGGATATTTGGATCGGCGTCATGTTCCAACAACAACGGAATAATGTCCGTATATGCCGGAGAAGCCACAATAAGAGCTGTTTTTCCATCATCATCTTGGAGATTCGGATCGGCGCCGTGTTCCAACAACAACAAGACCACATCCGCGTTTCCCCGCCTTGAAGCATCCATAAGAGCTGTATTCCCATGTTTATCTTGGATATCCGGATCGGCGTCGTGGTCCAACAACAACCGAACAATATCTTTTTGTCCGCTAAGAGAAGCTACTATAAGAGCTGTTTTTCCATCATCATCTTGGAAATTCGGATCGGCGTTGTGGTCCAACAACAACTGAACCACGTTCGTATGTCTCCTCCAAGAAGCTTGTATAAGAGCTGTTTGTCCCATATAATCACCTTGAACATCCGGATTGACACCAATCTGTAACAACAATCTGACACATTCCACCTTCCCTCTAATTGCGCACCAAATAAATTTGGTATGAGCGTCTTTCCAATACTGTTTGTACGTTTCCACTCGATTTTCTGCCGGGATGCCTTTCTCTGCCAATTCCTTTTCAAACACGACTCCAAAATCTCTCCGGATCTTTTGAAGCCAGAAATAATTGTCCTGACAGATAATTGCAGCGCCGCTGTAGGTTTCGCAGAAATGCACCGTGTCCTTGGGAGGTAAATAGTACAACATCTTCCAAATCATTTCTTGTGGCAACTCAAAGAATGGGGTTTCCCTGGGATCGTCCATTTTCTTACCGCATATTTAAGAAACTTCGTCTCTTAAATAATTGAAGAAAAAAAGACCATTTTGAAAAGACAAAATGGTTTCATTTGTGGTTACTCGCGATGGCACAAAAGCAAAATTTGACATTACACGGATCGAGGTTGCTGTGGAAAAGGCACTGCATTCCTGTACGGGCAAAGATGAGCGGATTTCTTGCCTGTTGAAGGAAGGAAAGTCCATTCAGACGCTTAGCAAAGAACTCGCGCGCAGTGTGCAACGGTCAATTCGAGAATGTTCAAAATTGGATCGGTTGATCACCGTGGAATTGATCCAAAATCTTGTCGAACTGCAGTTGATGGAACAAACGTTTTACGTCACTGCAAAAGAGTATATTCTGTATCGAGCACAACACGCCCGACAACGTAGACACATTCAAACGTCGAAAGGCGTTCCCTCGACCCATAAAATGGTCGTGATCAAACGGGATGGTCAAACGCAACCCATGAGCAAAGACAAAATCTTCAAGCGTATTCGAAGAGAATGCGAACGGGAACCGGTTTTGATGTGTGAATCCACGGTTGTGGCTGAAAAAGTGCTGCTGGGATTGCATAACAACGTGAGCACCCAAGATCTCGACACCCTCATTATTTCGGTCACCAAGGACATGGTGATTCAACACCCAGACTACGGGGTGCTGGCATCCAGGGTCGCCATCTTGGGGCATCACAAAGATACGGACTTTACGAGAGCAATATCCGAAACAGGCGTTGAGACCCAAATCGCGTTTGCTGCG
>SDBT01010219.1_pt1 | contig 15180 bp, 20 predicted proteins | sample 2277101 | NCBI WGS metagenome assembly SDBT01 (sample SAMN10404973, study PRJNA504765) | marine sediment metagenome | isolation source: marine sediment core GS10_PC15, 103 cmbsf | place: Arctic Ocean: Southern Knipovich Ridge | collected 2010 | reverse complement strand
TATAATGTAAGAGTTATATACACCCTAATGTTCAGCACTACCGATGTCTACTATGTCATTTTGCCGAAGAACAAAATTAAAGGTGCAAATCGTATGGATTTGACTATCTTTAGCGACTTCGACCTTGAGGCATACACGGATGAAGCTGTCGGCTGGCAACGGTATGGCGGAGCAATAGGCGAACTTAAACAACTCGTGCGTTGTGCGATAGCCTAAGTTTTGACTTGGTTGTTTTTTAAGGTATTTTATATTAAGCAACTACCACGACGCAGTGCCCGACAGGGGGGTTTACACCGTCGATTCCCCCCTGTTTAATAATGGAGTAGCTTATGCTCAGTATGTCTAAGATGCGTAAAAAGAAACACAAACTCTCCCCGGAAATCCAAGCAATAGATAACGAACCCCAACCAGAACAATCAATGCTGTCCATGGCTAACCTGCCCTCCCGGGGAAGGAGACGTCAGAGGATTCAAGAAGAAGTAATTAGAGAGGCAGCGAAACCAGTTAAAATACTCACCATTAGTGATTTACCGAAACGTAATAGGGTTGCTCGCAGGGTAGCTATTAATGCTGGTCGTATTCAAAGAACGCAAATAGGAATGGGGAAGCAGGATCATATACCCTTGGGACCAAAGACATTCTCAGACTATGTGAAGAATAATGCATGGAAGGGGAGAAGGTGCTTTATTATAGGGGGTGGTCCGAGTATCAAGAAGATGGATTTAGACCTGTTACGCGGTGAGATGACTATTGGGATAAATAGGGCGTATGAGTTGCTTGACCCGAGCATACTGTATGGTGTTGACGGTCAGATGTGGGGATGGGTAGAACAAGGTAAATGTGGAGAGGAGTCCAAGAAGAGGTTTAACGCATATAGAGGGTATAAGGTATGGATGGCATTACATACGGTGTTTCCTCCTGACTTCTACCTCATTGACGTGGATGATAGAGGGGGGTATAGGATTGGTTCGACTAAGTTGTTGGCATTTAAGAATAACTCTGGGTATGGGGCTATCAATCTGGCGGCGGCATTGGGAGCAAATCCCATCTATCTGCTCGGCTTTGACATGCACGGGAATAAGCAGGGGAAACAGAAGTGGTGGCATGATGGGTATCCGGTGGATTATGGGGAGAACATATATGAGACCTATATTGCCGAGATTAGTAAGTTTGCGCCGGTGTTAGAGAAAGAGGGCTTTGAAGTAGTTAATCTCAATCCCAAGTCCGCACTAAAATGTTTCACATTTGGGAATTACAAAAAGGTCGTGGGTAAGCGTCCCAAGCTGTCTAAGAGTGCCATAAGAGCTATGACTAAGCCGGGTATGATAACAGCCATCACACCCACGGGGGATCGTCCATTGGCACTTGCTCTCTGTAAGCATTGGATGGAGATGCAGACTGTGCGACCTGATCAGTGGATTGTGGTTGATGACGGGAAGGTTCCTGTGAAACCTCCACCCGGTGCTGAGTATGTACGGAGGATGCCAAGCCGCAAGGATACGGTCTACACGCTTGTCGCTAACCTGAAGAAAGCGATACCGTACGTCAAGGGGAATAAGATATTAATTATAGAGGATGATGAGTATTATGCACCTACATACATCGAGAGGATGTCACAGGAGTTGGAGACTCATGAGGTCGCTGGTATTATACAGGCAAAATACTATCATTTGCCTTCCGGGGGCAATGTCCAGATAGCAAATGTGAAGCACGCCTCTCTCGCCCAGACAGGATTCAGGGCATCTTTCCTATCAACGTTTGATAAGCTACTGTATACCCACTCACCATACTTAGATGCACGGTTGTGGGCGACTGCATTGCCTACAGGGAGAGGGTATCTCTTCCCTGATACGGGGCAGCTATTGTATGTAGGGATGAAAGGTATGCCCGGGCGTACTGGGATAGGCACAGGGCACACTACAGCGATGTATAATAATAACTTCGATGACATACACCGCAAGGTATTGAAGAAGTGGATACCACGGGACTATCAGATTTACTTGGATATACTGTCGGGGAAACTAACAGATGAGAATTGTAACTCATACTTCCCCCAGATAACAGGGGTTACGGTGTGTTATAACTCGAAAGCGTTTATGGAACGTGCTTATACTTCTGTGCGTAAATTCCACCCGGATATGCCCATTATTATTGTTGACGGGTCGGATGCAAGCGACCCATGTGCCATCTACGTGAAGAGCTTGGTATCCCCTGTGACGACGGTTATCTCACTTGGGCGCAACATTGGTCATGGTAAGGGCATGTGTATGGGGATTAAGGTAGCACAGACCCCATATGCCCTCATGTTTGACTCAGACATAGAGATGCTGAAATCGCCAGTGGATGATATGTTCAGGATGATGGATCCGGACACGTATGGAGTAGGGTATACGGAGAAGACGGGATTTGATGGGCATGAGTATGGTGCCCGCGCCCAACATGCCAATGAAGGGTGTATGAAGATGTTGCATCCATACTTCCACCTGTTAAATATAGCTGTCTATAATAAGTTCCACCCGTATGTTCATCATGGTGCGCCGTGCTACTTAGCGGCTCGTGATATTCATGAGCAGGGGTTGACAGACAAGATTATAAAGGAGTTTCCAGGACTGGGGCACTCATCAGGAAAAGGGTTTGTATGGACAGGTAAGCCGAGGGAGTTTATTAGGCATGACGCGGCAGGCACACGGCATATAAGGAAGAGAGCAGGGCTGAATGAGATAGAAGGGAATTGGGTTAGGAAATGAAAGTAAGTATAATTATTCCAACAGTGAGGCCGGAAAAAGAAATAGCGGACCCAATCGCTGAAATCAGAGCCACTGTGTATTATCCACTTGATTTGATTGTGGTGAGTGGTATGCGATCTTCGGCAACAAATAGGAATATAGGACTTGATCGGGCGAAAGGTGTATTTGTTATCATGTGCGATGACGATATTGAAGGTTATCCAATGCATTGGGATAAGGGATTGATTGATGTGTTGGAGAAAACGGGGGCAACTATAGTTGGCGCAAGGTTATTGAAATTGGATGGAAGTTTAGCACCAGTCAATTACCAAAATTATGATATATCCAAACTATATGCTGAGACCCGGACAATGATAACAGCATGTTGTGTAATTAGAAACACCAAGCTGAGACATGATGAGAACTTTATTGGATGGGGATGGGATGATAATGATTTCTGCAAGCAATTAGGTGGAAAAAGTTATGTTGCGAATGCCGTGAAAGTTATACATCGGAACGAACATAAAAATCCTATTGGTTCCAGACACCAGGAGGGTTTGAATCACGCTTATTATAACCGTAAATGGGCGAAGTAGAAAAGGAAATAATGGATGAGGATAGTTTTTGCTGAAACACCAAGCCCATGGCTTGTGAAAAGAAATACACAAATCTCGTTAGGAATGCTGTATCTGGCTACTGTTCTTAATGAAAAGGGATATGAAACGTGTTTGGTACACCCCGAAACTATAGAGGATTTTAAACATTATGGGGATGCTGATATTGTTTGTTTTAGTGGAACTACACTGGAATATCCTATGACCAGAAAGTGTGCTCTCCAGGTAAAAGACCACTTCCCATCCACGAAAAGGTTTGTTGGGGGTCCGCATGCTACTGCGCTGTGGAGAAATATAGTAGGAAGTGGTATATTTGATGCGATTGGTGTTGGTGAGGGTGAGGAGATAATACTGGACATGGTTAGAGATGTCGAGCATGGTACTCTACAGAAAGTGTATGTTGCCGATAAGTGTATTGGGAATCTTGATACAATACCTTCTCCCAATAGGTCACTAATTAAAGGGGAATATGGTGATGGGTTATTTGCATACGGCGAGCATTATCTGTCTGATAAAAGCGAGAGTATAATGACCTCCCGCGGCTGCTCAAACAACTGCGCTTTTTGTGCCTCCAAGTTGATGTGGAAGCGTAAAGTACGTTATAGGTCGGTGGGTAGTGTTGTAACAGAGATACAATATTTAATTGATTCTATGGGGATAAAGCAATTTGGAATATGGGATGATATATTTACTACCCATAGAAGAAGATGCCTGTCTTTGTGTAAAAGGATACAATCATTGGGCATTGCATGGAAATGTTCAGCAAGGGCTTCAACTCTTGATCCTACTATCTGTGAGGCTATGGTGAATGCCGGATGTAAGGAAGTTGCCGTTGGTCTTGAAAGCGGAGATCAGCGTGTGCTTGATTTTATTAATAAACGCGCTACTACAGAAGCGATGGCTCAAGGATGTGCGAACGCAAGCAAAGCAGGGTTAAAGGTTAGAGGAATGTTTATAACCGGATTACCCGGGGAGAGGAAAGACACGCCAGAATTAACGATAGATTACATACAAAAACTTGATGTGGATATAGTTAGGCTTTTCATATTTACTCCACTTCCGGGAAGCCCCGTATGGAATAATCCAAGCAAATATAATTGTGAGATTTTGACCAAAGACTTCACAAAGTATAATGAATACTCATTTATTATGGAGAATGGAGATATAGTCCATAACGAATATGAACCGTTAATCCATAATAGATTCCTCACAATCCACCAAATGAAAGATAACTTTGAGAGGATGCGAGTTTATGTTGAAGAAATGGGAAAATACAGCAAAGGATAAATAGCATGAGAATAGTTGTGTTTGCTTATAATAAGTATGACTGGTTGACACCAATCTTTATGCATTTCTATAAAAAGAATTGGCCGGATAATCCATATCGGACTGACCATGTGATTACGGGCGAGTTTCCGTGGGCTGACCATGCATTGAATTATATTAATACGCTTGGAGACGAACCATTCCTCTTGATTCTAAATGATTACATTATTGAGAAGCCCGTAGATACAGCCATAGTGAGAAGGGCTGAGAGACTTTGTATGGGCGATGTGGGATGTGTAAGGTTAGTTCCACATGATAAAGAAGCTGTGTATCTGGTTAGTGTGGGGATTGATGGCTTTAAGGAGTACCCGCTCAATAAACCGTATGCAGTATCATTGCAAACATCAATTTGGCAAAAGAAATTCTTCCTTGAATTTCTGCGGAAAGGAGAGAGTATATGGCAAACCGAAACTGAGGGATCGAAACGTGTTCTTAATTCTAAGAAAAGGGTTATGTGGAGTGATGTACCCGCTATGCAGTACAGTACGCACGGGTATATGAAGAAGGGTAAGATTGTTAAATCTGTTGAACAATGGACAAAGGAGAATTGGTAATGGAAACTATAAGCCCAATGTGGAAAGGCTTCTATTCAGATTTAGGGCAAGTAGACCCTAAAAATCCGATGGATAATAAGGTTGTAAGAAAGACAATGACACCGCCAAAGTATAACAGAGATGCCAGAATCATTGCTGCTGGATTAAAAGCGCGAGCTTCAGTTTTGGAACTCGGGTGTGGTTATGGTGGTTTAGCCAAGGAAATATTAGATATGGTGCCAGTCTTATATACTGTAGTGGACAATACTTTAATGCTGAATCAAGCCCGCAAAACCCTCGGCGACGGGGTTAGGTATGTAGATGCATCGGAAATAACTACACTTAGCAGAAAAAAGTTCAAACTGTTCATCTCAAATTTCTGTCTGGATGAGACTCCCATTGAGTACCAGACATATATTTTGGAAAAGATTATTAAGAACTGTCGGAACATATTTCTTACAGGGAAAAATGATACTTTTATCGAGCAGCGGATTATGAGGTATTTTGATGTCAAGAAAACCAAGTATCGTTTTAATCAATCCAGATACATTGGACAGAGGAAAAGTGAACTTAGATAGTGCTAAAAGAATATTCTTGGAAGTCTATCATATCTTCTTAGAGCGCAATATACGTTTTTATATAAGCGATGGCACGGTCTTGGGAGCAGTAAGAGATAAGGGTTTCATTCCATGTGATTTTGATATAGACAGCAGGATGCATGCGCGGGAATGGAATCCTATTCTGCTCAAGGACTTTGAGGCACATGGTTTTCGGTGTGTTAAGTCAATAAATGTACCATTATACAAAGATTTGGCTTCTGGATATAATCTTCATAAAGATGGTATTGAATTTGGCATTGGATTTAACTATTTCTACCCACCCGATAATCTCGTGGTTTTTCTTGCAGGCAGACCAAGTGACCATGGTACGGTGTATAGTGACAGGTTTTACAAAGAGGATAACTTCATCGAGTTCCTTGGTGTTCCGGTTAGGACGCCAAATCCCCCAGAGGAGTATCTTGAGCTTATCTATGGGGCTGACTGGCGGACACCATTGACTGATAATAGTTGGAGGTGGGCACGGAAACCTATCTCAATAACGAAATATGTAGAGTATTTCCATACACATCCAGAGGTAAATAGATGATACCTGTGTTCATACTCACCTGTGATAGGTTAGAGATACTAAAACAATCGATGCGTTCCTATTGTAGGTATATTGATTCTTTGTTCGAGATTGTCATTGTGGATTTTGGTTCAACCTATAAACCTACAATGGAGTTCTTGGCACAATTAGAAGAAGTTGGGACTGAAGTGTACAGAATGGGTAGAATTGACCATCCTGCTGGACTTGGCGGTGCCAATGATTGCATACAGGACTATTTCAAGACGCATTTGGTAAGCAATTATATAGTAACTGATCCTGATATCGCTCTGGATAATGTTAAAGGGAATATTCTGGAAGTCTATAGCCATTTCTTGGAGATTACTGATAATATAGCCGTGGTTGGCTCGATGTTGAGGATAGATGATATTCCTGACTATTATCCGCTAAAAGAAGCATTGGTGAGCGGTAAAAAGGGGCTTCATAAACGGCTCCATTTAAAGAGAGTAGAGCTATCAACATATAAGGGTGCAATTATAGAATGTATTCGTGCCCCCATTGATACCACCTTTGGCATGTACAGAGCAGGAACACAATGGAAGAGATTAAATAGTGGTATTAGGGTGCTGGCACCGTATGGGGCAAGACATCTGGATTGGTATATTGATCCTGATAATTTGACACCCGATCAGGAATATTATATAGAACATGCCGCACAAACTGTTTCACATTGGAGTAATTGGAATGGCAAAATGGATGCCGTACAAGACACAGGAACCATCAAAGATACCTGATGTTGCGGATAGGCTACTTAATGAATTTTTCCAAACTATTGGAGGACTCAAGTTGAGATCATGTTTGGCATTCGGACTCTGCTTGGGATTTGTGAGAGACAAAGCATATATACCTGGTGATAATGATTTAGACCTTATTGTGATTACAAAGACTGGCGGACCTATCCCTGATGTAATTGAGGCGCTTGAGAAAAAAGGATTCGTGCGTAAAAGAAGCTATCCAATGCCATCAGGCAATACGCACTTTGTTAAGGATAACATATTACTGGATGTATATTTCAGAGCAGGGGGGAGATACTATACTACACTTGGCAAGGTAAGGTGTAAGAATAAAGTGTATGATATTCCATACCCGACCGATGAGTATTTGACAGCATGTTATGGGGATTGGAGAAAAAAGGGAACTATATCGGCGAGGTACAGATGAGGAATACAATAAAGGGGATAATGGACGGGATTACAGATGAGTTGGTTATTACATCAGCAGGTACGATAAGCAGGGAGGTGTTTGCGTATAAAGACCGTCCTGAGAACTTGTACCTTATGGGGGCATTGGGGTGTACGCTCGGCGTAGGGATTGGGCTTGCACTGAATACAAAGAGGAAGGTGGTTGTGATAGCCGGTGATGGGGATGTGCTGATGAGTATGGGGACATTGGTGTTGTTAGGCTATCTTACACGGTATAAGGGGTTAAAGGGTATTGAATTGTATATTGTTAATAATTATAGTTATGCGGCGACGGGGTGTCAGCAGTCGTGTAGTCCGGCTATATACTTTGATGAGATTGTGAAGTGTCATGTGCTGTATGTACGACCAGAGAAGTCGGATGCACCCCGGATAACACTTACACCAGTAGAGATACAGAGGAGGTTCTATGACAGCATTAATAGTGTGCAGTAAGTCTACATTGAAGTATGCGAAGGAGATGGGGGATAAGGTATACCAGGTTACGCATCCACCAGACAGAGAGACGTTGGACATTATAGTTCCGGCAGATGAGATTATTGCGATAGGTGGGGGGAGTGTTATTGATATGGCTAAGATAATGGGGGCGCAGTCGGGCATAAACACTATACTTGCTTATCCAACGACAGCATCAGGGGCAAGCGAGACAAGCCATGCTGTATACTGGGATGCGGGAAGAAAGCATACAATCAAGACACCAAAACCCATTACACTTTTTAATATTAAATTTGTAAAAGGTCTCTCTATATCAGTCCTGCGTAATTCTAACTGTGATGCCCTCTCCCATGCGTGGGAAAGTTTGGTATCCAATAATAGAACAGTGATTAGCGACCAGTTAGCCAAGGCAGCATTAGCTGAGCCAAATGAAATTATTAGGGGGATTCTCGCGGGGCAGGCAATAGAGATAACAGGAACGAATGTTGCACACGCGTTATCATACCCATTAACAGGGCATTACGAAATACCACATAGTGTTGCGGTAAAGATAATGTTACCTAAGTTTAAAATAGTGGCACCAGATAAGGATTATGATTATGACCTGTTGGTATCCGAGGCTCTAAGCTACCCACAAATACATGAGACAGACTTCGAGGCAACAAGGGAGAGTGTACGAGGGCTGTACAAGGAGGCGTTATGTCGGTAGTATATGTCCCTATGTGTGCTGACCTCATCCACCATGGTCATATCAACGTGATTGAGAAGGCACAGGAGTATGGCAAGGTGGTAGTAGGTCTCTTGACCGATGAGGCAATAGCGAGCTATAAAAGCCCTCCTATGATACCGTATAAGCATAGAGAGCGTATAATAATGAATATTAGGGGTGTGGATAGTATCATGTCACAATCTACATTGGATTATGTTCCGAATCTGCGTAATCTCCGTCCTGACTTTGTTGTACATGGTGGACGAGTCCAGGAGGGGGCAAGAGAGGGCGCAATAGAGGCGTTAAAGGAGTGGGGAGGTAAACTGATAGAGATACCCTATACCGAGGGTATATCGTCCACACAGCTACGAGACGAGGTTAATAAGGGTGGTATCATGCCTGCGGACAGGGAGAGCAAGCTCAGGAGGTTGATTGAACTCAAGCCTATAGTACGTGTCATGGAGGCTCATAACGGGCTGTCTGGGCGTATTGTAGATAGTACGCGGTTTGAGATTGATGGTGAGGTAAGGGAGTTTGACGCAATATGGGAGAGTAGTTTGACAGACTCAGCATCAAAGGGTAAACCGGATACGGAGCTGGTAGACCTTACATCCAGACTCCAGACTATAGAGCAGATACTTGAGGTTACGACCAAGCCCCTGATAGTGGACGGTGATACAGGGGGACATATAGACCACTTCACATTTACAGTTAAGACATTAGAGCGTCTGGGTGTGTCTGCCATTATTATTGAAGATAAGGTGTTCCCTAAGCGTAACTCATTACTCGTGGATGCCACGCATATTCAGGAGTCCCCGGAAGCATTCTGTAAGAAGATTAAGGCAGGGAAGAGTGCCCAGGTAACTGATGAGTTCATGATTGTAGCACGTATTGAGAGCTTGATACTGGGATTGCCGATAGATGATGCCCTCTCACGGGCAGAGTTGTATATAAATGCAGGTGCGGATGGCATCATGATACACTCTAAGATGAAAAGCCCGGTAGAGGTGTTGGAGTTCTGTAGACAGTACCATGAGAAGAGCCTACATACCCCACTCTTCGTTGTCCCGACTACGTATAATAGTATCCTTGAAACAGAGCTTATTGAAGCAGGCGTGTCGGTTGTTATATATGCCAACCATCTACTCCGCAGTAGCTATCTGGCAATGAAGCATGTGGCGATGGTTATTCTTGATAAACAACGATCAGCAGCCGTTGAGTTCTGTTGTCTCCCTGTGGCAGAGTTATTCGAGGTAGTGAAATGAACACAGTGAAATTTGGAGTGCCCGGGTCATTACTGAAAGACCATATTAAGGATGCGGATGTGCCATGTACCAGTGAGAGTGAGGCGATGGCGATGGCGGCTGGTGCATATTTCGCAGGAAAGACACCTACTGTATACATGCAAAACAGTGGGCTTGGCGGCTGTGTAGACATCATAGCAAGTCTGTATAAGCCGTATGGGATACCGTTACCGGACTTGCTACTCAGTAAGCGGTGTACCCCGGAACATCATAAATTTATGGGGGAGAAAACACGAACGTTTCTATGCCTGCTGGAGTATTATAATGTAACTCTCGTGGTGGAGGAACCATAAGATGAAAATAATAGTGCTTGGCAGAGGGTTTCTCGGTAAGAAGTTTGAGCAAAAGGGGTTTGAGGTGTGGGGGAAAGACAAGTTTGAGTTAATCAAGGGGGATGAGATATTATTCCCACTCGTATACCCAACTGATTATGACGTAGTAATCAACTGTATTGCCAAAAGTAATACACGTTGGTGTGAGGAGCCGGAGAATTTCGGGGAAGCATTGTGGAGCAATGGGGAAGTCCCACGCATATTAAGTGAGTTCTGTTTAGCCAATAGTAAGAGGTTTGTGCATATATCCACCGGATGTCTGTATGATAGTGGCTCATACCCATATACCGAAGGTGATTTTATGACAACCCACTGCAACTACACTGTTACGAAGTGGGTAGGCGAAAAAGGGCTTAATGATGGGGATTTGGTACTGAGACCTCGATTGCTCTTTGGTGATTTTGAAGATAAGGGCAATCTATTATGTAAACTGCCCAAATTCACCCGCTATCTCGACGCATTTAACAGCTATATTAGCGTAAGTGTGCTTGTTGACGCAATCATAACCCTTTTAGAGCATAAGCAATCGGGAATATTTAATGTCGCGTGTGATGGGATTTCCACGGTTATGAATTTGGCAAAGACAGTAGGGCTAAAAGGAATAGGGATCACGGAGGATGAATTGCACCAACAAGAGCATTTGTATTTGGTCAATAACATAATGAATATTGATAAGTTGAAGCAGTTTTACCAACCACCTGACTTAATAACTGAAATAAAGAGATGTTGGGAGGCATTACAGTGAAAGGAATAGTGCTTGCAGGTGGGAAAAGCACCCGATTATACCCAATGACAAAGGTAGTGAATAAGCATTTACTCCCTATCTATGATAAGCCGATGATTTACTACCCCTTGTCAATGCTTATGTTGGCTGGTGTGAAGGATATATTAGTAATTAGTACGCCAGAGACAATACCGCTATTTAAAGCATTACTGGATACCGGTACACAGTGGGGAGTCAAGTTCTCCTATCTTAGTCAGCCTAAACCAAAGGGCATCGCTGATGCGTTTATAGTGGGGCGTGAGTTTATTGGTGATAGTAGTGTGTTCCTGGTACTGGGGGACAACATAATCTATGGGAGCGGTCTAACAGGGCAGTTACAGAAGGCTGCTACATTAGACGAGGGTGCACTTGTATTTGCTTATAAGGTGAGGGATCCGCAACGATACGGTGTAGTAGAGTTCGATGATGGGGGTAAGGTTATATCAATCGAGGAGAAGCCTGAACAGCCACGTTCAGACTATGCTGTCCCGGGGATATACTTCTATGATAACTGGGTAGTGAGGATTGCGGAGAAGTTGAAGCCTTCGGATCGTGGTGAGTTAGAGATAACGGATGTGAATAATACTTATATAGAATGGGGACGACTCAAGGTTGAGGTTCTGGGTAGAGGTATTGCGTGGTTGGATGCAGGAACCCCTACAGCACTGTTACAGGCGTCTAATTTCGTGCAGGCGATAGAGGAGAGACAAGGTATAGTCATTGCTGATTTAGACGAGATTGCACAGTGGAATAAAAATAATGCTTTACAAACTTAAAATATACTATATATTGTGTTGAGAAGTGATGGAGGTACATCATGGCAGTAGGAATAGCTATATATTTGGTACTATTAGTCTTCTTCTGGTCAATGGTACACAGTAACAAGAAAGGTCGAGCATGAGTCTCGTTGATGTACAAGGTATGAACCTAGTTCCGGGAATTACGGCAACAATTTCTGCTGCGGTGGGTTTATTCAGAACAAAACTGGATGCCGCCGGAGAATTGTGTGGAGGTGTTTTTGAGATTCCCAAAACCGGAAATATCAGCAAAATAGGCATCAGAGCTTGGAATGTTTCGCAAAGTGACACATTAAAAATTAGCTTGCAAACAGTAGATACCGCAACTGGCAGACCTACAGGGACTTTGATTCATGCTGATGCTTATGGAACACAAGCAAGTTTATCAGCCGGTACAGCGTATTGGGTTTCATTGCAGGATGATATAGCAGTTACAAGAGGAACTAAAGTTGCGGTTGTTGTAGAATTCAATAGTTATGTTGCCGGTGATTTGGAAATAGTCAGGAGTATTACAAATGTTGGTAACACAGACTTCCCTTATACTTTTACATTTCTTGGTTCAGTTTGGGCTCTTACAAATACCATACCTAATTTTGGTCTTGAGTATGATGATGGTACAATAGAGTCAATAAGCATGATGTTACCTGCGGCTGCCACCTCAACTATATCATGGGATACAAACGATAATCCCGATAGACGTGGGTTGAGATTTAGTGTTCCTTATAATTGTAGAATGTCGGGTATTTTTGCTTTACTTGACCTTGATGCAGATGCAGATATTGAGATATATGATAGCGATGGAGTAACAATTATTCCTGATAGCACAATTTCAATGGATGCAAATTTAAGAGGCGGTACAGGTGGAAAATACAGATATAGAAATCTTGTAACCCCGATTGAACTAACAAAAGACACTTTTTATCGCATTATCATTCATCCAACAACAGGTACAAATATAGCACTATATGCCCTCGATGTAACCGATGATGGTGCAAGCGAAGCCATGAATGCAATAGACGGTGGGATAAATATGCACGGTACATACTGTAATGGTCCACCTACTGTAGAAGCTAATTGGACACAGGAGCCAACAAGACGATATTTGATAGGGATTATACTTGACCAGTTGGATGATGGGATGCCATACAATATAGTAGGTGGTGCAGTAGTAGTTGGACAATCCACAGCAGGAACGGTAGAAGGAGATTAATATGCCACTTGGAGAAGCGTTAGAAGGGGCAAGACATACAGCCCAGAGGATAACATGGCAGGACGAGGATGGGGATGCTTGGACTTTAACCAATTCGACTATAACAGGCACAATACGCCCGGAACGAGGCGGAACAGCGCGAGCCATTACAGGCACTATGACTCTCGTTGGGACTGGCAGCACCGGACAGTTCGACTGGGCATACTCTGCACTCGATATAGGCACAGTAGGTGTGTTCTGGGTGCAATTCAAGGCAACATTCACCAGTACGTATGATTTGTCAAAGAAAGCTAAGTTTGAAGTATTACCCGATATATCATAGGGGGAATGAGCATGGCAATAGTAGTCGGAACAAATAGTTGGCTGACTGAAGCGGCCGCAAACACGTATATGGGAAACAGGCTCGATGCTGATAGCTATTGGGTTGATGAAGCGACAGATAACGTCCGTGCCCTTATTACCGCATATAAATGGCTTAATGCGGGGAGTTACTCCTTCCCAACGACTCCCGTACAGGTTATGAAAGATGCCCAATGTGAGATGGCATTATTCCTGATACAACACCAACCTGACCTCGATCTCCGCATGGGGTTACAAGCACAGGGAGTGATAGTGGCAGGCGTGGTCAAGGAGCGGTATAAAGATGATAACTATGTAGAATTGCCTATACCACCCATTGTAAAGAAGCTGCTTGAGGATTATAGCACAGAGAGGCCAGTGTATCTGATTAATATTGAGCGTAATGAGAATGAAAGCGTGAGTTACGATGCCTATGGTAATTTACTTGATGATGTAACATAAGGAGAAGTATCATGATTACAATAAGTGAAACTGGATTGTATGTTGACCATGTGTATACGCCCATACTATTACCAATAGAGAGTTCGGGTTACACAGAGGTTATGCACTGCCCATGGTGTAGGGATTTGTTTATTCAGGCTGATATAACTGGTTTAGGGAGTGGAGATTCAATAGACCTCACTGTTGAGGGCAGTTTGGATAATGAAGGTTGGGATAATCTTGATGCGACAGGATTGGCTACAGCTATAAACTCGAATGGATGCACCATACTAAAGTTCAGTGGTGCTTTGCCCCCTTATGTACGTGTAGGAGTTACTGGTGCAACAGGCGTGCTTGAGGATGCAACAATACAACTGCAAGCATATATAGCGATAATTTCGTAGGAGAAGGCTATGATTAATCTAAACGAAGGTGCGGCTCTAACACAGACAACTATCAATAATATCAATAATGCCTATACTGCTATACAAGAAACCAATACAGTGGTTGATAACAACCAAGTGACTATCAATGGCTTAACTGATGAGGTTGACAGGGAATTTCATCATAATAGTCAGATATTCCCGCAGTATTCGGGGGAGACATGGGTAACGACGGCAGGAGCAGTCAATAACGCGTTCAGTGATTGGATAGGAGTTGTTGATAGTGAGCCAGTTTATTTAGCTGATAAATGTACTACTGGCTACCATTCGCACATTACCGCTATAGCGTTGGAAGACGCATCAGATAAGGATGAGATTTACAATCTTGAGCTTGCTTATGGGGAGAGTACCAAAACAATAATCACAAGAGCCCGATTCATGTCGGGGAATACGAAGGCAGGAGCAACCAGTCCTGTGAAGATTAGGGCAGAGCATATACCCTGTGGTGAGCCTATCTTTTACCGATTACAATGTGAGACAGGTGGTGCTACCCTACAATGTCATATACGTTTCCATCTTGACCCAATTGCGGAGTGAGTTATGCCAACACCAAACACAGGTGAGTCTGAACAACACTTTGTATCACGGTGTATAAGCTACCTATTCCATAAGGAGGGGGAGAAGGATAAAGCTCATGCGGCAGCGAAATGCTATGGTATCTACCGTCAGTGGAAAAAGGGGAAGAAATGATAGGCTCATATCTCATTGACAAAGTGACTCTGCGGATGGACAAGGGTAGTGACCAATGGCAAGAGCCTAATACACCTGAAGACATCACTGTGAGAGCATTTATAGAGTATAAAGAACGTCGCATAGAGAATGCCGAGGGTGAGGTAGTGGTGAGT
>SDBT01010217.1_pt1 | contig 15182 bp, 14 predicted proteins | sample 2277101 | NCBI WGS metagenome assembly SDBT01 (sample SAMN10404973, study PRJNA504765) | marine sediment metagenome | isolation source: marine sediment core GS10_PC15, 103 cmbsf | place: Arctic Ocean: Southern Knipovich Ridge | collected 2010 | reverse complement strand
GTCAAAAGGAATATAGGTCGTTTTCCAGACGATTTTATGTTCCGTCTTAGCAAACAAGAATTTGCAAACTTGAGGTCACATTTTGTGATCTCAAGTTTGGGTGGTAGAAGGTATCTCCCTTACGCCTTTACTGCACAAGGTATTGCTATGCTTTCGAGCATCTTGAATAGTAAACGGGCAATTGGGGTAAACATCCAGTTTATATGCGCTTTTGTAAACTTAAGAAGAATTTCTCTGACATATATCGGTTTAAAACGAAAGATAGAAGCGATGGAGGAAAAATATGATACCCAGTTCAAGATTGTCTTTAAGGCTATTAAAAAGTTATTAGATCCTAAACCTGTGGAGAAAAAAAGAAGAATAGGTTTTCGGTAAAAGTAGTAAAACTACACTTTTACATATTAGTATATGAAAAGGTATAAAGCGGGTATGCGTCATACTCCAATTAGAAAGGGGGAATAAATGAATAACCAAATCGAAGTGGTACGACTAAATCGTCTTGATGGCGAGGGACCATTAAAGGCGTATTGCGACATTTCGCTATTCGAGACCTTAATAATAAAAGGCCTTAGAGTGGTGAACGGCAAAAATGGCCTTTTTGTAGGCATGCCGCGCGAACAGGGAAAAAACGGAAAATGGTACGACACAGTCCGTCCACTAAATCGCGACGTCAAAGCAGTAATAGAAAATGTTGTGTTAGAGGCGTTTGCTGCATAGGATAAAGGTGAACCGAGGCAATCCGCCTTCGCTGAATTGCTCCACCTTCGCTAAATTGCTTTTGCGTTTAGCTACGGTGAACAAGTTTCGCGTTGGGCTTCGGCGGATTAGTCCACCGAAGTCAAACACGAAAAGTATCTTGACGAAGACAGACAATATTTTTATCGGCAGGGCAGGCGAAAAAATAGCAGGGGCGTTCGTGCGGAATTTGCGATTTAAAATCATAGAGCGCAACTTCAGAACGCCTTTTGGAGAAATCGACCTGATCTGTCTGGATAAAAATACCCTTGTTTTCATTGAGGTAAAAACTAGAGTTTCAAAAAGCTTCGGTTCACCCTTACTATCAATCACAGAGTTTAAGAAAAAAACGATTATAAAAAATGCAATGTATTATCTTAAAAGATTTCGATTAATCGATACGGGTGTCAGAATCGATATCGTATCGATAGACTTGAACCAAAATGGAGAATTTGAAAAGTTAGAACACATAAAAAGCGCTATATGGCTAGAGCGAGGAGGGTACAATGATATCTAAAGTATTTTCAGCGTGTGTCGCAGGAGTCGACTCTTGCCGGGTCGATGTCGAGGTTGATATCTCAAGTGGTTTACCTTCGTTTTCGGTTGTGGGTCTTCCTGACGCTGCTATCCGTGAATCCAGAAACAGAATTAAGTCTGCCATCAAAAATACCGGTTTTAAGTTTCCTGATAAAAAAATCACGGTGAATCTTGCTCCTGCTGATACAAAAAAAGAAGGGGTGGGATTTGATTTACCTATAGCCATCGGTGTTCTAATAGCGAGCGGGCACGTTAAAGAAGACAAAATAAAAGATTTCATCATATGCGGACAATTATCTCTAAACGGCGATTTAAAACCTATAAGAGGCGCATTACCTATAACGATGGGTATAAGAAAAAATAAAGCGATAATACTGCCTAAGGCGAACGGAAAAGAAGCGGCGATAGTCGAAGATATAAATGTATATCCATTTTCTAACCTGAAAGAGGTGATGGACTTTTTAAACGATATCTCAAATCCAAAACCAAAAAAGGTTAACATAGGAAATATATTTAAGATAAACTCCGAATATAGAATCGATTTCAACGACGTAAAAGGACAAGAGCATGTTAAAAGAGGCTTGGAAGTCGCGGCAAGCGGTTCTCACAACGTCCTTCTAATCGGACCCCCTGGTTCCGGCAAAAGCATGCTTGCAACAAGACTCACTACGATTCTTTCGGAATTGACGTTAAAGGAATCCCTTGAGACAACGAAGATTCATAGCGTTGGAGGTTTGCTCTCAAGCAAAAAAAGTTTAATAGCAACCCGCCCTTTCAGGTCACCGCATCATACAATCTCTGATGCCGCGCTGGTAGGTGGTGGTTCATCGCCTGTACCCGGGCAAATCAGCCTTGCGCATAACGGGATCTTATTTTTGGATGAACTTCCTGAATTTAGAAGGAATGTACTGGAGGTCTTAAGACAGCCTATGGAAGAAGGTAATATCACAATATCCAGAGTGGAAAGGACATTACGCTTTCCTTCAAGATTTATGCTCGTTGCGGCTATGAACCCGTGTCCCTGTGGATACTTCACTGACCCGAAGAGGGAATGCCACTGCACACCCCCTCAGATACAGCGTTATCTTAGTAAGATTTCCGGACCCTTATTAGACAGAATAGACATACACTTAGAGGCGCCAAGATTAAACTATGAAGACTTATCTAGAAAAAGGTGTGGAGAACCATCAAATGTAATAAGAGAGCGGGTAAATAAAGCCCGTTCTATGCAAATGAATCGTTATAAAAATGAAGATGTCATATTTAATGCCCATCTTGAAAGCAAGCACCTCGAGAAATACTGCCTGTTAGATAGGAATGCCGAGGAGCTTCTTAAACAAGCGATACTTGAACTGGGAATTTCGGCAAGGGCATATGATAAGATCTTGAAAGTCTCCAGAACCATCGCAGACTTGGAAGGCAAAGAAAAAATAGAAGAGTCTCATATTTCAGAAGCAATCGGATATCGTAGCCTCGATCGCAATCTCTGGATCTAGTTATTCACAACCGTAGCCAGGGCTTAAGCGCCGGCTACTGAATGATGTAACAGGAAATAGGGTTCAGGGGACACCGAGCAGAAAGGAGTGGCTTATGAAACAGAGAAAGAGGATATCCATAACGCATTTGATTTCGCAAGAAACCATAGAAAATAAGATACTTCTAATTAGGGGTAAAAAAGTGATGCTGGATGCGGATTTGGCCAAACTCTATGGAGTGGCTACCAAGAGGCTCAATGAGCAAGTAAAAAGAAATAAGAAGCGTTTCCCGGAGGATTTTATGTTCCGGCTAACAAGGGTTGAACAAAATGAACTGGTCGCAAATTGCGACCGGTTAGAAAGGTTAAAACATTCTTCGAGTTTTCCTTATGTCTTCACAGAACAGGGTGTTGCGATGCTCTCCAGTGTTCTCCGTAGCAAAAGGGCTATCCTGGTGAACATTGTTATAATGCGGGCATTTGTCAAATTGAGACAAATTCTTTCGACCCATAAGGCGCTTGCTCATAAATTAGAGCAACTTGAGAAAAAAATAGAAAAGCATGATGGGGAAATCCGTACTATTTTTGAAGCAATTCGTCAATTAATGACACCGCCCGAAAAACCGAAGCGGCGTATAGGTTTTCATCCGCATAATGACTAAAATCAATGCTGTTATTTTTTTTCTCGTATCGCCTCCCCCTTGGTCTTCTAATTGCCCAGATTATGAAGCGGGTAAGTAACTATAAGCCGTAAACGAGACTAAAATGTAAAAGTTGGTAAGAAAATCCTTCTTGAGTCCCAGGTGGAAGATATTCACTCTCATCAAGCGGAACATACATTAACAAGTAATTCAATTTATTGTATGGAATAAAATGTATTAAATAATTCCATAGGTCTTTTAATAGAAGAGTAATAGAATCAAAAAATACTAAACAGACTAATATTACAAACCCTTCTCTTATTATTACTTTTTTGATGGTTTTATTCATATCTATTCTGACATAAATATAATTATAAGGATTACTAGGCTAGAATTAACATTATTCCAATTGCAAGAACAACTAAAGCCCATATTCTAAAAAATATCAATGGCTTTTCTGCCCACCAATTAATTATCTTCTCAGAAGTCTTTGATGTAAGTAAAAGTATGGCTTTTATTGTAATGATTATTCCTGCTAATCCTATAATCTTTGGAAGAATACCTTGCGCTTTTATGACACTTCCTACAAGGAGCAACCCGAATATTATGATGAAGCCAAATACAACCCACTTTATTTTGCGGTTTATTTTCTTTTTAAGACGATTTTTCAGGATATCGGGCTTTGCAACCCATAATCCTCCTAAAATAATCCAGATTATACCAAGTAATTTAGAAAGCATTAAACATCCCCTCCTTCGCTTCTCTTAAGGACTTCACTTCGTTGCGTTTACTTTGGGGCTAGTGAATCGGTTTTTTTATGAAAATACGGGCTATTCTTTCTTCAACTTTTGGATGTAACAGAACAATCAAAAGACCGCCAATAATGTTTCCGATTGTTACTGGAACGAGATTTTTGAATATAATAAAGAAGTTTGATAAAAATTCCCCTTCCATCATAAGCCCAATTGGCAGAAAATACATATTAGCAACCGAGTGCTCATAGCCGGATGCAACAAAAGCCATAATTGGAAAATAAATTCCAAATATTTTTCCTATGACTGTCCTAGATGCAATGCACATAATAACCGCAAGACAAACAAGCATATTGCATAGAATTCCCCGACATAATGCCTCATAAAAACCTATTTGTAATTTTGCTTCTGCAATCTTAACTGCAGTTGTTCCCAACGAGTTTAAATTACCAATATGTCCAAGTAAGCCCGAATTAAGCACAAGCCAGGCTATAAAAATAGCGCCAAGTAAATTGCCAACGTAAACAATAAGCCAATTTCTCAAGACTTTAGTAAAAGTGTATTTTCTATAGATAAATCCTATCGTCATAAGAATATTGCCCGTAAATAATTCTGACCCAGGAATAAGAACTAATATGAGCCCAACACTAAATACGCTTCCAGCAAGAAATCCTGCCAAGCCTGCATCTAATGTTCCACCGCTCAATACCGCGCTTGCGACATTGGCACCAAAAGCAATATATATTCCAGCTAAAATTCCAAATATAAATAACTCTAATATTGTCGCAGTTGCCTTTTTTACTCCTATACGACTTAAAGCCGTAGATATCTCCAAAGGACTTAAGAAAAGATTTTCCATCATTCCTCCTTAATTATTCCAAATATACCTTCTTTTATGGGAATTTGCAAATTTTAATAGGGATGAGGTTATCTAACTACAAACTCTAAAGAAGAATGTTCAATGGGGTAAACTGGTCCAGCAGCTTAGGCATGACATTTAGTATTCAAACAATTGTTCGTTAGACAGAAATTTGTGGATTTAGCGGCGTTTTATAAAAGAAATTATAAAAATAGCAAAACAAATATAACAGAATATATCACCGAACCTGGTATAGATAGTAGGTATGCTGAGGGGGTAAATATTTCTCTCGGCATAGCCATCTACAAAGATTTCTTCACCGTTTATTCTTACTGAATCAATAATCCTGCCTTTTTGATCTATAAAGCAGGAAACGCCTGTATTTGCTGAGCGGATTACCGGAACCCTGTTCTCCACCGCTCTAAACACAGAAGATTGAACATGCTGATAGGGGGCGCCTGTCTTTCCGAACCAGGCGTCATTTGTAATATTAACCAGAAAGAGGGCGCCTTCTTTCACAAATCTTCTGGCAAGATTCGGAAATATATCCTCGAAACATATCAATGTGCCGAATCTATAAAACCTTGCATCTTTTATGATAGAATCACCCATTACTGAGGCTTGTCCTGTCTCAACTTTTAACAATTTAAATTCAGTGCCAGGCTCAAAATCACCAATGGGTTTGTCAATCGTATTTCTAAACCAGGGCATATATTTCTCTAAAGGAACATATTCCCCGAAAGGGACAAGATGAAGCTTATCATAACTTTCTAAAATCCTGCCTTCTTTCGAAACAAGAGTTGCGCTGTTATAAAATTTTGAATCAATTTCTCTTATTGTGCCTATCAACAAATCTGTATCTATAGATCTTGCTAAGTTCATAACCCTGTTGAAAATATGTTTATCTCTTCCCAGAATGCCCGGAACAGATGTCTCGGGCCAAATTATAATATCGGGTTTTGATTCTTGAGCCTCTAAAGTAATAAATTCGTATTTATCTAAAATAAATTTTTCATAAGTTCTATCCCATTTCATACTTTGAGGAATATTTCCCTGGACTACCGCTACCTTTATCGGCGGAATCATATATTTTTGATTCAAGCGATAAAATCCGTAAAAAACCGTTACGATTAATATAGATATGCCAAGAGTAGTGAATATCTTTTTGTTGGGAAACTTCTTGATTATTGCATAAATGCAAAAATTGACCAAAACAATAATAAAAGAAACTCCATATGAGCCTGTTATATCAGAGATTTGTATAACCGGTAGATTTAAATACTGCGAATATCCTAAAAGCGCCCATGGGAAACCTGTGAATAAATGCGTGCGCAGATATTCGGTAATAACCCAGGCGGATGGAACAAATAGTATATCGTATATCGTATATCGTATATCGTATAAAGAGCAAAAGATCGCTGGCGCAAGGGACAATAATAAAACCAATACGATTGTTCCGGGAACTGTTACGTTAACTAGCCAATATAAAATACCTGAAAAAAATATAAGGCCGAATAGGTATCCTATAGCGAATCTTTGTTTTATATTCTTATTTTCAAGTGCAGAAAAAAGCGGGACAAGCGCGATCCATGCCAAAAACCCCAGGTTAAATCTCGGAAATGCTAAAATAAGAAGAACACTAGATATGATTGGCAGAATAAGTTTTACCTTCCGCAGCATTTCTTATACTTCTTCCCGCTCCCGCACGGACAAGGGTCATTACGTCCGACTTTGGGGACTTTCCGTTTATATGTTCCTTGCGGTAACGATGGAGGAGTGCTCGGTGGAATCGCTGTATTTGGCTGCGGGACAGCAGGACCTAATGCCGAATATTCTTCGTGTATAAATTCTTCTTTTTCTTTTTTAAAGATGCCTCTTCTAAACCCTTCTTCGATGGCGTGAGTCTTGAATAATCTTTCCGTTATCTCTTCATCTACCATCCGCAGGAGGTTTGTGAACATGCTAAATGCCTCATGCTGGTACTCTACGAGGGGATCTCTCTGGCCGTATGCCCTCCAACTTATACCCTCTCTTAACTGGTCCATATTAAAAAGATAATCCTTCCAGTTTGCATCTATTACGCTAAGCATAATTATTTGCTCAATTTGTCTGGTCTTCTCGGGACCGATTAAATTCTGCCTTTTTTCATAAAAAAGTTTTGCGGTATCATATATTCTGTTAGATAATTCCTCTTCGGAAAAACCGCTAAGTTCTTCCGTTTTAACGCTGAGTAATAATTTAAAAAGTAACTTTTTGGAAAATTCTTCCAAAAAACCTTCTTGACCGAAATCTTCAAGCCAATCATCTAAAACCATTCTTAGAATATCGAAAACCTCTTTCTTAAGATTTGCCCCCTGGATTACTTTACGCCTTCTTTCATAAATAACTTCTCGCTGTTGATTCATAACATTGTCGTATTTCAAAAGGTGCTGCCGTATCTCGAAATTCTGCGTTTCTACCCTTCTTTGCGCAGTTGCAATCGCCCGGGTAACCAAAGGGTGCTGAATCTCCTGGCCCTCTTCCATGCCAAGTTTATCCATAATCATTTTTATCCTGTCCGAACCAAAAACCCTCATAAGATCATCTTCTAAGGATAAATAAAATCTGCTTGAACCGGGATCCCCCTGCCTTCCTGCCCTTCCCCTCAATTGGTTATCTATACGTCTTGCCTCATGCCTTTCGGTGCCGATTACAAAAAGGCCTCCCAATTCTACAATACTGTCATGATCCTGGCTTGTCTTTTGTCTATGCTCTTCCAAATATTTTGCATAAACCGTCTCCCTTTCTTCTCTATTCTCTATCGAAAGTCGATTTACTGCCTCCTCTGCCAGGTATACCGGATTGCCTCCTAATAAAATATCCGTACCCCTTCCCGCCATATTTGTGGCGATAGTGATAGCCCCCAATGAACCTGCCTGAGCTACAACATGCGCTTCCATTTCGTGATATTTAGCGTTCAATACATTATGCGGTATGCCTCTCTGCTTAAGTAAATGGCCTAAAACTTCTGATTTCTCGATTGAAATAGTTCCAACCAATACGGGCCTCTTGATCTTATACAACCTTTCTATCTCGTCGCATATCGCTTTGAACTTTTCTTTCTCGGTCTTATATATAACATCCGAAAAGTTTTCTCTCCTTAGGGGTTTATTGGTGGGAATAACAACTACCTCGAGAGAGTATATCTTTTCAAATTCATTCGCTTCGGTTGCGGCTGTTCCCGTCATACCGCTTAATTTATCATACATTTTAAAACAATTCTGAAGTGTTATGGTAGCGTGCGTCTGCGTCTCCTGCTGGACTTCAACGCCTTCTTTTGCCTCAAGGGCCTCGTGTATACCGTCGGAGAAACGTCTGCCGGGCATCATTCTGCCGGTAAATTCATCCACAATAATGACTTTATTATCATTTATAACATAATCCACGTCTTTCCGGAAAAGTATGTAGGCCTTCAGGAGTTGTTTTATGCTATCCACGCGTTTTTGCTGCTCTATGTAGGCTTTTGTAAATTCCTCTTCTTTAATAAGTTTTTCTTCTTCGGTTAAGGATTCATCAGAAGAAACTAAAGCTATTTTTGATTCTAAATCCTCTATTATAAATTCTATCGCGAATTTTTCCTTCATGGCATCTTCGCCTTTGGAGGTAAATGTAACTTCGCGTGTCCTTTCTTCAAATGTGAAATATAAGTTCTCCAGAAGTTGGAATCTTTCAGATTCCATCATCTTTGAGTCATAATTAGAGTTGGCCTTATCAAAAAGAATCTTTATCTTTGGGTCCTTCAATGTTAAATCCAAAAATTCTCTTTCTTTTGGCGAGCCTTTGTGAATTATGTACAAAAGCTTTTTCGCTTCTTCCTCGTTATTTCTAGACAATATATCTTTTAATTCTTTGATATGCTTCTGAACTAGAAATTTCTGCATCTTGCTTATGTAGTCCACAACCGGCCTATTTTCCACAAAGGCAGTATTCACTACATCCACGGAGCCAGATATAATAAGAGGGGTCCTTGCCTCATCCACTAAAATACTGTCCACTTCATCTACAATGGCGAAATTAGGTTCCCTCTGAACTATCTCCTCTTTTGAGGTAACAAGGTTATCCCTTAAATAATCAAAACCAAATTCATTATTTGTACCGTATGTAACATCACAGGCATATTGCTTCTTTCTCATCTGGATATCCATATCATGCTGGATAACCCCCACCGAAAGACCTAAAAATTCATATATGGGGCCCATCCAGTCTCTGTCCCTTTTGGCAAGGTAATCGTTTACTGTAACTATATGGACTCCTTCTCCGGTCAGGGCATTAAGATAAGCCGGCAGCGTAGCAACAAGGGTTTTGCCCTCGCCTGTTGCCATCTCCGTAATCTTTCCTTCGTGAAGCACTATTCCGCCTACTATCTGCACATCAAAATGTCTCATATTTATGGTTCTTTTTGCAACCTCACGCACTACAGCAAATGCCTCGGGTAAAATATCTTCAAAAATCTTATTCTTTAAATTCTTTATCCTGCTTCTGATTTTATCTTTTTCATCCGGAGAAGTAGCCCGGGAAATCTTGATTCTTAATTCTTCGAGAGCCGGTTCTAACTCTTTAGCTTTCTCTTTGATATTTTTTTTGAATATATCTGTTTTGGCCCGTAATTCTTCGTCTCGAAGACCGGAGACAGCCGGCTCAAGTGAATTTACTTTCTCGGTGAGAGGCTTTAGCTTGCTTAATTCTCTCTCGCTTTGCGAGCCAATAATTTTTTTAAACAAATTTAGCATTTTTTAAATATGCCTCCATAAAACTATCTAAATCTCCGTTTAATACTGCCTGGGTATTTGAGGTTTCGTAATTTGTCCTGTGGTCTTTTACCATCGAATATGGATGTAAGACATAAGAGCGTATTTGAGAGCCCCATTCAATCCTTTTTTTCTTTTCGTAATGTTTGGTGAATTTCTTTTTTTGCTCTTCCCTTTCGGCTTCATAAAGACGGGCCTTAAGAACCTTCATCGCCGTAGATTTATTTTTATGCTGGGAACGCTCGTTCTGGCATTGAACCACAATACCTGTTGGAATATGTGTTATGCGCACTGCCGAATCTGTAACATTCACGTGCTGGCCGCCTTTTCCGCCGGCCCTATAGGTATCGATCCTTAAATCGGATGGTTTTATATCTATTTTTATTTCATCGCTTATTTCAGGTATAACATCTACTGATGCAAAAGAGGTATGCCTTCTTTTATTTGCATCAAAAGGAGAGATCCTCACAAGTCGATGTACCCCAGTTTCACTTTTAAGATATCCGTAGGCATAGGGTCCCTTTATAATTATAGTAACGTTCTTTATGCCGGCTTCTTCTCCGGGGAGTACATCTACCCTCTGGAGGAGGTAACGCTTTTTTTCAGACCACTTTGTATACATTCTTAACAGCATATTCGCCCAATCGGTCGCCTCTGTTCCTCCGGCGCCTGCATTTATGCTCAAAATGGCATTAAGGGAATCTTCTTTCTGGTTCAACAAACTCTTAAATTCAAAAGCATCCAATTCTTTTTTAAGTTTTTGTAAATCCTCTTTTAAATGAGATAAACTGGAGGCATCGTCCCTGTCTGTTAAGTTCAGGAGCTCCTCTAGTTCTTTATATTGTGATTCTATATTAAGGAAGGGGTCCCGAATGATTTTGAGGTTTTTTAACGTCTTTATGACGTTATTGGCCTTTTCCTGATCCTGCCAGAAGTTGGGTTTTGAAATTTCGCCTTCAAGTGATTGTATTTCTTTCTCGTTTTTAGGCAAGTCAAAGATAGCTCCTTAGATCCTGGATCCGTTTATGTAAACTTATAAGTTCATTTTTTAACTCTTTTAACATATTCTCTTCTCCTTTGGTTCAATTATTATAGCAAGGATATATGCGCTCGTCAATCCCTTCTTTCCTCGGTCTCCATGCTTTCTTTCTTAAGCAATCTCTTCTTCATCCAGACACCTTTTGAATATCCTCCAAGCGAACCATCGGACTTAATAACCCTATGACACGGTATAATAAGCGTATACGGATTTCTCTTCAATGCCTGCCCTACAGCCCTGGAAGCACGAGTGTTACCTATTTTACGAGCGACCCATTTATAGGTCCTAACCTCGCCCAGGGGAATACTCAAAACAGCCTTGTACGCCTTTTTCTGAAAAGGCGTCAATGATGATTCCTTCATTTAAAAATCGCCTTTTTTCTTACTATGCGATGATAAGATACGGCGAATCGGTGGGCCTCGTCTCTTATTCTTTGTATCAGTTTAAAAGCCTTTGAGCGGTTAGACAATTGAATAGGGGTCTTTCTTTCTTTCACAAAGACACGTTCGGGCCTTTTGGCTATAGAGATGACCGGTATTTTAAGGGCCAGACTTTTTAATTCATCTAAGGCGCACCTCAAGTGCCCCTTTCCTCCATCTACCAAGACAAGATCAGGCAAATTCTTTTCTTCCTTTATTAACCTCAAATACCTTCTTTTCACAACTTCCTTTATCATAGCGTAATCGTCTATTTCGGCTACGGTTCTTATCCTGAATCTTCTATACTGGCTCTTTAAAGGTTTGCCATTAAAAAAGGTGACCATAGAACCGACCGCGCCATACCCATGAATATTTGATATATCAAATGCCTCAATCCTTGCCGGAATATGTCTTAAACTTAATACATCTTTTAATTCTTTTAAATCACTAACCAAGGGGGGTAAAGGCCTTCCCTGGTCCACAACCACACTTAGTGCCTCTATCTGATTTCTTATTTTAAGCGCTTTTTCATACTGTAATTCTTTGGAAAACTTTTTCATTCTTTTCGAAAGGCGTTTTATGAGTTTTTTCTTTCGTCCCTTTAAAAAAAGTTTTACATCCCCGACCACATCCCTATAGGAAGAATCTATGTTTTTATTTATACAAGGCCCAAGGCACTGTCCTATGTGGTAACTAAGGCAGGCCTTTTTTGGTATTCTATTACATATCCTCAAAGGGAAAATGCGTTTCATCATAGATACTGCCGTTCTTAGAAGTTTCACATTTGTGTATGGGCCATAATATAAAGGACCGTCAGTTTTTAGCCTTCTTGTAATTAAAAACCTGGGATAAACCTCATTTACGGTTAATTTTAAATGAGGATAAGACTTGTCATCCTTAAGGGCTATATTGTATTTAGGTTTTTTCTCTTTTATCAGCGATGCCTCATAGATAAGCGCCTCTGCGCTTGAAGCGGTAGGAATGTAATCGATACCCTTTATGCCTGATATCATTAACTGAATGCGGGGGTCCGGATGGTTTTTCTGAAAATATCCTGAAACCCTCTTTGAAAGATTAGATGCCTTACCTATATAAATCACCCTCCCTTTCCCGTTGCGGAATAGATAAACACCGGGGCTATGAGGGATGTTTTTTAGGATTTTTTTAATATCCACTTTAACAACTTCCTCGGTTCTTCCATGCCCAGTAAAAAAGATATTGCCAGAAATGCAACAATTCCTACCCCCGTAACCGACACCAGACGCGTAATATTTGACAAAATATTTAGCCCGGCTAAATCCTTTAAAACTCTCCCCGCCAATAGATAACAAATACCCCCCATGAGTGCGCTAGCTAATATTATCTTTAAAATTGAAATAAACATTCTCTTCTCTTCCAGACCGCCCAATTTCTTTCTTAATAAAATAAACAACGCTATAAAATTGAACGTAGCCGATATGGATGTGGCCAGGGCCAACCCCCCTATTTTTAAGGGCCACATCAATATCAGATTAAAAACAATATTGATTACTAACGAGCATGCGGCAACCTTTACAGGCGTAACCGTATTATTCATAGCATAAAAACTTGTTGCAAGAATTCTTATACCCCCGTAAGCAAATAAGCCTATTGTGTAAAACAAAAGCGCCTGATAGGTTATTGACACGGAGTATGCGTTAAATAACCCCCTCTGGAATAAAGCCTGTATAAGCGGTTTGCCTAAAACAGCGAGTCCAACACTTGCAGGAATCATAACAAAAAAAACACTCCTTAATGAAAAAGAAATTGTGCTTTTAAAGTTCGATAAATCATTTTCCACAACCTGGCGGCTCATAATAGGTAAGGTTGCTGTTGCCAAAGCAGTGCTAAAAACTGCGAGTGGATATTGAATCAATCTATACGAATAATATAAGGCGGGTATGCCTCCCATTCCGACTATCCAGAATAAAGAAGCCAACATTCTATCCACTAATATGTTTATCTGATATACGGCCGTGCCCACAATACGCGGCACCAGCAAGAGGCCTATCTTTTTAGCCGCCGGATGAAAGATATTAAAATTGGGCTTGGGCCTGAACCCTTTTTTATATAAAAACGGAATTTGAACTATTAACTGTAATACCCCGCCAAACAAAACGCCGAAAGCCAATCCCATGACACCGATTTTGGGACACAAAAAAATAGCACAAGCTATTAATGAAATATTTAATAAAGCCGGCGCAAAAGCAGGGGCTGCAAAATGTTTCAACGTATTCAGTATCCCCATGCCGTACGCAGTAAGACCTATAAAAAGTATATAAGGAAATATAACCCTTGTGAGTTTCACTGTAAGTTGAATTGCCCCGGCTTCTTTGATAAAACCGGGTGCCATCAGGCGGACTATGGCCGGCGAAAACAAGATTCCCAATATAGATATACCGACAAGTATAAGGGCGAATAAATTCAATATCACATTTGCGAGTCTCCAGAACTCATCTTCTGTCTTTTTTATTTTATATTCGGTAAGAACCGGAACGAATGCGGCATTGGCGGCCCCTTCGCCTACAAAGTCACGCAGCATATTAGGTATCGTGAACGCCACAACAAATGCACCGGCTTCATAGGAAGTGCCGAAAAATTTTGCGATCAGGACATCTCTCACTAAACCCAGTATCCTGCTCAAATTCGTGCCCAGGCTTATTATCCCTGTATTCTTCGCTATTGCTTTTCGCATCTTATCTTATAACCTCATCAACCCCGTTAGAAAGTCTTTTCTAACGGGGTTGACAAAAATGACCTTCTATGTTACCTTATATCCACCAAAACAAGGAGGAAACTCGTGCCAATCAAAAGAGCTGCTTATAAACAAATAAGGGCCGATAAAAAAAAGGCTTTGAAGAATCTCTCTGTTATATCGCTTATAAAAACAACGACAAAAAAGTTAAATAGCCTTATCGCTTCGAAAAATAAAGATAAGCTAGAACCCGGTTTAAGAAGTTTTGTATCTCTATTAGATAAAGCGGCTCAAAAGGGAATAATTCGCAGGAAAACCGCTTCAAGAAAAATAGCCCAGATGTCGAAAAAGATCTCCCGGATACTTAAAGGGTCTTAATCTATTCATCTACAAAGTTCCAAAATAACGAATTCCAGTGCAAGGGCAGGCTTGAGCCTGCCTCTTTTGATGGCTAAGTCAGCGGATAGTAAAAGTTCGGGATTTCTTTTCAACTTCCTGAAGTGCCACGCCAAAAGCCCCATGATTTCATGAGGCTTAACCTTCCTTAAAATAAGATTTGAGATTATATCAAAAGCTAATTCTGTATTTTTTCCGGATACAGCATCGATGAGTCTGAAAATATCCTCGTTAGCGCTTTTACCTATCGCAGCTTCTATATCCGATTTTGAAATATCTTTTTTCTCTCCTATAAAAAGACTTACCTTTTCTAACTCATTTTTTAATTTGACAAGATCTTCAATGCCTGCCAGTTCTTTAAGGAGGTCGATGGCCTCCTTGGAAATCCTTTTATTCAAAAAACCTTGAGCCTCTTTTTTGATCCAATAATCGAGCCTTGCGCCCTCTGGTCTCCTAAAATTTGTCAATTTTACAAATTTTGCCAATTTTGCCGCAAATTGGTCTTTACCGAGATCCTTATCGGAATCGAGTATAAGGGTGGTTCCTCCGGGCGGATTTTTCAAATATCCCAACAGGGTTTCCCTGCCTTTAGAGGGTAGCTTGTCTATATCTTTTAATCAGATTATTCTCAAACTCCAGCCAAAAGCCTAGGTTTGGAAAATGGATAAAATCTCTTCTATATTATCTATGCCGGAATAGTAAATATTAAAATATAACTCGCGAAATTCTCTTGAGAGTAGTTTAGATTCTAAATTATCGATGGCATCTTCTTTGAGGTAAGATTCTCGGCCGATAAACAGGTAGTTCATATATTATTACCAACTCTCTAC
>SDBT01010216.1_pt1 | contig 15182 bp, 29 predicted proteins | sample 2277101 | NCBI WGS metagenome assembly SDBT01 (sample SAMN10404973, study PRJNA504765) | marine sediment metagenome | isolation source: marine sediment core GS10_PC15, 103 cmbsf | place: Arctic Ocean: Southern Knipovich Ridge | collected 2010 | reverse complement strand
GAATTATTTTGACTTCTTATCACAGACACCTTGCTATGAAGGCTATACAATTAGATAAAAAGATTAAATATTATAAAAACTATTGGGAAAAACAAAATGGCCAAGGGTAGCAATTTCGAGCGTGACATTTGTAAACTTCTTAGCAAGTGGTGGACAGGCGGTAAGAGGGACGATGTGTTTTGGCGGACAGCTGGTAGTGGAGCACGTGCCACACAAAGGGCGAAACGAAGTCAAAAGACATTTGGCCAGTACGGGGATGTGCAGGCCACGGACCCGGTTGGTCAACCTCTTATCGACCTGTGCACCATTGAATTGAAGCGGGGATATTCTAAATCCACCTTTGCGGACCTCATAGAAGACTCTCAAACTGCCAATGCCAAGCCTTGTATGTATGCTAAGTTTATAGAACAAGCAAAGGGGGATTCTAAAAAAGCGGGGACACCTTGGTGGTTGTTAATAGTAAAACGGGACCGACGTAAACCCATCGTGATCTATCCTCCAAAACTATTTGATATGCATTGGGTGGGTTTAGAAAAGGCTCGTGTATTTCGTCCTAAAAAAGTTCATGTCTACATATCTCCCCTTCTTAGTTTTTTAGACTATGTAGAACCTGAAAATGTAATCAGTTGCTTGGAAGATGAGGATTGTGAAGGCTGCACAAGACCTACATGTGCTAATTGCTTTTTGGAAAAGAATAAAAAATGATTGATATGGACAACATAAAAAAGAAGCATGCCCGTAAGATCATTAGATTGTACGAGGAGAAAACTCGTGCCATTGTCGCCGCCCGGATAGGCCCTTTGGGATTTCCTGCCTGCGGGGACTTCTTTTTATTAGCTCAAGAAAAGGAAGATGAACTACAAGAATATATATTTGGTACTTGTGATCTCGTGCGTCTCGGAGAGATGTGGGGCATAGTAAAACAAGACAAGAAAAAGAAATGTAAAAAGAAAAGGAAACGAAAATGAATGATGAACAGTACCCCTATCCAAAAACTATCCTTACCATGCTTGCTTGTATATCTGTTATTAGTATTACCGTGGTATCACTTCGTTATTGCTATCAAAAGAAACATCAATCTTTTCCTTTCAAGGAAGTGGGGGTCGTTGGACCTTCGGTCTCCACTTCTTATTTGAAGGAAGAATTCGGTGATGAATATGAAATTATAATGGCTGCTGCCGCCCGGAACTCCTGCTCAGGGAATGACCTCTTGATTCTTTTTGCTATCCGGAAGGCAGAGAATGGACCTCCCGGAAATGAGTTTGGGATAGAAGTGCAACGCGGGTCGGGCCTTGATACGCAGGCTGGGTGGGCAGCAGCCACCATCATGAAAAACAGGGGGCGGTGGAAAGCAAAAGAAGGGTACGATGAATTGTTTGGAAACTCAGGATTCATAATGTTTTTGGGGGAAAGATATTGCCTATTAAATAGCGACGTATGGATTCAAAATGTTTATCATTGGTTTTACAAATTTAAGGAGAAAGAAAATGAGTGAGGAAAAAAGCGGAATAGGAATACGAACTACGAAGAATGGAAAGAAGCGGGTGTATTTTCAATTGGATAGAGCACACGCATTAGCAACAATCGAGAATCTGCTTCCGGAAAAGGATGATTGTTTTCTGGCTGATCTGTGTGAAGACATTCAACGCAAACCTGCCGAGACGGTAGGGGAAGGCAGAGACATTGTAGTAACCATCCGGCCTGGTCTGGAAACTCACGATATTAAATTCCTCCGAGCCATCGAAAAATCTATGGACAAAGCACTCCTCCCCCATGGATTTACCCGCAGTAAATCAGGCAAGTGGGGGCACAAGGTTGAGTTTATATATTATCAATTCGCAAAGTGCCTGGAAGAAAACGATGACAACGCCTCTGAAACGGAAGAACAAACGCCTTAGAAAGATATTGAAGTCTTATCGTATTCAATATCAAGCCGCTATGCGGGCGACCAGTTTGGGTTTATGCAAGCGGGCAATTAAACATGCTTTGGAAGACGAACAGAAATTGAAGAATAAAAAGCTTTTGTTATGATAAGTAAAATTAAAATCCGAGACTTCACTGCCGAAAAGAAATGTGAGATAGAATTTGGCCCGCACGTCACCACCCTCACCGGCCCCAGTTTCACAGGCAAAAGCACTATCCTCCGGGCCATCCGATTCGCCTGTATGAATAAGCCCTCTGGGGACAAGATGATAAGTTGGGGTGCGGACAAAACCACCGTCCGATTATACATCGACGATCAAAGAATAATCCGGCGAAAAGGTAAGGGCATCAACTCCTACAAATTAGACAAAGAAGAATTCCGGGCTTTCGGAAATAACGTGCCCCAACCCATAGCTGATTTAGTAAACATGGACGACCTTAATTTCCAAGGGCAACACGACAAGCCTTTTTGGTTTTGTGAAACGGCGGGGGAAGTGTCCCGGCAATTAAACTCTATCGTCAACTTGGAAGTAATAGACCGGACCCTCTCCAACATTGACGGCGGGATACGGGACGCCAACGCCGAAATCAAACTTACTAAAAAACGATTAGAAGATGCTGAGGAACAACAAAAGGAATTGGCTTTCGTCATTTCTTTAGACGCCGAACTGTCTCACGTAGAAGAATTGGAAAAAGAGTCTCGTCAAAAGGCCGTAGAATTGGCGAGGATGGCCGAAATCGTAAAAGAGGGGTCTCGGTATAGGGGGGACCGTAAAAAGGCCAGGAGATTGGCCGTAGGTGGCGACACGGCTTTAGAGGCGGGCTTAGAATGGCGTAAAATCCGGGGTAAAGCGGAATCCTTGGGTATTTTGCTTAAATCGGCGTCTCAAGAGACCCGAATGATCGACGCTTGCCCTCCCGATATAAACCTCTTAGACACATTGAAAACGAAATGGAATTGTTGGCGGGTTGAGATTGATGGTTTAGAAAGTATGATTAAAGACATTACCAATCACGAGGAAGAACTATGGAAAAGAAAAAACGAAGCGGAAACAGCGTCCGAAAACCTAAACAAAGTAACCAAAGGAAGATGCCCGCTGTGTCTGAAACCGATGAAAAAGTAATAGCCATTTTATGTGCCGATATTCATTTGTCTGATAAGCCCCCCATTTGGCGGTCAGCTGAACCGGATTGGTATGAAGCGATGCAACGACCTTTGGGGGAACTGAGGGGCTTGCACTTAAAATATGATGAATGTCCTGTCCTTTGTGCCGGGGATATTTTTGACAAATGGAATAGCCCTCCTGAATTGATAAACTTTGCTTTAGAATACTTGCCTGATAATATGTATTGTATTCCTGGACAACACGACCTACCAAACCATAATTACAAAGAGATAAAAAGAAGTGCTTATTATACTTTAGTGCAAGCAGAAAAGATAATTGATATATCAAAAGATTTAATGAATATAGCCAGTTCACAATTAACATTATACGGTTTTCCTTATGGAAGAGAAATACCCCCTATTTCCCATCAAAGCGAATTTATTCAAATTGCCCTTATCCACGAGTACCGATGGATCAAAGGCTCGTCCTATCCTGGTGCCCCTATTGTAGATAAACTTTCCAAGGCTATTAGTAAGCACGGTTACGATGTTATCGTCTACGGAGATAATCACAAGGGTTTTATTTTTAATGCAAAGGGAGCGATGCAAGACACAACAGTTTTCAATTGCGGCTCTTTGATGAGAAGACACTCTGACGAAATAGATTATCGTCCGCAAGTGGGGCTACTTTTAGAATCAGGTGAAGTCGTCCCTCACTTCTTAGATATATCTGCCGACAAACATTTGGATGCTGAAGACCCTTGTATTGCGATTCCTGAAGAAATGGATATGAGCGAGTTCATAGAGGAGTTGAAAAAGTTAGGGGAGACAGGATTGGAATTCGTGCAGAGAGTGGAAAGATTCTTTAAGAAAAACAAAACAAAAAAAGTGGTGCAAGAGATTATACGGAAAGGAATGGAAGAGTAATGCAAGATCATTTTTTATTCGACGATGAGGATGCTAAACAACGAGGAAAAGGTTGTGATAAGTTAGGCACTGAAAAGGACGGCTTAGCACTACGATGGACTTGGAAAAGGTCTCCAAAGGATAAGGCTCGACCGCATCAGTGCTGTTACGCTGAGCTTGGAAAGGGCTGGAGTTTGGTAGTTACTTTTTGGCATAGTAACTATGAAGCTAAAGTTCGACATATCGATTCGCATATGCGTAGCTTCAACAAAGACGTTGGTGATAAATATCCAGGAGAGATGTTAGTCACGAGACTACAGGCTCAGTTTAAGGCAGAGTCCTTATTATTAGATGTGTGGAAAGAGTTGAAAGAACTCTTAGACGAAAAGGGCGTTATTATCAATAAAATAGTAGCGAGATTAAAAGGGTAAAAAACATGAGTGACGACGCAACCTTGAAAAAGTATATGCGGTTGAAAAAGGACGTAGAGACCGCCCAACGCCGTGCCGACCAAGCACAAGGGGCTTTGGATCAGTTAATGAAAACTCTGGAGAAGGATTACGGATGTGAGACTTTGAAAGAGGCTAAAACCAAACTCAAGTCCTTACAAAAGCAAGAGGAGAAAGTGAGGGGGGAATTTGAAACGGCGGTCGAGATATTTGAAGAAAAATGGGAAGAACAATTGCAGGAGTCCGAATGAAAGCAGAAATAAACAAAAACAAACAACTATTGATACTTCCTGAAAATGGAACTGAAGCGTTGGGTTTAGAAGCCTGGTGTGATCGCTTTCTTTCTCATGGTGGACAGATGGGATTTATATTAGAACCACTCGATGAGGGGAAAATTCGCCCCTCATCGAAAATGAGATGTGGAGAAGTCCATGAATCTACTTAAAACCAGAAAACAAGTTGATAAGATAGTTACCAAGTTAGGGTACACGGAAACAACCGTCCGGGAAGAAAAGTTCAATCTCGAACAGGCTCAACAACTTCTAACCGACACTGAGGAAGCCCAAGTCATCACCCAGCAAATCTCCCAAGCCATCCAACAACAGGCTCACAAACGTATCGCCGGGGTAGTTAGTAAATGCTTAGAGACAGTATTCACAGGGGAGGACCGTTACGGATTCCGGATTCACTTCGACCGGAAGCGGGGACGCACCGAAGCCCGATTAGTCTTAACCAAGAATGGGCACGAAATAGACGACCCCTTAGACTTCGACAGCGGTGGGGTGTGCGAGGTGGCGGCGTTCGCTTTACGGTTATCTTGCTTAGTATTATCTAAACCCCGATTGAGGAAGGTGATTCTATTCGACGAGCCTTTCAAAAGTATATCCGTGGACTACTTGGACAACGTGCGGACTTTAATGGATAAATTATCAGAAGAGTTCGGAGTGCAATTTATCGTGGTAACTCATATTCACCAATTAGAAACAGGGAAGGTAATTAGATTATGACATTTTCAGAGTTTTTAATGAGAGGCCCTAAATCGGCCAAAGTTCAAAAAAGTAAGCGAACCGTAATGAAAGATGCAATTACTAAATTTGAAATAATAGGTAAAATAATAGAGGAAGGAACAAACAGAGGGTTCAAACAAGAAGAAATCATACAACTCATTTCAGCAGGAGTGATTAGATTATGAAAAAGAAGTTTTGTGAGTTCTGCGGGAAAATAAAAAAGACAGCCTCCACTATGTTTAACGGTGAGTACTGTATTGAATGTTATGAGGTACTTATTGAGGTAAGTGAAGAAGCGATAAAAGAAATCAAGAAAGGTAATTAGATTATGAACGACAAAGAAATTCATGATATGGACGAAGCTGCGGAGGATATAACACGGCATCTTATTCCCGTACTCAAATCTTTTTATGATGGTTGTGTAAAGGAAGGTTTCTCGAAAGAACAAGCGTTAGAATTAACAAAAACATTTATGACATTGGGAAGGTAATTAAATTATGAGAATTTTTAAGTGTTCATTAGAAGTTACGGGTGTCCAAGAAATCATCATTCCAAGATTTGTTAAAGTTTTATCCGTAGCACTTCAATACAACGTATTAGTTTTGTACGCACTCGTGGGCTCAGGAGATCGGGAAGCAAACAGTACAATCGAAGTCACTATTATCGGGACCGGTCATGAGTTTCTTGCTATGACTACTGATTGGGAATTCCAAGGAACTCATTTGCAAGCAGGTGGTTCTTTAGTTTGGCACGTTTGGACCAGATATAAGCAATAGCCTAATTAGGTGAATCAGGAAGGGTGCTGGAGTTTGGGCCGGCAAAAGCTTTTGGAAAGGACCCAGACACCCTATCCTGATTCATAACGCACTTCTTCAAATTTCCCCGGTTCGCCCGGACTACCCTGCTGGCTTGATAATGCACGATCACCGGATTCTTCACATGCCTCATTAGGTTATAAATCACGCAATAAGCAGCAGGCAGATTGTAAAAATCCCCGCCCAATACCTTTTCCAAACATCTTTGATCCCACACCCCCGGACGCCTCTGGCACTCCGCCTCCCACTTCTCCACTAAAGCCCGGACCTCCGGGACGTTCTTTAAGAAGATCGTGCCGCTTAAAACCTCATAAGCCTCTTCAGTAATTCGGGGATGATTTCGGCGGTCGAAATAATGAACCGCTATATTGCAATCCAACTCCTCAAACAATTCAGGATAAGCTAAGAATTCAGAATCCACGTCGTTATAAACTATATTGCATTCAGGAAACTTCTCCATCATCCTTTTAATAAAAGTGGGCTTGTAGCCACAATTCAAAACCCATCCCCCTAAATCGTTAATGCGGTGCAGATGGTAGGGAATGTTTAGACGTTCCAGGGACTTAGCAAAAATACAAGCATGATCCTCATAGAACGTGTTGCGAGTATAATATCCTACCACGATGAATTTCATATTAAACCTCTCTGGGAAAACCTATAATCATAGATTAGAATTTTCTGCCACCCCAAAGACAATCATAAATGTAATATAGAATTATCTTTGATTGTATGTATACCAATGTAATTTGAGTCATTTCCTTAATACTGCCTGTTATTAAGTATGTGATCAATCCAAGTATTACATTCCCCAAAACAATCTCATATGTAAATGCTTTAATCATATACTTATATCTCGGTCGTATAGTTACTTTACCCCATATACGTTCATGCAGATAAAATACAACGAGAAAAATGGCATGATGAATAAAGGTAATCATTGAAACCATAATCCAACTTCGGGTGAATAGCCATGTTATTCCGGCCAACCAGAAAATACCTACTATCCGCCAAACTACACTTTTCATAATAGATTTTAAGCGGCTGTCCATAATTTCATTAGCCCTTTCTTATTTGATTTTTTATTTCAGTTGAAGATTGTTTTGGATAGTAAGGAATAACAACTACTCTACCGCCCAATTTTGATATACATTCTCTGGCTTCTTGTATAGCTTTATCAGTATGACTGCTGCTCTCCATTAAAATATCGGGTTTGATTTTTCTTATATTAGGAAGAGGTGAATATGTTTCTTGAGCCACTACTAAATCAACCCATTCGATGCTGCGAGCTATTTCCACTCTGTTATTAAAACACATCACAGGCTTAGGCTTCTTTTCCATTACTGCTTCATCGGTTAGAATGCCAATAATCAATCGTCCATTAGTCCCAGCTATGGCTTTTGCATTCCGGATCATTTCGAGATGCCCTTTGTGAATGATATCTAATACATAGTATGAATAAACTAAAATCATCTTAAACCTCTCTGGGAAAACCTAATTTTTTACGACGTTCGTAAACAGCCCCGTCGCCCTTGCCCATTTTAGAGTTACGACGATATAAGGCACACTTAGATCGGGGACCACCTTTCCAATTATGCCTTACTATTATCTCAGGAAAATACTTCACTTTCTTTAATCGTCTCACTTCGTCCGTGAATTCATTATCACAAAAGAAACTCTTATAATCGGGATGATAGATATACCCGAAATAATCGTATAACTTTTTACCCATGATAGATAAAGTTATGGTCTTATCCTTACCGTAAAAACCATCATGATAATGCAAGGCTCCATCCATCTTCGGGAAATACCGTTTCATAGCTCTTACAATTTGGCGGTCGAAGTTTTTGACGACGGGGATCATGTCATCGCTGATCAAAAATAAGATGTCGAAATCTTCCCCTTCCATATCAGCATTGCAAGCTTCTATTTTAGTCTCATGATCCCCAAACTTATACTCTAAGTCCGGGCAGGCATCCATATAAAATCTCATGTCCTCATTATTCATAGTAACGTCATCTTGATTAAGAGTCATTAAGAATCTATATTCATATTTACCGCTGAGCATAAGATAGTATCTATCCAAAACTTTTTTGAATAATTCAGATCGAGCCATCGTTGGGAATTTGAATAAAATTTTCAATGTAAACCTTTCAAAACAAAAAGTGAATCCCAATAATTCAAAGTCTTAATTCCGTGCTGGAGAGATAGTTCATGCTGGACCGGAATATACCACTGGCCTAAGTGCTTTAGAATATCGTCATATATTCTACTACCCCATATATTAGCCCCGGTATGCTCGTGGAACTCGACTGTTATTTGCTCAGCTATAGGTCCAGGCCAGTCTAAAAGAACCTCATACTCAGCACCCTCACAATCTAATTTCACCACGTCCCAATGGGCTGCTCCAAACTTCTTTCCTATTTCCAAAATAGATAAGCCCATCACAAGACATGACTTCGTATGTGGTCCTGCTGCTCCTTTTATGGTCGATAAATGATTAGCCGTTCCATTTCCGAACGTATACAGACGATGCTCTTTTCCACTTTCCCTTCTCGGAACTAAAGCATAATTGCCGAAAGATAAATTCCAATGATGTTTTGGTTTCACTTCCGAATCCGCTTCTATACAAACCATCTTATAACCTTTTTTAATCATTGCGTGCGAGAAATCGAATGCCCGACATCCCACGTCTAAAACCATCCCTGTAACTTTTGGAATATCCGCTATGGTATGCTCAACAACTAATTCTGTATCCATTATAAATCCTTTCCTGCCCGGAACATTACCTCGTCGCCACCACCTTGAAAATAATTATATACATTCGGTATAGGAATTTTATATTTAACTAACATTAAACTTACTATGGCCTCGTCGTGTCTATGTTGCAGAAAATCCCCAGACGGTTTTTGTTCATTTTCTCGAAACCAATCTGTTCTTTCATACTCAGCCCATTCCTCGAAAAAGTCAACAGCCCTTTGCTGGGAGAAATCAAAACCGAAAAGCGAACCTGAAACCATCCACTGGATTTTCATATCCTCTCGGTTAAATCCGAACTCTTTCAAGCTTACATCATTCACGTAATGATTAAGCCTATCCCCGTGTCCTAAGAAAAGGATGCCTTGATTTTTTACTAATTGAAAGAACGGGTCCGGGTTTTGAACAATCCATACAGCAGAGTCGGCCCATACGATTAGTTTGTTTCCCCTCTCCATAGCTTCTCGAATGACGTGAATCTTAAAACCATAAGGAGAATGATGATGTGATCTGGAAGCGTCCGGATACCCCGTCCAAAGTTTATGGGAGACCCCGTACTCAACGCAGGTGTCCTTTAGCCGATTTAACAGCTTCGGATACCTACCGCCCACGCCCAAACTAACTATCACGGGATCTTCCATTCTAATCCTTCAAAAAATCTAAATTGAATTTATTACTTACCACGGTTGTCCAAGGCCGAACTAACTTCCAATCGAACCGATGCTTGAAAGTTTTCAATATAGGCTCATATCTGTAACTGGCAGTCTCGGTATCGTGGACCACTATGAAATCAGCTTTATCTTTTAGCCGCTTAATATCCTCTTTTCTTCTTTCCCCCGGAGCGTGATCTATTAAAACAATGCCCCATTGAAGTTCGTCGATAAGAGAAAAAGAAGCCCAGTCCTCTACGTGATGAAAACTATGAAAATCGTTTTCCAAAACTGACTGAAATTTCTCTAAATACTCTTTCTTCTCATCCAGAGTTATCAAAGTTCGTTTCGTTACTCGACACATCTCATGAAGGATATAGGTGCTGTAGTAACCGCAGCCCATTTCCAAGATAGGACCGTCCGGTATATTATGAACAAGTCCAGCTAACAATGGCATTCCTGTTGCATAGCAATCCATGATTATCCTTTCGCACAAAAGTCTTGTCTATAGTTTTGAACCCATTGTAAATCTTTCTCATCAATCACTTCCACAAGAACAGACTCAACCTTTTCCCAATTAGGAGATACGTGCCCCGGTCGAAGGGAATGGCAATCTACCTTTTTCGTTATATCAAAAGTCTTAGGCCAACACGACCGATCTATACGATCTACAGGCGGTCCTCCCCTACGATCAAACATCTGGCAAGCGTCAGGATACCCCCCCCACGCTTTTATTTTCCTACCGAACATATGCTCGTCGTAACACCAAACCTTCATCCCGTCAGTTTCTTTCTCTAAACCGTCTGTCATAAATTGGGATTTGGTACTTGCCGTAATATCTTCAGGCCAAGCAGGCTTCATTATCTCCCGCCAGGTCTTAATATCACAGCCGATGTAGCACATAGGATAATGCTCGTGTCCGTAAGCATTAGCGTAATACAAATGAATTCTTTTACTCATGTCCTGCTTATTAAACCATTCCCGATTAAGCGGCAGCATATCCATATCACTTAAAATCATATACATACCATCGTGATACATAGGCAGACAGGAAGTGTAAAGCCGGGAATTTTGAGCCACGTTGGAACTCTTATATCCCTCTATTTCAGGAATGAAATGAATCTCTGCTCCGAGTTTCCGGGACTCCTCTATCACCAATCTTTTTTGGGGATGATCTAACCATTCTTTCAAAGTCCCCACAATCATAATCACTGGGCAATATCCCATGTAGTGTTGCCAAAGCAAAGACACAATAGGCATATAGAAGTAGTAATTTGGACTGCCGTCGCAAGACAGTACTACCCGTCTACTATTTCGAGATGCCAATTCTAAATTCAAATGGGAAAAACAATCCGTAGCAAAGGCACGTGTTTCAGCATCCTTTATCTTTTGGGTATTCTCAGGGGTCCCTATTTTTCTTAACTCTCCATACCACTTTTCATAATCACAACTTGAAGTACCCATAAAGGGGGTGCAAGTATCTATTTCTTCCCTCGAAGGAACTTGAGGCATAATTTGAACACCTGTAAAATCTACATTCCTAACTGTATGCATACACGAATGTTTTTTAAGAATTGGCCATAATTTCTTATTCAGAAAATGTTGATCAGTGCCATGTTCCATCAATCTTTCATTACCCCAATTGCACGTTCTAAGCAAATCGTCTAAGGATGTCTCTTTCAGAATCTCTCTGGTTCGAGTAGCATTAAAACTAATCAATCCCCCCATCATGGGAACAGAATGGGATGGATTATCTTGCACACAATGTAATGCCTTTCCTGTTTGTATAAATTGATTTGCCATAGTTCTTTCTCGGACAGTTGAAGTGTGGTCAATATCCCGACAAAGAACATAATCCACATCTTGATCAAAGATAGGATTAAGTCGCCACAACATTGCTTTACATATGGCTTTTTCCTCCCCCATATAAATCAACTTGACTAACCCTTTGTCCTGCAAATTGAGAACTACCCCACCATAATAATTGTTATACAAACTGCCATCATGGTAAATCCAAATTTCCCAATCAGGAAACAAATTCAAATAGCCCCAAAGGACATGGCGAAGATGTTGCCAATAGAATCCCGGACGATAAGCATGCTTGGAGCTATTAAAAATAGAAAGACTAATAATCTTTCGCATACTCAAACTCCTCGTCATCGAAATAACCCGTTGCTATTTTCTGTTGATAATCTTCCGGACAATCTATATCATCCGTCTTATCCAAAATAAGAGTTCTATACCACCTATCACACCAATCTTTATCCCAAGGTATTCCTACTAAATACCGATACAATTGCCAACCCGCACCAATTTGATGGTGTCCCATATTATGGATAATGTCAGCACAAGCCGCACGTACTTCAGAGAATCGAGTAGACAAAAAACGAAAACCAAAATGCTCCTCCCAAGATCCATAGAATTGAAGATTTTTTTCTGAGGGCTCAACAACTTTAAGAAAAGTCTTTTGTGTGAAGATAACATCACCTAATAAAAAACAAACCTCATTCTCCCCCTCCCAAAGATGGGCCGAAGAAAGAACAGTAGCAAGAAACTTATCACAGTCTGCAGGTTGTACACACCGTGTAAACTGAGACGATATTTCCTTATGATGAGTTAGAATTTGATATTTATAAGAGAAAGGTTTCTGGTTCTCCTCTCTTCGCTCCCGTTCATATTTTTCCACCATGTTTATAATACGACGGAGAACAGTTTCCCCTCTGACCATAGCCAGTTGTTTAACCTCTCCATTCCATTTCGTGGTATCACCAGCCGCTAATATGAAAATCTTCATTTTTCATCCTGTCTTATAAAAGTAAATAGGCCCATTGATATATACTTCGGTTTTTAATAACGGAAGCAATCGCATAGAATAATCCCGATCTTCTCCTACTGTCCTATCCGGAAATCCTACCTGTAAAGCTAATTCTCTTTTAACCGGAGACAGATGGTTCGGGCAGCGGTAGTAAACCTTATCCATTTCGTACCATTCTTTATACTGGATGGAATGAATGAACAATCTACTCTCATTTCTCTTTTTGAAACTTATAATTCCCTCCATCCCACAACAATCGGGACGAGTTTTGATTGCCTTTAATATCTTTCCAACGTAGTCCCCAGACACAGCATCATCGTCGTCTATAAAAGCAATATAATCCCCCTTTGCCCTACTCAATAGGAAATTGCGTTTTGCTCCGGTAGTAATTTGTCCCCCGTCTATCTCAACAAGTATTTCCACCCTGTCCGTTTTTTGTTCTTTTAATTTTCTCATCAACTCATTTAGAGTTCTATGCCTTTTTGTCAAAGAACAAATCAAAATAGAAAGTTTAGGTTTCATTTTACTTCCCCCAAAGATGCATAGGGAATAATCCCATTCAATCTGCTATTAGCCGAATGAGAAAAAACTTCTATGTCTGTTTCCTCTTTTACCCGCTTCAATGCCACCACAAAGTTTGTATAGAAAAGCTCCATCGCCGCAGTAGAAATCCTTTTGTTATGGTAATAGTCGTGGTAGTGATGCTTCGGGGACGACACCACCAAATCGAAACCCAACAGATGAATCCGCTTGTACCTTAATAACACAGCCAGTTGAAAACCGCAAAAGCCACTATTGTACCCCGTCCGAAAATCCTTAAACTCGAAACCTATCCCCTCCACCCCAGCATTCCGTATAACCATGTTCATAGCAAATAAATTATAAACGAAACCATTGGCATGGACGAATTTACCATCTTTCCATTTCATCGAGCAATGATCGGGATTCGTAACTAACACCCAGGTAGTATTTACCTTTTGAAAAAGCCCCTCTTGGACTTTACGGAAGATGTTGGAATCGGCTGTGATGCAATAGGTGGGATTAGGAACATCCAACGCCGACATATTCACGGCTATGGTGTCTTTGTTTCTCAAGACCTCGAAATTAAAGCCTTGCAAACTACTCCCGCCACCTATGATGTATACGTCTTTTTTCATTTTCGCCATTTCTTTTCAGGGCAAGTGTTTTCTTCTACTCTGGCTTTCGCTGGAATATAACACTTGCATATTGAACACCAAAGAGTTCGTTTTATCCAATACTTATAATCACATTCTCGGCAAGTCTTAATTCGTTCATTAGTAAATTCAAATCTCTTACCTCTTGCAAGATTCGTATAACCCTCTACTATTTGTTTTCCTTGTTTAACTGCTTTACCACAGCAGCCCATTATGGACACGCCACGTTTGCGTCGCCACAGGGATCGCTGACTTCCCAAACATCGGTCCAGTCTACGCCGACCCCAGGTTCATTTGACGCAGCCGCAGTATGTGGGACAATACATACGTAAAGCACATCGTTGTTTTCGACTCTATCATCCAAATTATACCCCGTAGTAATAATCCACGCTGGCCAATCACCCGGCCAGAACGTTGCTTGGCCAAATCTCCCCCACCGTAGGCCATCGCAGATAACTTGGTTATTCGCTAAAGTATCACAAAAACCCGTTGTCTTTGTGTAGCTGGCATTTTGGAAGAATGATACTTTCCACCCGTTATTCCAGAAAAAAGCAGTCAACTGAATCGTAGCACAAGCGATACTATGGTTGCGGACGATTACAACCCAAACATTCCCCACTTCTTCAGCTTCTTTATATTGCCAAGTACATCCCCATTCTTCAGCCGGAGTACCGCATTCAATAAGCTCGAGTACCCACGTTCCATTTACCGCAACTGCCCCCGCAAATGGGCAATCTACTACATCTTCAATCTTCACTGTATACTGTGAAGGCGTTAGATTTTCGCCCCATCCTGGGCAGCAAATATCGGGCTCTGTAGGGTAAGGTGGGCCTGAGACACAGCAATTACTGCACAACTTACTTATCCCAGATGAATCCCGGATAACTAAAACTTTCCCTGTACTTGGATTGACTTGTATCTTCCCCACTACACCTCACACTCCTCAGATCCATCTATACGAGTTACATTTTGCCATTCATCAGCGATAGTATTAAAAGCAACCCATAATTCATCACCATCTACAAAAGACGGATGAGCCTCATTAAGATTCCCCCCGCCATAAATTGTGCATACTACATTTATTTCTGTTCCTGTAGTATCTACATCCAAAAAACATACAAGAGTTGTGGTAGCTCCCGGAGCAGTCTTAACAAAAGCACGACGAATACCCCCACCACTGCCTCTATATCTTGGAATTCGTTTTATAACCTCCCCCATATTCAATCGAAACGTAGTACCAGCATCGTTGCTTTCCACCCTAATAAACGGATCACCCTGCATCCGTTTTAGGCTATTGACCTCCCGAACCATCAGGTTTAATTTTCTGACGAATTCGGGATTGCCTTGGGTAAATGGTTCAGCCATTGTTCTATCCTATATCCGTAAGCAATTGGGTAAAATCTGCTTCTCTTTGAACGGGGTCTTTACGATAAGCATTGCCTTGATTGAAAACATCGTTGGGAACCTTACCGCTGTGGGGGTCTTTGAAAACCACTTCAGCATCGAAAGTGTCGAATTTGAATTGAAACCGAACTTCTATATTAAAAGTGTCTTTGCGGTCTGTGGTTCGCCAAGTAATACCC
>SDBT01010215.1_pt1 | contig 15184 bp, 11 predicted proteins | sample 2277101 | NCBI WGS metagenome assembly SDBT01 (sample SAMN10404973, study PRJNA504765) | marine sediment metagenome | isolation source: marine sediment core GS10_PC15, 103 cmbsf | place: Arctic Ocean: Southern Knipovich Ridge | collected 2010 | reverse complement strand
GGCGATAATTTACAGCAACCTTTGCGCCCTCAGCCGCTAACGAAAGACATATCGCCTTACCCAGGCCCCGCGAGCCGCCGGTGACCAGTGCCACTTTGTCTTTAAGGTTCAGGTCCATCTAATCAGCTCCATTATAATGTCAAATGTAATGATTGGGTCCGGCAGGACAAAGATGCTAAAACCCAATCGGCTGCCACACCGTCTTGAACTCGACCGTATCCAAAATGGCCCGCAGGTTCAAGACATCCTTCCGCGGGCGGATTACTCTTTTGAGGTTTTCCACAGCCAAATCTTTAACAAGGTGAAGCATCTTTGAATCTTCATTTTGAAAACTTATGGCCCGCACGTCCATATGCGCGGCTACGACCTTTATGAATTCGGCGGTATCGGCGCTTAAGAGATTGACTACGCCGCCGGGCAGGTCACATGTGGCAAAGACTTCCGCAAGACAGGACAGCACCGCCGGACAACCCTTCTTGTCGAGAATGATTATAGTGCTGTTGGCACCGGTGATGATAGCACAAAAGTGGGCCGCCAATCTTCCAAAATCGAACCTGGCTTCTGGAATCAGCGCGACCACCCCCATCGGATCGGGTCCGGTTGCATTGCTATAAGGGCCACTCACCGGATTAATTGAGCCGGCCACCTGCTGAAACTTGTCACAAAAACCGGAATAATAAACCATCGCGTCAACCGCCCGGTCAACCTGACCGTTGGCGGCCTTGTCGGAAAGGCCGAGGGTCTTTTTGAAAATGTCAACAAATTCGGCGCGTTTGCCCTCGCACATTTCCGCCATTCGATACAGAATGTGTGCGCGATTATACGCCGCCCTGCCGCTCCACTCGCTCAGGCCAGCCTTGGCCGCCTCGACCGCCATGCGAAAATCTTTGCGCGAAGCCAGACACACGTTCGTGTAAACCTCTTTGGAATCATGACAGTAAACCTTGAAGCTTCTGAGGGATTCGGTTCTCGGGAATTTCCCGCCGATATAAAGTTTTATTGTTTTGTCAACCTTCATTTTACCACCTCAAGATACGGATAAAGTCCATGAAGACCGCCTTCTCTGCCCATGCCGCTTTCCTTGTAGCCGCCAAAGGGAGAGGCCGGGTCAAACTTGTTGTATGTATTTGTCCAAACGACGCCGGCTTTGAGCGCCCGGGCCGTCTTGTGCAGTTTTGTCGCTTTTTCCGACCAGACAGAAGCGGCAAGGCCGTACGTAGTGTCGTTGGCCCTTTTGATTGCTTCTTCGGGAGTGCGGAAAGTTGTAACAGCCAAAACCGGACCAAACACCTCAACTTGGTTAATAGCGCTGCCCTGGGCGACATTGGTGAAGATGCAGGGAGCGTGGAAAAAGCCTGTCTTTGGAAGCTTGATGTTCGGGGGCTCATAATAAATACACCCCTCATCTTTAGCAGCTTGTACCAGTTCCTTAATGGCATTGAGCTGCTGGAGGGAGTTGATCGCTCCGATGTCGGTATTCTTATCAAGAGGATTGCCGACTCTTAGCTGTTTCATTCGGCGTTTGAGCTTTTTGATGAACATATCTTCGATTGACTCTTCCAGAAGCAGCCGCGAGCCGGCACAACAGACGTGGCCCTGATTGAAAAATATTGCATTGATGACGCCCTCAATCGCCTGATCGATTGCCGCATCCTCGTAAACAATCATGGGGCTTTTTCCGCCAAGCTCAAGCGTCAGCTTCTTGTTCGTATTTGCCACGGCCCTTGCGAGCCCTTTGCCGATTTCAGTCGAGCCTGTAAATGCAATCTTGTCAATGCCGGGATGGTTCACAATCTTAGTCCCCGTTATCGAGCCGGAACCGGTAACAACATTTACTACGCCGGGTGGCAGATCGGCCTGCTGGATGACCTCTGCAAGCATAAGTAGCGTCAGCGAAGTATTGATTGACGGCTTGATGACGACGGTATTGCCGGCCGCCAGTGCAGGCGCTATCTTCCACGCAGCCATCATGAGAGGGAAGTTCCACGGTATAATCTGTCCGCACACTCCGACCGGTTTTACCTTTTGCCCGGGGACAGCATATTCAAGTTTATCCGCCCAGCCGGCTGTATGGAAAAAATGCGCCGCGACCAACGGGATATCAACATTGCGCGATTCCTTGATGGGTTTGCCGTTGTCGAGTGTTTCAAGGACGGCAAATTCTTTTTTGCGTGTCTCGAAAATCCGCGAAATCCGATAGATGTACCTGGCGCGTTGGCGGCCGGGCATCTTGGACCACACATTGTCGTAGGCCTTTCGAGCGGCTTTGACTGCAAGGTCGATATCCGCTTTGTTTGCGCAGGCAACATTCGACAATGCCTTGCCCGTGGCCGGGTTGATTGTCTTGATGTATTTGCCGGATTTGGGCTGAACAAACTTTCCATTTATGAAAAGTTTCTGCGTCGGCTTTATGTCAACCACGTCCGGGTTCTCTATGGAGTCAACATAATCAAACCGGAAAGTATCGGGGCGGGATGATTTCGTCCGCGCGGCTTTTTTTGGTTTTCGTTTTACTTTCACTATTTCCATCCTATTCCTAATGATTCATAATCTGCATAAGTGCCTGTTACCACAAAATAAATCTGTCGCAGTATGTCATTGATCAAACCACTGGCTCCAAAACGGAACAGCCGCGGCGAGAGCCAGTCTGTGCCGAGTTCTTCTTTTACCATGCACAGATAGTGGATGGCCTGCTTTGCCCTCTTAAAGCCCCCCGCCGGTTTCATGCCGATCTTTTTTCCGGTCTGGTCATAATAATCGGCGATAGCCTGGAGCATCGTGAGAGTAATCGGCATCGAAGCCACGGAGCTGATCTTGCCGGTAGATGTCTTGATGAAGTCGGCGCCCGCTTCCATTGCCAGCCACGACGCCAGGTGTATTTTGTCGTAGGTGAAAAGTTCGCCGGTTTCGAGGATGACTTTGAGGTGAATATCGCCGCAGGCATCTTTTACTTTTACTATCTGGTCAAAGACTTTTTGATATTTGCCGCTCAGGAAGGCGCCTCTATCTATCACCATGTCAATTTCATCAGCCCCGTGTTTGATTGCATACATCACATCCTTCATACGAACATCGAAAGGCACCCTTCCCGCGGGGAAAGAAGTAGCAACTGAAGCGGTGCGAATTTTCGTACCCTTCAAACACTCAACGACGACAGGGACCATGTCCGAATACACACAGATCGCCGCCGGCTGAGGAAACTCTTTTAGGTCCTTGAAGAACGGGTGTTGCCTGCAACATTCGACCAACCGCTGCGAGAAAGGCTGCTTCGCCTTGTCGCATAGCTGCTCAACCTGCAACGGCGTGTCCGCCCCCTCCAACGTGGTCAAATCAATCATCCCTATTGCGCAAAGCAGGGCTGCAAGTTTAGACTCCCTCTTTATGCTCCGTTTGAATTGTGCAGCCCGCTCTTCGAGCATTACCGCATCCACTGGTACGCGCGGTATACTAATGCTGCCTGAACCCGGGACTTTAATTTTTATATCCGTCATCATTACTTCCTCTATTGAAGTACCACTCGCAGCGCAACTCCTGTTTGCATTAGCTCGTAGGCCTTGAAGATATCGTCGAAACCAAGTATATGACTCGCCAGCTTGCCGACAGGAATCCGGCCCGCACTAATCATTTCCACCGCCTTAGCTACCTGTTTTGGAGTCGAATCGCTCGTTCCCACAATCCTGATTTCGCCATAGTGTATCGGCCTGCTGTCAAACGACAACATACTTTTTCCCACGGGCAGCGACGCAAAGAGGCACACGGTCCCGTGTTTTCTAACGAGATCCACCGCCTGCTCCTGGGGCCCGGCAGCGGGAGCCGCTACTATCACAACGTCGGCGCCGATTCCATCAGTCTGGTCTTTTACAATCTCACAAATATTTTCGCGGGCCGAATCGACTACCAAATCGAATCCGAAACCGGCGGCCTGCTTGAGCCTGACTTCATTTATCTCTGCAAGGATGATTTTGCCCGCGCCGAATTCTTTGGCAACACAGGCATTCATAATTCCCATTGGTCCAGCGCCTATGACGACCACGGTGTCGCCGGGCTCAATATCGCAGTTCTCGGCGCAATTGACCGCACAGCTCAGCGGCTCGGCCAGGGCTGCGTGCTCGGGCTTAACACCCTTGGGAACCTTTATAACATGGCCGTGCTCCAGGGCCCGCTCAGGGATAGTAACATACTCAGCCATGCCGCCGGGATAGCTGTATCCCATCGGATCAAGGTTGATGCACAGATTCGGCCTATCTTTTCGGCAGTAATAACACTGACCGCAGGAAACCGAAGTAGCCATGACGATGCGCTCGCCGCATGAAAAATCTTTTACCTGCGACCCGACCGTTTCTACAAGGCCGGTAAACTCATGGCCCACGACCATTGGCGGCTTGATCCGGGGATTACCCACCAGATATGCCTTCAGGTCCGAGCCGCACACGGCACAGGCATCAACCTTTATACGTATCCGGTCATCGCCGCAGGGGGGAACCGAAATAGTTTCCACCCTGATATTTTTTGGCGCGTGATAAACCACGGCCCTCATCTTATCTTGCGTCTTATCGGCCATCACTTAATGCATCTCTCTGCCGCCGGTAACATTTATCGCCTGGCCTGTCATGTAATCTGCGCCATCCGAAGCCAGGAAAAGCGTAACCGCAATAATGTCTTCAATCTTAGCTAATCTCTTGAGCGGCACCTTCGAGGTAAACTTCTTGACAATCTCTTCTCTTGGAAGGTTCAGGTCTTTGACATAACCTGCCGACACAGTGCTCCAGACCCCAGTGCTCTCGGTTATACCCGGACACAGGCAGTTGACCATAATACCATGCTCGGCCAACTCGTAGGCCAGGGCCTGAGTGAATCCAATAATCGCAGCTTTGGCAGCCGAGTAGTGACTCAATAATGCTGAACCCGTCTTGCCTGATTTCGATGAAAAGTTGATGATCTTGCCGAATTTGTTGGCCTTCATTAACGGCACAACATACTTAGTGAAGAAAAAAGTGCCTTTGCAATTCACCGCAAACATATTGTCCCATGCTTCTTCAGTCAGCTCCTCGACGGGGCAAGAGCCGATTATGCCGGCAACATTAACAAGAATGTCTATCCTTCCGCTGAGTGCTTTTGAAGCAGCCGACACAACCGCCTCGACCTGGTCGGCCTTTGTTATATCAGCCACCAAGCCGGCGCACTTGCCACCGGTTGAGGTTATTTCCTTCACAGCCGCATCAAGACCATCGACGTCAATGTCGGTAATAAAAACCTTTGCACCGTTTTGACAAAAACCGAGTGCGATACCCTTGCCAATGGCGCCTGCCGCACCGGTTACTAAAACGCTTTTACCCTCAAAATTCATTCTCACCTTTTCCATTCTCGCAACTGATAACTCTGCCGCATGTTTTCATTCCGATTGCCTCGCACAGCAAATGCGCCGACTAACTGAGACTCCCTTATCCAGCCTTTGCCAAGGCGTGATGCTCAAGGCATGATACGATAACCTATCTGCACGATAATGGCAAGCAATTCCGGGCTTTTGTTGACAACCACTGAAGGTGCATTCTGTAAGTGGGGTACTCTTAGGCAGTTAGTCTGCTGCCACCTAAGAACGAAGAAGACCGCTGATATTGTCAATGCGCTACAAACAACACACAGAAGAATGAATCTGCATAAAGATTGCGTGATTGTACCGGATAACCGGATTATGCAACCAAAGACTGTCGATAATGTGCATTTGAGGTTTGTTTTTTTCCGATGGATGTGATATGATAGTTGGTTGGACAAAAGCTGCGCGAAGTAGCTCTGGGGGAGACTGAGTTTGCCGAAGAATGGAGCTTGTGGATGAGAAAGACAATATTATTCAACGCCCTGATATTCGCAGCACTTTTGTGCTCAGCGGCCGGCGCCGAGGCCCCTGATTACTACATTCACAAGCAGACCTGGACTGAGACTATGCTGGCCTCGCGGGAGGCACTTGCGCGACTGGAAGAAGCCGGCGAAATAGGGACGCCCCTGCCCGACCTTGGAAGCTGTGACTTTACGATTGCCGCCTGGATAAAAACCAAGTCCGAGACGGGCACCATTCTTTCTAAAGCAGCGGCCAGAAGAGGGTCGCAACTCCAGATTAAGGCGTTGTATCTTAAAGATGGAAAACCTGTGTATGAGGTACGCCAGGTCGCTTCGTTTGAGACCAGGGTCAAGGTCAACGATGGGCGATGGCATCATATTGTGCTTGTCGGAAACAACCCCGTGGAGTTTTACATTGACGGCGTGCAGGTCAAACGCAGTCGGGTCAGGGCTTTTGAAGGTCTCAAGCCCGATGACCCCTCACATATTTTCAGAATCGGCTCGGGCGTCCGACGTTTTCCCGAAGGCGGTGGTTTTGATGGAGATATCGACGAAGTCCAGATTTACAACCATAGACTGTCGGCGACCCAGGTCAAGGCTGTTTACAAAAAGCCGGGCGCGGTAAAGGACGGCTTGACCGGATGGTGGAGATTTGAGGACAAAGAGGATGATGCAAAGGATTCTTCCGGCAATAGTAACGATGGAGACATCCGGCGAGCCGAAACCACAAAGGGCAGGAAGGGAAAGGGGCTCCAATTTACCGGCCGAGGTAGTGTTCGGTTGCCTGTGCCTGAAGGTACGAGAGCCAGATCTCAACTGTGGGACCTTGTTCGTGGCAATTTCGATGATGACCAAAGTGCAACTGAAATGGAGCGTGAGAAAGGCGATGGTATCTGGGCCGGCGACTGGGAGCAAGGCGACCTCAAGGGGCTTGCTGAAAGATATGCCGCTGCTACATTTGATGTAGGCGGATTGCCCAAAAAGGCCGGGAAACTCGTATCAACAGTTCACAATTCCGATGACCTTGAGATGATGCGCGGCATTTACCATCTTTCCATAGCCAACCGCGATACGTATTCCGGCTTAAGCGCCAAGGTCAAGACGATACGTCCCGCAATAACCCACCTGGCAAAGAAATACGGACAAAGATATTCGAATGCGGCCGGGCACCTGGCGGAACTTGAAAGATTAGAGAATCGCTTAGCCGAATTAGCGGCGCATCCAGCCGACGCCGAGACCATCAAACGCATCAATCAAGACTTCGGGCAGCTTCAATACGCCGCCTTAGTTACTGATAATCCCCTGATGGACTTTGACAGGCTGCTTTTTGTAAAACGCTACAGCTACCAGTCCAGCCATTACTATACAGATTTCATCGACGGCACCGAGAATTCCGGCGGGAACCTGTGCATATTCTCGTTGAAAGATGGACAGGTTGCCGAACTGTTGCCATCTATGAAAGACGGCATCTTCGGACGGTATGATTTATCTTTTGACGGAAAGAGCGTGGTATTCGACTGGAAGGAGAAAATTGGCAAGGGCTTCCGCATCTTTGACGTTGGCATCGACGGGGCAGGATTGCGAAAGCTTACCTTTGAGCCGCCGGACGAGGCAGCGCGCATCAGAAAATACAACCATCATGACCCCTCTGGAACTGCACGGGTGTATCAGCACCACACAGACGACATGCACCCGTGTTATCTGCCTGACGGTCGAATAGTCTTTAGCTCCACACGATGCGAGTACGGGGTACTGTGCGATGGGCCCGACAAGTTGACTTCATCTATTCTCTATCGGATTGACGGCGACGGCAAGAACATGGTCAAACTCACTAATAGCGCCGTCAGCGAGTTCTCACCTGCCATCATGCACGACGGGCGAATAATTTACAACCGATGGGAATACGTCGATAAGGGGCAAATCGGCGTCAAGTGTCTTTGGGCCATGCGTCCGGACGGTAGCGGAACGGCTGAAATTTTTGGCAACGACATAGCCCTGCCACCTGTCTTTAACCACGGCCGACCGATTCCGGGTCATAACAATAATTTGTTCGTAACCCTCGGCACTCCGCATTTTCCTCAATCCGGCGTAGGCACGGTTATCCGCCTCGACATCAACAAGCCCATCCGCACGCGTGAGCCGATGACCTATATCACACCGGATATCGACATTCGCACCGAAGGCGGGTTCCACCACAAGGTTGGCGACGGATGGGATCGCAACCTTTATGGGCCGCTCTATATGGACCCATATCCCCTGAGCGATAAATTCTTCCTGGTTTCACATAATCCGGATAAGTTATGGAACGACGTTCGGGCTTATGGCTTGTATCTACTGGACGAGTTCGGCAATCACGTACTGATTTACAAGGACAAGGAGTTTTCCTGCTGGCAGCCCACACCGCTTACGCCGCGTAAGAGGCCTGCGGTCATCCCGTCGATGCGCGCCAAGGCCGATGAGCCCGCCACTGTCGTACTCAGTGACGTCTATGTGGGGCTGGAGGGAGTTGAGCGCGGCACGATAAAATACATTCGCATAATGGAGCAGGTCCCGCGCCCATGGGACTCGCGCAGGTTCTGGGACGAAGGCGCACCGGCGGTTAGTGCGGGAAGCGTGCTCGGGCTTAAGGTCATGCACGGAGTTGTGCCGGTCTATGAGGATGGCTCCGCTCACTTTACCGTCCCGACCGACAGGAATATCTACTTCCAGGCCCTGGATGAGAACTTCATGGAGGTACAACGACAACGGACCTACATAAATTACCGTCCGGGGGAGAAACGCTCGTGCATCGGCTGTCATGAAATGCGCCAGTTGGCACCTGCAAACAAACCGAACATGGCGCTGGCATACCCCCCTTCCGAGCCCACAGCACAGCCGGGCGATGCTACTGCTGCCAGGGTCCTGCACTATCCGACCGATGTTCAACCGGTCCTTGATAAGCACTGCATCAGTTGCCACAGCGGTGACAAACCGGCTGAACGCCTCGACCTGACCGGCGAGATGACCTGGTTTTTCACCCAATCCTATGAAAGCATCATGGACCGAGGCCTTGTCGAAACAACTGATGAGGGCTCCGATTTTGAAGGGACCGAACCTGTGCCACCTCGAACGATCGGTTCGCATGGCAGTAAACTTGTACAGAAACTCATGGCCGGGCACAACGATATTAAGCTTTCACGCGAAGAGATGCTCAAGATAACTACATGGGTCGATGCCAACGCCCAGTATTACGGAACCTGGTACGGCCGGCGGAGTATGGATTATAAAGACCATCCCACATTCCGGAGAGTCCCGACATTCGCCGAGGCTGTCAGCACACAGGACCCGGTCGCCCTGGAGGATCGTTAGAGAGCTGGAAGAATCGGCCACCTGTATTTCCGCCCGACACTGACGTTTGCCGAGGCAATCAGCACAAAATCACCGTGGCAGGACGATGTCCCCCAATAAGACAAAACTAATGACCATCACATCAGTTGCATATCCCAGATACTAATTCTTCTACGGCTCAGGGGGGCTTGGAGCCGCCGCCTACCAGGTTCTTACTTTTTGACACAGACTTTTTTCACTGCCCAGAGGACAAATTTCGATGTAAGAGGGAAAAAATCTTCGAAAGGCATGATATCATCGACCCGGGGCCGCTGGTCCTGGTCATGCTTCATTCCCGGGCAGCCGCTGTCGTAATAGAGCCGGCCGGCTATGTTATACCATGGGTATTCCCGACAGCCCCTCGGCCTGACCGAATATATTGAGCAAAGTCCGTCTTTGAGCAAACAGCAGATGGAGTTTTCCGACCTTGTAAATATTCGGCCGTGTTTGTCTTTGATGAGCGATTCGGCGGCAATCTTCTCAGCTTCGAGCGATGTTACCACCGGCGTACCTAAAGTCCGGCAGCATTTGGCGCATTTATCTTTAAGACAATCGAGGCGGGTCGCGCTTGTCGCAGGCACCAGGCGCAGTAAGCCTTCTCTTCGAGCTTTGATGATTGCTTTTATCAATATCCAGGTCATGTTCTTACCTGTGAGTTTGTCGTTTTGCCAACCATAAAGCCGATGCAAAGTATTACCGCTGAAACAACCAGGCTGCAAACCGGAGCTAAGAAAACCAGGCTTGTGTTACCTGTAAATCTGCCGTATATAGCGGTGCCCCACCCGGTGACAAATCCTGCGCCCACCGCCAATGCCGCCCAGTTAGATACCCGCATAAGACGCTGTCTATCTAACAGCAGGCAGCTTATCACAAGCGGGCAAAGGCCCAATTGCGCCCCATATATTGCAAAGACAAGGTCAGCTATGGAAAATCCCGCCAACGACAAGAGCTGAACCAGTACAGTCGAGATTATCGCTGCAGCTATAAGTATGGCCCTGGAGATACGCAGCTCTTTTTTTGACGCGAGTCTGTCTTTGAGCGTCTGCTTTCTTATGCGCGAAAAAACATCCTCATATAATGTATGCGAAACCGCTATAAGTTGTGTCGATGCGGTTGAGAGCATGGCACCATACAATCCGAGGGTTACGAAGAACAAGACGAATCCGGCAAGAACTCCCTTGGTGCCGCCGATAACCTTGACCACAGAAATCAGCGGATTAACGCCACCGGTGGGAGTGACTATCATAAATGCAAAACATGCAAGAAACGCAAAAAGCCCCCACGTTGCTGCGGAACTGAGTACACTCCTTAACAATCCGCCCGTCACCGTTTGATTCTTCTGCGCTGCGGCAATTCGCTGCCATATACTCATATCCGAGATAAAGGCCGGGACGTTAATAACGAAGATGCCAAGAAGAAAAGCCCAGAGCCCTTCCCTGTAAGAAAAATCTAAAATTTGCGATGGCATTTTCGCAAGGTTCTCAGCCCAGCCGCCGTGGGCCAGGACGTAGGACAGGTAAAATGCAGGTAGCGCAAGCAGCAGGAGCCAAATTGAAATCATCTGTACGCGATCGGTTACGATTACCGCGCGAAAACCGCCCATCGCAGTATAAACAAATGCAACTACCGACAGAACCACTACTACAAGCCACGTGGGTACGCCCGGGACAAGCGCAGCAAAGAACTTTGACCCGACCGTCAACTCCACCGCAAAAGCAAACAGAAATCCCAAACTGGCGCAAACAGCACCTACGTACGAAAGCATTTCGGAATTGAACTCCGTGCCCAGGAATTCATGCAATGTCGGGCGGTGATCGTAAACAGACATGCGCTGCCAGATTCTCTTTGCAAAGAAACGCACAACAAGCAGGCCGGCTGACGTGGTAATCACCGTCCAGAAAAGCCACACGCCGAAACGGCCCGCCAATTCGAAAAAGGCCATAACAACAGTAGCTAATGAGATGGTCGTTGCCACTGTACTGGCTGAAAATTCCCGGGCGTTGGCCACGCGGGCCTGCCTGCTCAACTGCACAGGAAGTAAATCAGCGATTCCCTTCGTCCGTCTGCCGAGCCAAAGCCCCACCGTTATGTAAACGATGAATGCAAGTAAAAGTGCGCTTACTACAATAGTGCCCATGGTTAACCGGCTCCGCTGGGGAGTATTGCAAGTTCGACGTTAATTCTTTTAGTCAGACCTTCCGGTGCACGTGCATACTCGCCCTTTGCGATATCGACAAGCACGCTCAGTTCAGGGCCGGGATAAAGTTCCACTTCCCAGCCCTGCGCCGACAGTGCAGCAAAAACCGTTATCTCCTCCAAAAGATAACGGCATGAAAGCTCTATCGCCTCTTCGGTCGCAACGATCGGCTTTCGGTCGCGTCTTGTCTGCCGCTTCACAAAAGAAAAAGCATCTCTTTCGATCGAAGCCCGAAAGGCCGAGTCCGAAGCGAAAAGCTCGTCCAGAATAACTTTGGCCTTTTTATACTCTTCGCTCTGCAGACATGGTTCCCATCTTGTCACGGCAAGTCGCCTTGTTGGAATCTGTTCGAAAAATTCCACTGCCTTGCGCATAAACGAATCGCCTCGCCGCCGGGCAGCCCCCACCGCCTCATCGCAGCCCGAACAGTTAAAGATTTGTTCATTAAATCGGCACAGATAGTCCCCGACCACAACCAAACACTGCTCAAAATTTCCAATGGCCCATAACAGCAATGCCTGAAAGCTCTTGCCTTGAAAACCGGGATTATCAAGACTGATGCCGATGTAGCATCGCTTGTGCGAAAAAAGTTCGTCTTCGGACACCCTCGGCGTTGTCCTTACTATGCTGATTGAAGGCAAGTCAAGATTTTCAAAGTTCAAATCCGATGTCACTGCATATTTCCCTGATATTAACCAGCTTCTGACATGTCTCATCATAGGCAAGACTTGTTCCGTAAATATCGGTGGCCTCTGAACCTGCCGAGGCGTTATCAATAAAGAGCACCGCGTAACCGTTGGTCATAATATAAATCCAGAGGTTGTTCATTTCGACATCTCTGTATGACAATATCTCGTCTATTTGCTTTGCCAGCCCACTTCCAGATTCGATTGCCAGCTTCTCATTTATAGTCTCTTCGAAGTTCTGCAACTGGCGTTCGTATTTGACACGCTCGGATTCGTATCTTTTTTTCAGGCTGTCGGCAAGCTTGAGCGGCACTGATTCTGTTTTTACTTTCGGCTTATCGCGATGAATTATCAACATCTTCTTGAAATTGTCCTGCCACAGGAAACTATAATCGAAGGTTTCGACATCCAATACGGCCTCGGGCTTGCGAACGATTCCGATTATGTGCGATAACCTGTTCCTGTGCCTGCTCTCCCACTGTGCTAATTCGACCGGCGTTACACGCGGAGTAATGCCCCTGAGGTTATCAATTAATTCCAATATTACATCCAGATAAAACGGCGCAACCCCCTGCAGAATGCTGCCTATCTTGCTGTACAACTGTCCGGAAATCGGGTATTGATATGTCGGTGTCATGAAATTATCTATCGCCTCAGCCGTCAGTGCCACAGGCTCGGTAGTTAAAAAAGTCTCCAATTGCTTAACAATACCTGCAGAGATGATTTGCCGCGACACCTCGCTCGTTCGCCGGCTCTTTATCAGGGGCCACAGGTCCTCAAACGACGTCAGTGTCTGCTCCAGCGCGGGATTGGCCTGTGTCAATAGCTCGGCCGTCGTTCGCATATCGTCAATTGAATCCCTTACCGAATCAATTATCTGGATGGAAACCAGTACCTGGCACAACGGCACAAACTCAATCGTCCCGAATGTCTGTACCACCTTTATCGCCCTTGCCGGCTGCAGTATTGCCGAGCCCGCCTCGATCATTCGATAGTGTGATGCCGCCAGGCCCAGCGATGAGGCTATTTGGGTAGAGGAAACGCCCCCCATCTTGTCCCTCATGCTCTGAAACACCAGTCCCAGCGCCTGGGCCAACGGGTTTCTAACCTTCTGGACCATCATTGGCTCCTTATCATTCGAACCTTTTTCTACACCAGCCTCTTTGGCCAATTCGGCCACCTGTATTAAATCAATTATACAACATCATGTAAAAACGAGCAAACTATTTTGTCAAAATCTCATTTTCTGCGTTATTCAAGCCCCCTTGTAAACCCTTGTATCATCGATGTTTATAAATATAGACTTTGGAAGGCAAAAAATATTATACAAAAAAGAAAAAAAGGCTTGACATTTTGGACTTATGGGACGTATACTAATATAGAAAGGCGTTAAGCCTTGAGTTCTTTGATATATGTGTTGAATGTAACGTTTTTAACGATTCATGCTCCCAACAAATGGGTGTTCGCTGTTTTGAAAAAATAGATTCTTTGAAAGGAGGTACATCATGTTTGAACTAAAACGAAAAAAGAAAATTGAAGTTGTCCTCGCAATCCTGGCCATTGCACTAATGCTGCTGGCAGAACCAGTATCAGCGAAAAAAGGCGCAAGGCCCTCTCGAGGAAGGGGGCGAAGCGGTCCAAAAAGCCGCCAGGTTCAAAAGTCGGCCCCTGCCGCCAAAGCCAGCAGGCCTTCAAATGTCGGCAGGAGTCGCGCTCCGGCAGCCAGAGTGGCGCGACCAAGCAGACCCCAACCGGCGCCGAGAGCCGCCGCGCGCCCGCAACGAAGCACCCAGCCTCGGGCTTCGGCTCCAAGAGCTTCCCGCCCGCAACAAAGTACCCAGCCGCGGGCTTCAGCTCCCAGGCCTCCTGCCGTGCGCAGTACACCAAAACCGGCCTCACCGCCGGCGACTAACGTAACGCCCAGTCGCAGTGCCCCCAGGCCCCCTGCCGTGCGCAGTGCGCCGAAGGCACCGAAGCCGGCCCCACCAAAGCGGATAAGCCCGGCAAAAACCTCCCGAATTACAACATCAGTCCGCCCTGCCAGACCCCCTGCCGTGCGCAGTGCTCCAAAACCGGCCCCGCCAAAGCGGATAAACCCGGCAAAAACATCGCGCATAACAACGTCGCTCAGTCCCTCCAGGTCACCCACCGCGCGCGTTGCGCCAAAGCCGTCCGCGCCTAAAAGAATAAGCCCGGCAAAAACATCGCGCATAACAACGTCGCTCAGTCCCTCCAGGTCACCCGCCGCGCGCGTTGCGCCAAAGCCACCGAAGCCGGCCCCAAAACCGCCCGCTCGCACGAGTTCACCTAAAACTTCGCAAATAGCTACACGGATCAGCAAACCGAAATCACGCCCGGTCGCTGTAAAGAAACAACCCAAAGTTGCAATCAAGAGTTCGCCAAACCGAACAGAGGCCAAGCGAATACGCAGAAAGCAGACTATTAAAATTGAAAAGAAGCCTTCTGTTACTACCACTAAGTCTGAAAAGCTTACTCGCAGTGCGGCGCCCAAGGTCTCCGCCCCCAGGACAAAACTAAGTAAGAGCGCCAAACTCCTGACCAGGCCCGGAACACTTGACAAAAAGTCCGCCAGGAGCATCCAGGGTGGTCGAAAACACAAGAGGCTGATCGCAAAGGCTGCCGACGGGATATCAATTAATTCGAGAGCGACAAAGGTAGCGGCGGCGGCTCGAAAAGATATCGGCACAACCGAAAGATCAGGCCGCAGGAGAAACAGGACAGCCAACAGAACAACCGCCATCAGCAGCTCCGACAAATCTTTCAGTGCTGACACCGAACGCACCGGTGACAGGCGCCACAGGTGGGGCAGAAGGTCCTCAAAAGTAAGATTCCAAGAGCGCCACCATGCAGTAAGACGCGCCCATCGCCACGAGCATGTATACAGGAACCGCCACAACCGGATAAGCCACAGAATCATATGGCCCCGATACCACTATTCTGTTTACTACGGATGGGGGCCATACTTTACGTTCCGGTATGTGTACCCTTACCATCACCGCAAGTACCTCTTCGTCAGCCTGGGTGGATACTGGCCCGTACATTACAGATACATGCGCTACTACTGGTATCCGTCTCACGC
>SDBT01010211.1_pt1 | contig 15187 bp, 8 predicted proteins | sample 2277101 | NCBI WGS metagenome assembly SDBT01 (sample SAMN10404973, study PRJNA504765) | marine sediment metagenome | isolation source: marine sediment core GS10_PC15, 103 cmbsf | place: Arctic Ocean: Southern Knipovich Ridge | collected 2010 | reverse complement strand
CCTTTTCCTCGAGCGATTTTTGCAAATCCTTGACCGCTTTATCCTTTGCCGCTCGCTCCAGGCTCGTTTTGATATAATCCTTAACTTCATCAAAAGATTTGGTCCTGCCCTCCACTTTACCCTCAAACCGCGCAACCTCGTACCGCTCACCTATGCTCATACCTAACGTAGCTTTGATGGGCCCTATGATTTCACCTTCAGAGGCGTATAAAATCGCGTTCAGAAACTCACCGCCAAAACGTTTGTTAACGCTGGTTTCCGTCGAGTTCTTCACCGCTCCATTTTTTCTTTTGTCGTAATCGATAGATAGTTCCTTCGCAAGAGCGACGATATCTTCGCCAGCCTTAACCCTGTCAAATATTGCTCGGGATTCTTCAAGGGTCTTCGAGGCTACGTGTGTAAAGCTCAGCTTTGCCGGCTCGTTGATTCGTCGGTCAACTTCCTTATTCTCTTCATAATAATCGCGCATTTGCTCTTCACTAATCTGGACAGCATTCTGCACGTGCCGATTGAGCGCTTCAGCATACTCTTGCTTGGTTCTCAAACTCGCCTTATATCTTACTACATGGTCCTCATCAAGTCCGCGAGCGATAGCTTCGTCAGCCATCAATTGGATCCTGAGCCACCACTCGGCAATTTTCTTTATGGTTCTTGCATCGGCGTTGGGCTGAAGATACTTGATGTGGCGCAGGGTCAGCTTTTTCTCGCCGTAGCTGACAAGGACCTCCTCCTCAGGGCCGACCGCATCCTCTGGAACTTCAACCGGAGCCTCGGCTGCGACAGGTTCACCCTCAGGTGCGATTGCAGGCTCGACCGCTACAGGTACCTCTGGAGCGACTGATGTGGTCGGCTTTTGCTCGCCCTCCTGACAGGACACAACGCCAATCAGCAACAAGGCCAATAAAACAATTCTGAAAATATTTTCACAGCGCATATATAACCTCCTTCTAAACTAAGACACATATCAGAAATTTCCCTTATCAGGAGTATACCATCGGTAATACTCCGCGTCAATTGGTTTGTCGCCGCTTTTTACTGCAGGTCGTCCATCAGTTTTATGAACGTCTCAAAAAGGTAATTTGAATCGTGTGGGCCGGGGGAGGCCTCCGGGTGATATTGGACCGAAAACGCGGGTACGTTTTTGCACCGAAAACCTTCGAGAGTGTGGTCGTTGAGATTTATATGCGTCACTTCCACGTCTTTATCTTTGAGCGAGTCGATATCGATGCAGAATCCATGGTTCTGGCTTGATATCTCAATTGCGCCAGTCTTCAGATTCTTGACCGGATGATTTGCGCCCCTGTGTCCGAATTTCAGCTTGAAGCTTGTGCCGCCCAGCGCAAGGGCTAACAACTGCTGGCCGAGGCAAATTCCAAAAATCGGAACTTTGCCGAGCAGATTGCGTATCGATTCTATCGCATAATCGACCGGGCCCGGGTCGCCGGGGCCGTTACTTAAGAAGACGCCGTCTGGCTTTTGCGCCAGAACATCCTTCGCAGATGTGCTCGCCGGCACAACCCAAACATCACAGCCGTGCGAGCGAAGCAGCCGCAGGATATTGAGCTTGATGCCGAAGTCAAAGGCGACCACCTTATACTTTAGCGGCGGTTTTTCCTCCCGCCCGGTCAGTACATCAACAACTCCGCGATCCCACCGATAGGGCTTCTTCACCGTTACGTGTTTGACAATGTCCCTGTCAACAAGGCCGGGATATTTATCTAACTTCTTCTTGAGCTTGCCAATGTCGAATTGGGTCGAGGAGATGATACCCCTCATGGCGCCTTCGGTTCGGATGTGCTTGACGAGTTTTCTTGTGTCGATGCCTTCAAGACCAACGACATTGCTCTTTGCCAAATAGTCACCAAGCGGGTTTTTGTTTCGCCAGTTACTTGGCCGGTTGCAGTTCTCCTTTACGATGAAGCCACTGGCGAAAATTCTCCTGGACTCGACGTCGGCTGTATTCGTACCGTAGTTGCCAATCAGGGGGTACGTCATGGTAATTATTTGTTCGTTGTAGGATGGGTCGGTCAATATCTCCTGATAACCGGTCATGGCCGTGTTGAACACGACTTCGCCGCACTTTTGGCCCTTGGCGCCAAAAGATGTGCCTTCAAAAACGCTGCCGTCTTCGAGTAGTAAGATTGCCTTCACCTGTCAGCTTCCTTTCCGGCGATAGTACGACTGAATCGGTTTCACATCAAGTTTGTGCTTCCTCAGGGCTTCAATGGCTTTGACCACCGCGAATGCACCCCTTATCGTTGTTACGTAGGGAATCTGCCTGTCCAGTGCTGTCCTTCTGATTGAAAACGAATCCACTATGGACTGCTTGCCGACGGTTGTATTTATAATGAGGTCAATTTTCGAGTTTATCATGGCATCCACTATGTTGGGCTTGCCATCGGCTACCTTCAGCACGAACTCCGAAGGAATGTTGTTCTTGATAAGCTCGATGCAAGTGGCCTTTGTGGCGATGATTTTAAAGTCCATCTCGTGCAGTCTGCTGGCGATCTCGACGGCCTTTTTCTTGTCGGTGTCCTTGACACTTATGAAAACCAGGCCTTCGGCCGGTAGAGTATTGCCGGCCGCTATCTGGGATTTGGCAAAAGCAATGCCGAAATCATCCGAGATACCCATTACTTCACCGGTCGAGAGCATTTCCGGCCCTAACAGTGTATCTATTCCAGGGAATTTCAGGAATGGAAATACCGCTTCTTTGACCGAAAAGTGATTTCTGTGGACTTCTTTCGTAAAGCCGAGCTGGGCCAGTGTCATCCCCGTCATGACCTTTGCTGCAAGTTTTGCAAGCGGTACGCCAATCGTTTTGCTCACGAACGGTATGGTCCGAGAGGCCCGGGGATTGACCTCGAGTATATAAATATCATTGTCTTTGATTGCGAACTGAATGTTTATGAGGCCCTTTACCTTCAGCTCAAGGGCCAAAAGCTTCGTTTGACGTTTAAGCTCGGCCAGCAGCTTCTTGCTTATAGAAAAGGGAGGCAAAGAGCAGGCACTGTCGCCCGAGTGCACGCCGGCCTCTTCGATATGCTCCATTATCCCGCCGATTACAACTCGCTTGCCGTCACAGATTGCATCGACGTCTAATTCGGTGGCGTCATTGAGAAACTTATCAATCAAAATCGGGTGCTTGCCCGAGACCTCGATGGCCTCTTTGACACAATTTTCAAGAGACTGCTCATCGTAAACAATTGTCATAGCCCTGCCGCCCAATACAAAAGACGGGCGAATCAACAGCGGGTAGCCCAACCTGTTCGCAATTTTCACGACCTCATCGTAGGTGTTGGCCGTACCGCTGTGTGGCTGGCGGAGCTTGAGTTTCTTAACGAGCTTGTTGAAGCGTTTGCGGTCCTCGGCACGGTCGATACTGTCGGGGCTGGTGCCGATTATCTTCACCCCCGCCTTTTCCAGCGGGACGGCTAACTTGAGCGGAGTTTGCCCACCGAACTGAACAATCACACCGTCGGGCTTTTCCTTCTCGACAATGCTCATAACATCTTCGAACGTCAGTGGCTCGAAGTAGAGCCTGTCCGAGGTATCATAATCTGTGGAAACGGTTTCGGGGTTGCAGTTCACCATTATCGATTCTACGTCGATCTCCCTCAATGCAAAGGCGGCGTGTACGCAGCAATAGTCAAATTCGATGCCCTGACCGATTCGGTTGGGGCCGCCGCCCAAGATAATGACCTTTCGCCGTTCGGTTGGGTTGGCCTCGCACTCGTCCTCAAACGTCGAATAAAAATAAGGAGTCATAGCCTCGAATTCGGCCCCGCACGTGTCAACCATTTTGTAAACGGTGTTTACTTCAAACTTGCGTCTGCGCCTTCTGACCTGCATCTCGCCTGTGCCCCATACAGAGGCAAGGTACTTGTCGCTGAAACCGTATTCCTTGATTTTCCGCATCATAGGGCGGCTGATTTTTTCGAACTTCGTTGACTTTATCTTCCGCTCAAGCTTTACGATGTCGTTTATGTTGTCCAGGAACCACGGGTCAATCTTGCACAGATCAAAGACGTCATTGATGGATATTTTTCTCCTGAACGCCTCAGCGACGTACCAAATCTTGTCCCAGCAATTGGTTCGAAGCTTGTCTTTCAGTTGCGCCACAGAGATATTCGCCTCAATGTGCTCGTTGCTCAGGGAGTAACGGTCGATTTCAAGAGACCTTATGGCCTTTTGCATCGACTCCTTGAAAGTCCTGCCGATGGCCATTACCTCGCCCACCGACTTCATCTGCACGCCTAACTCGGAATTAGTTCGCGGGAATTTCTCAAACGTAAAACGAGGCCACTTAACAACGCAGTAGTCGATGGTCGGCTCAAAACAGGCGGGCGTCTTCTTTGTGATATCGTTGCCGATCTCATCGAGAGTATATCCGACCGCAAGCAGTGAGGCAATCTTGGCGATGGGAAAACCGGTCGCCTTGGAGGCAAGTGCCGAGCTTCTCGACACCCTTGGATTCATCTCAATTACATAGAGCCTGCCGTTATCGGGATGGACTGCAAATTGTATGTTCGACCCGCCGGTTTCGACGCCGATGGCCCTTATGATTTTAAGAGACGCATCGCGCATTATCTGATATTCCTTGTCCGTCAGGGTCTGGGCTGGCGCAACCGTGATGCTGTCGCCCGTATGGATGCCCATCGGGTCGAGATTTTCGATTGAGCAGACGATGACCACGTTGTCCTTGCGGTCCCTCATCACCTCAAGCTCGTACTCCTTCCAGCCGGCAACGGATTCCTCGACGAGCACCTGGCTGGTAGGGCTCAAATGCAGTCCCCAATGAATGTACTCGTCGTATTCAGCCAGGTTGTAGGCGACATTGCCGCCCGTGCCACCTAAGGTGTATGACGGACGAATAATGGCGGGGAAGCCAACATCTTTGATAATCTCCTTCGCCTCTTCCCAAGAGTGTGCGTGGCCGCTCTTGGGCACTTCAAGGCCGCAGACCTCCATCGTTTTCTTGAAGCGGTCTCTCTCCTCGGCCCTTCTGATTGAGGCCAGATTCGCACCAAGCATTCGCACATTGTACTTTTTCAGCACCCCGCTCTTAGCCAATTCCACAGCCGTATTCAAGCCCGTCTGGCCCCCTAAAGTCGGCAGCAGGCTGTCGGGCCTTTCCTTGTGGATTATTTTGGCAACAATTTCGGGCGTAATCGGCTCGATGTATGTCCGATGAGCCAGCTCGGGGTCTGTCATTATCGTAGCGGGGTTGCTGTTGACCAGTACTACCTTGTAGCCCTCCTGCTTCAGCACCTTGCAGGCCTGGGCACCGGAATAGTCGAATTCACAGGCCTGGCCTATTACAATAGGTCCGGACCCTATCAACAGAATCTTATGAATGTCTTTGCGTTTTGGCATTAAACGTGCCTGTCGAGTTAGGTCTAAAATATTGTTTCAGCGGGCCGACGCAATTGCCAATTTACCTGCGCATCCCCAAATTACAGTACGCCACTACCTCAGTTCCGAGTGTCGATACAATAACCCACCCTTATGTCTGGGTCAAACCATAATCGTGGGATCTTTTCTTAACAAAATTTTACATTTATGCTTTACTTAGCATCTCCTTATGGCTAACATTAGCAAAACTTTCGTCGTTGCTGTCTGAATTGATGGCGTTGTGTCCGGCTGTTTAGGGCGCAATATCTATCTTGAAGTTGGATTTCTTGTACATGTCAATGGAGACAAGCAGCGACTTGCCAGAATGCTAAGACGTTATAATTTAAACCACTTAGAGAAAAGGGAGAGTTTCTGATGCCAAGACTTGATGAGATTAAGAAGGTAATGATAATCGGCTCCGGTCCTATCGTCATAGGTCAGGCCTGTGAATTTGACTATTCCGGCACGCAGGCTTGTAAGGCGCTTCGCAAACTGGGTTATGAAATTATATTAGTCAATTCTAATCCTGCTACCATAATGACCGACCCCGGCATGGCTGACATCACATATATCGAGCCGTTGAACCTCGAAGTCATGACAGAAATTATTGAAAAGGAGCGACCCGATGCACTACTGCCTAATTTAGGCGGTCAGAGTGGATTGAATCTGTCTTCGGAGCTTTGGCGGGCCGGTGTCCTGAAAAAATATGGCGTAAAGGTAATTGGTGTTAATATTGACGCCATCGAAAGGGGCGAAGACCGGATTGCATTCAAAAAAACCATGAACCGATTAGGTATTGAAATGCCCAAAAGTGAGCCGGCTTTGAGCGTCGAAGAAGCTGAAAAAATAGCTGACAAACTCGGTTATCCCATTGTTATCCGCCCCGCCTATACAATGGGTGGCACCGGCGGCGGCTTGGTTTACAATGTCGAGGAACTGCGTACCGTCGCCGCGCGAGGTATATTCGCGAGTCTGATTGGACAGATTCTCGTTGAGGAATCCGTACTTGGCTGGGAGGAACTCGAACTGGAAGTGGTTCGGGACGCAAAGAACCAGATGATTACTGTTTGCTTCATTGAAAACGTCGATGCTATGGGCGTCCACACCGGCGACTCATTCTGCACCGCTCCGATGCTTACGATTGACCCCAAACTGCAAAAACGCCTTCAAAAACATTCCTATGACATTGTAGAAGCGATAGAAGTAATCGGCGGAACAAATGTTCAGTTTGCCCATGACCCAAAAACCGGTCGTGTTGTCGTCATTGAAATTAACCCCCGAACGTCACGCTCATCAGCGCTGGCTTCAAAGGCCACAGGTTTTCCCATTGCATTGGTTTCTGCGCTGCTGGCAGGCGGCCTGACACTTGACGAAATCCCCTATTGGCGTGACGGTACTCTGGAAAAGTACACACCGTCCGGTGATTACGTCGTGGTTAAGTTCTCACGATGGGGTTTTGAAAAATTCCACGGCGTCCAGGACAAGCTGGGCACACAGATGCGGGCGGTCGGTGAAGTTATGAGCATTGGCAAGAACTACAAGGAAGCATTCCAAAAAGCCATAAGATCCCTGGAGAAGGGCAGGTACGGATTAGGTTTTGTAAAGGACTTTCACGAAAAAAGCCTTGATGAACTGATGGATAGTCTCACCGTGCCTTCGAGCGAAAGACAATTCATCATGTACGAGGCCCTGCGAAAAGGCGCTGATGTTAACGAACTGTATGAGAAAACATACATCAAGCCCTGGTTCATCCAGCAGATGAAGGAGTTGGTGGAACTGGAGACCAAGATTCTTGCATACAAAGGCAAGAAGGTTCCCGACAAGCTTTTGATTAGCGCAAAGAAAGATGGATTCTCAGACCGCTATCTTGCGCAGTTACTCAATACAACCGAAAAAGCAATCCGTCAGCAACGGACCGGCTTAAACATCGTAGAAGCGTGGAATGCTGTACCTGTCAGCGGAGTGGAGGATGCAGCCTACTATTATTCGACCTACAATGCTGCGTACGAGGTCCCGGTCAGTGACAGGGACAAGGTAATGATATTGGGCGGTGGCCCGAATCGCATTGGCCAGGGCATCGAATTTGATTATTGTTGTGTTCATGCCGCTTTTGCCCTGCGCGAAGAGGGATATGAAACTATTATGGTCAATTGCAATCCCGAGACAGTCTCTACCGATTATGATACATCCGACAAGCTCTATTTTGAGCCGCTGACCGTCGAAGATGTCCTGAGCATATATCAGAAAGAAAAGCCCTTGGGCGTCATCTGCCAATTCGGCGGCCAGACACCACTTAACATCGCGAGCGAGTTGGCTGAATCCGGTGTCAAAATCATCGGCACAACTCCGGAAACAATCGACCTTGCCGAGGACCGGGACCGTTTCAGAAAGGTTATGAGAAAACTTGGTATCCCACAGCCTGAGTCCGGTATGGCCAGCAACTTTGCCCAAGCCGCTAAAATTGCTAAAAGGATTGGCTATCCACTGATGGTGCGCCCGTCGTATGTTCTGGGCGGCAGGGCGATGGAAGTTGTTCATGACGAGGATATGCTAAAGCGGTATGTCGCTGCGGCGGTGGACGTGTCCCCCAAAAGACCCATACTGATTGACAAATTTCTTGAAAATGCTATTGAAGCGGAAGCCGACGCAATTGCCGACGGAACCGATGCGTTTGTCCCGGCTGTGATGGAGCATATCGAGCTTGCCGGCATACACTCCGGAGACTCAGCCTGTGTGATTCCACCAATCTCTATTCCTGCAAAACACATCAAAACTATAAACGAATATACCAAGAAGATTGCGACAGAGCTTAATGTCATTGGCCTGATGAATATCCAGTACGCGATAGCAAACGATACGGTTTATATCCTTGAAGCGAATCCAAGGGCCTCACGCACAGTACCTATAGTCTCGAAGGTCTGCAATGTCTCGATGGCACGAATTGCAACACAAGTGATGTTGGGCAAAAAACTGTCCGAACTCGACCTCAAACAAAAATCAATTCCCTACTTCGGTGTTAAAGAAGCAGTATTTCCATTTAATATGTTCCCTGAAGTCGACCCGTTGCTTGGCCCGGAAATGCGATCCACCGGCGAAGTCTTAGGTATGGCGGATTCGTTCGGCTTGGCATTCTTCAAGGCTCAAAAAGCCGCTAATCAGACATTGCCCTCCACCGGAGCCGTGCTCATTACGATTATTGATGCCGACAAGTCCGCCGGGCTTGAAGTTGCCAAAAAGTTTTGCCAATTGGGCTTCAAGATCAAAGCCACAGAAGGCACCAAAAAATTCTTTGACGCGCATGGCTTGAAAACGGAATCCATCCGGAAGATGCATGAAGGCCGGCCGAATATAACTGATGCCATCAAAAACAATGAAATTCAGCTTGTGATAAATACGCCGAGTGGAAGATTAAGCCAGCATGACGATTCATACATTCGCAAAACAGCAATAAACTACAAGGTGCCCTACATAACCACGATAGCTGCAGCGATGGCTGCGGCCAAAGGAATAGAAGCCTCTCAGCAGGGAACAAGCCGCGTAAAGCCCCTGCAAACATATCATGCAGATATAAAATAAGAAAACGCACAAAATTGCAGACGGGGGGACATAAAGTCTGGATTTGTGATTTCCGCACGTTCTGCGCTACGGATCCGGGCTGAACACTATCTCGATTCCGTGGCACGGAAATAGATAACACAGGTTCTCTTCGTAATATTCCTGTATTAAGGAATGAAGGTTTATGAACCTGCCAACAAGACTCTTTAGAGGATTTAGAATTTTAAATGACGACCGAAATTTAAGTTTTTGCGATAAAACTCTTATTCTTACATCAGTGTAAAAATGCGGTACTTTCCTGTTCAACTGATATTTGGCATCAACAAAATAATAGAAAGTGTACAGCCCGAAAAACCTGACATGTGTAAAGTCTGAATAGTAATAAGGGTTGGAGAAATGCGGCACAAAAACATGTGCTTTGCCGTCTTTCTTGAGAACTCTGACAATCTCTTTTATTACATTCTCAAAATTCTCTATATGTTCCAGGACACTCCTGCAATGAATCTCGTCAACCGAATCATCCGGCAAAAATGGCAAACCATCTTCGATATCAGCCACTATATCGACCTCGGATAAATCCACTTTATCAACACCGATTCTGCCTGATTTTTTCTTCTTTCCACATCCTAATTCAATAATTACAGGCTCGCTACCGCCAATTATTTTCTCTAAGTCAATTCTAATTAAAGGCTTCATTATCACCTCTTAACTAATCTCTGTCTTGCTTTCCAGGCATGCGGCCACAAGACTACGAAATTTTTCTCCAATTATACGCAAATCAAAACGCCGCACCATAGCCCTTCCCGCCTCGCCCATCTGTTTTCTAAGTTGAGGTTCTTTTAACAGCAGCGATATCTTCTCAATCCAATCAGCACTGTCACCTGCGAGAAATCCGTTACTCCTGTCTTCAATATATTCGCAATTCACACCCACCGGGCTTGCAACTACAGGTAAGCCTGCAGCCGCATACTGCAATATCTTAAAGCCACATTTGCCGCGGGTAAACCTGTTGTCCGGCAAAGGCGCCAACCCAATATCGCTTGTAACTAAGTCCACGGTCTGGCTTTGCAGGGACCACCGGCACTTCTCAACTTCCATATTCTGCAAATCAAGAAACTCATCGCAGATTATCCGCAAAACAACATTATCAAAGCGAGAACCGATTTCTTCAAGTGCCGGCTTGATCGACGCAAGATAGCTCAGAGTGCTCTTGCTACCTATCCAGACCAGGCGGGTTCTTCCATCGTTTGGTTTGTCTGTGCTGCTACGATAACCGTTCAGGTCCAGGCCGGTAGGAACAATCCTGACGTTCTGATTAAACTTGCGGGCATGTTCAGCAAGGTACGAATTGCCTGCTATAACCAGATCGGCTAATTTGACCGTTCTCTCAAAAGGCTTTGTATGCTTGCGACGGCTTGGCTTCTGCTCCGGATGTCTGTCATCATACATTATGGCATCGTCGAAATTAAAGATGACTTTTTGCGCATAGCGGCGCAGCAGGAAGGCATCAAAAATATTCAGCGTTTTTTTGTGCAGCAGAACACCATCGAAATTTGAGCATCGTCTCAACAATTGCCACCGCGCCAAAGAACCCGATGGAAACCGGACAACTTCGCAGTTGATACCATTGTCTCGCAAAATGTCCAGATAGATCTCTATCCGTTGTCTGAAGCTCGCCCGATTGGGATTATTTGTCAAAATAAGTAATTTCATTTCATGCCATCACTTCTGATGAATAAGTCTTTATGCACATCGGATTGGATGTAACGGTCAGCTATGACCGGCATCTGCATGTTGTCAATGCAAAGGCCGGATATCACCTTTGGCTTGAACTTGTCAATCAGTTTATAAATATCGTAATCATATTCAGCCATCGTCTGGTATGTTGCCAGCGCTCTGTTCGGCTTGACTGAAAACCAGAAAAAATCAAGGTCTTTGCGAAAAAGGTTAAAGTTTGGACTGCCATCATAGACATAATCATCCGGATTGGTAACAGCCAGGACATAGTTAATTTTTTCGAGCTGGGCGGTGTTGTTTTTTTTCAGTCCATTCACCAGAAAACACTGCCCAGGCACTACGGACAAAACCAGCATGACCACGAGCCAGGCCGGCTTTTCCTCAAACAGGCTCATAATCGTATTGGCTGCGACTATTGCCATAAGCGGAATGACAATCATAAAGTACTGCTCATACGGTGCTCGGACCAGGAAAACAGTTCCCAGCAGTCCCAGCGACAGCCAGCCAAGCCTTATCTGCGAGGCTGTTTTTGTAAACTTAAGCAGGCCCCAGATATAGAAAACACAAAGTAGAGTGTTGGTTCGCACGGCATATCCCAGAGAATTAAAAGCCGTGAAATGTCGCAGAAACTTCATATTCAAAAGCCAGTTGAAGGTCCAATAGGCCGACAGCGTCCCGCTGCAGAACAAATAAACAAAATACGGCCCTACAACCATTAGCATAACAATGCCGTACAGGAATACGTCACGCAGCAGGATGTGTTGTTTCCAAGCGTTTATCAGCAGAAGCAAACCAAGCAGCCCAATAAGAAATATCGACTTCTGCAAAAAGAGAAAAGAGGCTGCCAGAGAAATTGCGCTTAGTATTAAAAACAGCCGTTGTTTTTTTTCAAGATAACCAAACAGCATCAGTATTGAGATAAGGCCGAACAAAGCCTGAGGAACATCCGGGCGAATCTCAATAGCGCTTTCCACAAAAATAAGGGCTGTTGACAATAAAAGTACACTCAAAAGAGCCTTCTGCTTATCATTATCAATCTTTATGGAAAGCCCCCAGGTGACGACAAGCGTTAGAATCAACATCACAAAACTAACGATTCGCATGGCGTAAATGCCAACGATATCTTCTCCGGAAACCACCAATACCGGAGCCAGCAGATGATAATAGAAAGGGTGGTGATGCTGGATGAAATCGATGTAGATTTCTTCGCCCTGTAAAATTTTCCATGCGGTGTGAACCGCCTCGAACTCGTCGTGGTCAAACTCTTTCTTAAGCGAGTGTGCGAGAATAATGGTTACAGAAGCGGCGACCAGGAGCAGGCATAACCAGGTAAAATACCGTGAGGCAAAAACACTATTTTTCTTCATGGTATTCATCTTCCGTGTTAACCGCCCAGATATTGTCTTTGGTTCTAACATCTTTGACAATGTTGTCAACAGCCGTCATGGCGGCCAACATTGAATGGTCCTGATTATTATATCTGTGCATCCCGTTTCTGCCTACCAGGAAAAGGTTTTCAATCGTGTCGACAAAAGATCTGATTACGTCAAACTGGTCATAGCTGCCAAAATAAGCCGGGTACGTTTTTGGCACACGAACAACGACGCTGTCAAGCACGTCAGCCTTTTCTATAATTCCGATTTGGGCCAGCTCATCCGCCCCAAATTCTGCAAATTCGGTGTCAGGCTTGTTCCAAAGTTCATCATTTTCATTGCAGAAGTATTCCAATCCCATCCAAACCGTGTCCGGGTCCTTGACCATATAGGGGCTCCAGTTGTTGAATATCTGAAGTCGCCCAAGTTTTACATCCGGTTCCTGAATATAAATCCAGTTGTCGGGTATAATGTTGTTAATCGTTTTCAGTTTGGTTCGGTTCTGTATTTTCAGTTTCTTCAGAAGCAATCCAACCGTTATGAAATCACGATACACTAAGCCATCGGCTACTTGCTTAACCTTAACCGGAACATCCGAATCGAATGCTCCTATCAAATCTTTGACCGGCATCGTCGAGAAATAGTACTGCCCGGTTTTTGTTGTCGTGTTGCCGGTGTTTCGGTCTTTTATTTCAGCCTGAGCTATTGTATTGCCATGAAGTGTCAATCCTGTAACTTTGTGTCTCAAATGTACCTCGCCACCTTTTTCGCAGATAATTGCGGCCACGGCCTCCCACATCTGTCCCGGCCCGAATTTGGGATAAAGAAATCGTTCAATCAAAGTGGTTTCTGTGCCCTTCTGTGCAACAGACTCGTCCCGGCCTAACATCTTCCTGGCTGCGTGCACAATCGCGCCGGTGATTGACAGCCCCTTTATTCTCTGAGCGCCCCATTCAGGCCTGATCTTATCGCAGCCGACTCCCCACACCTTCTCGGTGTAATCCTTGAAAAATGTCAGGTACAGCTCTTTACCGAATCTGTTGACAAAGAAGTCTTCAAGCGACTCCTCGTTCTTGATTGGCAACAGACGAGCCTTGCCGTAGCTCAGGGCAATCTTGACAATTCGCCCCAAGCCCAGATTCCTGAATGTATCGATGCTCAGCGAAATAGGATAATCATAGAAGTGCCTCTCGAATAATATCCGCGACAGCCGGTTGCGAATAAGCATCACTTCATCGATCTTTTCAGGGTCCGCCGAGCCGTTGCCACTCAAAAACGATGTATCCCTTCCTAACAAAATATCATCTCTGGCGGGCTTGCCCTGTACGCCAAGGATGTTTTTCCACCATTGCATAACGCGGTCGGACTTGGAAAAGAACCTGTGGCCGCCGATATCCATTCTGTTGCCTTTGTAATTGATGGTTCTGGATATGCCGCCGATGCTATCGGTTGCCTCATAGACAACAGGCTTGATATCTGTCCTCTGGACCAGTTCATAGGCCGCCGTCAGCCCAGCCGGCCCCGCACCTATTATTATAGCTGTTTGGTTGGTCATGGTCGGTACATTATAGCTTAAAGAAGGCCCCTATGGCAATACAAAGATGACACATAGGGAAACAAACTGATTTGAGGTATAAGGCGGGGGGTCTGAATCTTGTTTATGGCTCACAACAATCGCCTTCTGTGTTCATTTGTCTAAGCAGTCAATTTCAGCAGGAGGCCCCTTCAACAATCCAGAAACCTTCGTGCCTGTTCTTTGTCCGAAAGGTACACAGCCAGGATCAATTATTCAAGATGATATATTCGTTACTATCCCCAAAGCTGTGAACATGTAACAGAGCACAATTTAAAATCAGGTCATTTTAACTACGCTAAGACCAATATCTCCTTCGTAAGAGTCAAATTCATTCACCGTTAGTCCCAAATTCGGATCCGAGATACACGATAGTCCCTTCAGGTTATGTGAAGCTGTGAAGCTGAAAAACGCTTTATTCCACAAAATGTCGTGGCTTATAATTATTGTGTTTGGCCGCATCAAAGCCCTTGCGCAATTATATTCGAAAAGCATATGTGTTCTGGTGTGCAGCGAATCGTGTACAAACATATCGACATCATTCTCTACTAACAGTTTTGGCAGCAATTCTTTTGCATCACCGGGATGATATTCCCACCGGTCACGATAAGTATGGGGGATGAACTTTCCAATTTCGTCCTGCGAGAGATTGGTTTCCATGGTTAATTCGCCCACTTTAGAAGGGATGTCAATCGAAATCAACTTGCCATGATTATTTTTGTGCATCGCGGTTAGAATCCAGCTTGTCAAATCACCCGTTGCTGTACCGGTCTCTATGACAATCTTAGGCCTCACCTCTCTTATCAGCGCATAGTAATTTACTACGTAGTTTTCTCGCTTGAACCTTTTTCTATAAACTTTTTCAAAATCAGGTTCGCAGCTATAGTCTGAAGCCTGAAAAAATGTCTCTTTCAATGGCACATCAGACATCAATTCGTCGCGATAATAGGACAACGGATGTTTCGCAGCAGCACCGACGGCGGACATTACGGTGTCAAAATAGGCGTCCCTTTTAATTGTTTGATGATGCCTGTAAAAGAACTTCTCCAGATATCTGAAAGGTGTGTCAAAAAGCCAGGGGTATTTCTTGCACTTCCGTATAAACTTACAATAGAACCTAATGTCCTTTACCTGAGCTTTTCTTTTAGCCATTCAACAGTCTCCATTTCTAATGGATAAGATTTTTTTCATCCCTTCTTGCATTCCTTGGCGCCATAATTTCAGTGAGTTGCGCACTTACTGCTTAGCAAGATTATAGCGTTGCTTCACGAGCCAATCGTAAAAACTTGTCCCAATCCAGTTTGCCACTTCCTGCGTACTTCTTGTAGTAAACTTCGACGAAGAAACGCACGAGCTTCTCGTAATTTCGGTCAAGGTAAGGCATATTGATTTGACGCAATGTGTAATGTGCCCATCCTTCAAGCGAATCGGAAGGCTTGAATCCTTGCTTAAGCGCCTCCGTATAGAGCTGTGAGCCAGGGTACGGCGTGAAAAAGAAAAGTTTGATTTTGGCTTTTGGGGAAATTCTTTTTGCCTCGTTCATAAAAGTAATCGT
>SDBT01010210.1_pt1 | contig 15188 bp, 13 predicted proteins | sample 2277101 | NCBI WGS metagenome assembly SDBT01 (sample SAMN10404973, study PRJNA504765) | marine sediment metagenome | isolation source: marine sediment core GS10_PC15, 103 cmbsf | place: Arctic Ocean: Southern Knipovich Ridge | collected 2010 | reverse complement strand
ATTGTCGATCGCATCGGGGATATCGGCGACGCCCCCTGTGTCTTAAACGTGCTGCATCTGTGTGTGTTCTCCGCGGCTGCAGTCACCTGGGCGTTCTTCCATTACCACCTCTGGTCGGTGCTCCCCACGCAATTCGCGGAGACGACGCCCGGCAAAGCCGTGGGGTACATGTTCATTCCCTTCTACAACTGCTATTGGGTCTTCCGCTCCTACCTGGCCGTGAACCGCGGACTCAACCGGTTGGCCGATGCCCACCGGATCGCACCGCCCCATGCGAACATGAACCTGGCCACCGCGGCGGCGGTGTTCTTCGTGATCGGATTCGGCTGGGGGCTGGTGTCGCTCGGACTCCCCACCGTGGACAGCATCGGCCAGGAGTACTCCGCCTACGACTACTACGAGTTGACGGCCGCGTACGAGCACATCGTTGGCCAGCGCGTGATCTTCGATTCGGTGGGCTTCCTCGTATGCTGGGCACCGGGCTTCGTGCTCTGGCTGCTGATGGTGCTGGACCAGAAGCGAATGGTGAAGCACTTGCTCAAGAGCGGCGCGGAGGTGAACACCGCATCGGGGTTGATAGATGAGTGAACTCTGGCGACGGCCGCTGAGAGGAGTGAACGAACATGACATCGCAGCAACCCGGTTCCGGCGACGTTGGCCGCGCTCGCGGCACGATTTGCGACCTTCGAGAGGGAGCAGTCGCCAGCGCCCAGAAGAGCCTCGTTCAGTTGCTGGCCAGGATGATCGCCAAGGCATGGCGTCAGTCCCACGCGAAGACGCGTGAGCGCGACACGGCAAATCTTGCCGACAGTTCTCCGCCGGTGACCGGAAATCCCGGTGACAACCAAGTACAATCGACCCATGAGCAAGAGGAGTCAATCCCAAAACGACGAACGGGGCGGGCAGAGCGATCCTGTCTTTGACTTGCCCGACATCCCGGACGGTGTGGACCACGCGGTTCCCGAGTGCTATGCGACGCACGCACTCATCCAGGACAAGACCTTCTACGTGCTCCCGGTCGCGTTGCTCGACGAGCTCGAGCGCACACTCGGCCGCGCCACGTTTGATCAGGAGTTGTTTGACATGGAACGCGCGCTGGCCGCGCAGCTGAAACCGATCCCCGCGCTCGTCGGCTTTCAGGACGGGCAAGCGATCCGCTACGAGTTGCTCGCTCCCGAGCCGACGCCGTTACCCCCAGCGGATCGGGCCTTGCTCGATCGGTCCCCATGGAATCTGGACGTCGCCGGATACAAGGCAATCTGCGCGGCGGCGCAGCAACGAATGCACCCCTATAGAGTGGCAATGCGTGGCTACATAGGATGGCTGATGACAAACCTGCAGTTTCTCGATCAGCGCGATCAACTCTTCCGGAAGTGGCGAAAGCAGCTGGCTAAGCACGGCATCCCGCAGAGCGGCCCGACGAAATTCGGCGGTGTGCCGCACAGGGACCTGTTTCGCCGAGTTCGAGCCAGGAAGATGCTGGATTTCCTCAACGAGTTCGCTGCGTTCTATGCCCGCTGGCGACTGCTACACCTGATTACGTGCGAGTTGCCCGAACCGCTCGCGCCGCAGATACCGCTGCTGACGCCGTTGGCTCTCCTGACTCACATGCAGGCTGGTGGCGTCTCACTCTACCAACCCGATACAATGCCCGTGCCTCCACGGGACCAGCTCCGCCACATGCTGGATGACGTACGACTCGCGCGCGAAAATGACCACCTGCGCGAGTGGATCGAAATCGTGCGACACGAGCGGCACAGCAACAGGGCCCTGGACGCGTACGGCGACATCTTCGCCCTCCACCACCACCGCACTGTTCTTCTGCAACGCCACGCCGGAGTCTTCAGGCGAAGGCTCGGCAAGCTCGACGAGGCCTTCGCGGGTTTCCTGGGGTGCGACACTCGAACCGTTGAGAACCACCGCGCGAGAATCCGGACTCGTCTTGGTGGTCGGCGGTGCAGGTCACCTGAACGAACATAGGGCAACGTCCACCTTTTCCCGAAAGTAGCGGCCGGCCGATTTCGCTTGTACGTCGATGCCAGTTTTCTAGGCTGGCTCATGACGGTCGCGGCCTGTGATCGGGCACTCGGATGCCCGGGACCGCGACCCCTCCGAAGAGCCGGCGCAAAGTTATGGCGAGGGTCGCACGCAAAAAACTGGAAGCAGGCTACCAGCCAGCCGAATGTGCTGAACGTTGCGCGAGCCAGGCCGAATCCGAAGCGGCACCGGAACGCGCTTATCTTTCAGTCACACAGTTCTGCGAACTGACCGGCCTGTCTTCCAGCACCGTGCGCCGGCGTATTGCCGATTGCTCCATTCGAACATTTCAGCCAGGCGGTCCGCGGTCGCGAGTCCTGATACCGACCGACCAGCTGGACTTCAAACTCGTGTTAGATCCCGGTTACGTCGCTCCCAGCGCCAGCTCGGATGGCGTGATTTCCATGAGGCGGAGCGGTCGCCGGCCGAAGTGGCTTGATGAACTGAACAACGCGCTCGCGCGGTGATTGGAGGAACACAGTGCCAAAGAAATCCAAGAACGAGACGATCAAGTGCCGCCATTTCCGCTGGAAGCTCGTGCGCCGCCGCGGTCACTGGACCGGCGACGGCAGAAGCGGAAACGCGAAGAACGTTGGCCGCCATTCTCTTGGAACGACAGACAAATCCGAGGCGCTTGACCGGCTGCATCAACTCGATCTCGTGATGGCGGTGCGGCACGGCCTAGCCGAACCGACAGTGCTTAAGAACACGGAGACCAAAGCACTTACCCTTGCAGAGGGACGCCGACGCTACGAAGCCCACCTGAGCCGACCGGAAATGGTGGGCGGTGCGTGTAAGCACACGCGGGCGCGCTACGCGGCCGTGCTCGACAAGTTCCTGGCGTTCGCCAAGGCAGCTGGAGTCGATTCATGGAACGGCGTGACGAAACAGACCCTGACGGCGTACGTCACGAAACTCCGCCAGGGTGGATACAGCGACGCCAGCATCTACTTGGAAGCAGTGCTGGTCAAACAGCTGATGAAATGGCAAGCGAGCGAACAGCTCATCCCACAAGAGTGCCTCTTCTCACTCAAGCTCCGAAAGCCCACCGGTACGAGCACGCACTGTTACACGCCGAACCAGATCGCGGCCATGGAGCGCCACTGTCGTTGCCACCCAGCATTGACTTGGCTGGCGGACGTCATCGTTGCACTTTCTCGAACCGGGATGCGCGTTCGCGAACTGGCAAACCTCCGCTGGAGTGACGTGGACTTCGAGAAGAACTTAGTTCAGATTCGAAACGACGTGAGACAGCCCGGGAAAGCCGACCACGGGCTCCGCAGGACGAAGAACCGCAAGAACCGACACGTGCCCCTGCACGCTGAACTTCAGGCTGTTCTCAAGCGTTTGCCCCGCCATCGCGACGGACATGTGTTCCATGGCCTGCGCGGCGGGCGTCTAAAAAGCGATACGGTCCGCGTCATTCTCCAGCGCGACGTGATCGCGCCGTTGGCCAAGCGATTCCCGGCGCCGCCAAGTGAGCGCGGTTTTCCACACGCGACGGTCCACGGATTCCGGCATGCGTTCATCTCACAGTGTGCCAATAGAGGCGTCCCGGAGCAAACGGTGATGGCCTGGGTTGGCCATCAGAACAGCCGCATTGCCCGCCACTATTACACGCTGTCGGATCAGGAATCGCAGCGTCAAATGAGGAGACTAAGTTTCGCGGACGGTGCCGCAGGCGACGAAGCCGCGGATTCTCCGTCCGCATCAACCAAGGAGACGCCCCCAGGCGGGGAGGATTGTTCGTGAGGTCCAGCGCCCGGCTCACATTCCGCAGACCGCGTGCCACCGCTAGCGGTGGCTCGAATACACTCACGCCGCCGATTGGCACGATTCCTGTCACATTCAATTGTGCCAATCAGACCGCACCACGTAAGCCACTCATAACGCGTAGCTTACGTGGTACAGGTCAGGTCAAACGGAGAGGGGGGGATTCGAGGGTCCCCATCAAGCGCAACCCTCTATCGTTGCTGAATATACAGCGAAGTGCCGATCTGTCAACGAGTTAAGCCAGTCCGGTTGTGCCCAGTTGGTGCCAGTCATTTCCGGTTGTGAAGGAGCGCGACCGGCACAGATCCGGGACAAATCCCGTGGTCGCGGGAGGCTCTCGCCCGCGCATGGCGCGCCTTCCAGATCTCCGCGGCGGCGGCGACGTCGCGGGCAAAAAAGACGCATCCGCGGGGCCATCTACGCCAGGTTCTCGCACAGAGATCAGCATTCGATTGAGGATCAGGTCCGCGCGTGCCATGAGTTCGCCGACGCCAACGGAATCGATGTGCGGGATGACTTGATCTTCAGCGATCGCGCGGTTCGCGGGTGCCGGCGGCGACGAACAGGGCTGCAGGCCCTCCAACAGGCCCTGGAGAACGATGCGTTCGACGTGCTCCTCGTCTTCGTAACCAGTCGGCTGTACAGAAAGACGTACAAGTCGCTCGGATTTGTGGAAGAGGAAATCGTCGACCGCAGCAAACGCTGTGTCTTCGTCCGATCCGGGATCGACACGGCGGATCAGGGTCGTTGGCGGCAACTGCTTCAGATGCACGCCATGATCGATGAGTTTTCCGTTCAGATGAGCGCCGAACATATCCGCGTCGCCCATGAGGGCTTGATGGAAGCGGGGATGGTCTGGGGTACCCTCGCCTACGGATATTGCGGTGAGGCTGTGGACGGACAGCACACGAAGAGGAACCGCCCCCGCCAGCGGACCGTTATCAACCCCGTGGAGACAAAATGGGTGCGAAGGGTTTTCCGCTGGTACGTAAATGAGGGGCTGTCGATCGGTCAATGCATCCGCAGGTTGAACCGAGAGAAGGCTCCGCTTCCACCGAAATGCACGACCGGCGTGTGGACGCGACAGGCTGTTCGGCTACTTCTTTCAAATCCTCGGTACCGTGGCTTTTGGGAATACGGCAAGACGCAGGCCGTGTACCTAAACCGGCAGGACTACGTTCGCCAGGTGCCACGCGATAAACCGCTGAGGCAGATACAAGTCGAACGGTTGCGAGTTGTCGACGACGCGACGTGGTATCAGGCACAGGCACTGTTAGCGAACGAGCCCAGACGAGGCGGACGGAAGGCCAAGAACGGTGACCGCAAACGCCGGCCAGCACTACTGAACGGACTGCTATTCTGCAAGGAGCATGATCGGCGAATGCACGTCGGTGGGGCACACGGCCGATACTACATGTGCCCCATGTGCCAGCGGCTCGGCGAGCCGGCACTCTTCACCCTCCTGAACCGCGAACTGGCCGTGAAGATTGTCAGTGATAAATGCGCCTCGCTCATCAGGCAGGATGCGGCGCTGGCGGACCGTGTAGCGGTGTGCTGCCGTGAACACGCGGAGAGCACGCAGCGCCCCGACCCCAGCCGCTTGTCGGAGCTGCGAGTCAGAGAACAGAAGTTGACGCGCAGGATCCAATTCATCTTGGACAATGCGGGCGAGTCGTCGGAGGATCGACGCGAAGACGCGGTGGCCCTGGCAGGCTCCAGAGCGGAACGCGCCCGGCTGCGTGCGGGAATCGCGGCACTGGAGGCGGCCGCGTCGCGTCAGGTCAGGATACCGGCGCGCGCTGAAGTCCAGGCACTGCTCGACGAACTAGGCGCCATTATGCAGCGGGCGTCGAGCAGCGGTGATGAGGAAGAGATCACAGCCGGACGCAGGACCATTGAGATGATCACTGGCGGCAGGATCTACGTTACGCAAGCTGGGGAACCCAAGCCCAAGCGCGGCTGGCTACGTGGGATGTTCCAAGTTCGGTTACTCGAATCGGTGGTCGAGAAGGTCAGTGGTGCTACATTGCCGACAAGTGAAGAACACGAGGCACAAGTGGAGTTCCGGGAACCACCGCCGGAGGCGGAGTTGGCGGACGAGGTGAAGCGGCACTATGATCAGGGGTTACGGATCAAGGACATCGCTGCACGGCTCGGCATCCATCGAAACCTGGTGGTCAGAGCGCTCCGACATGCGTTCGCCGAGCTGGGCCAGAAACTGCCGGACGGTCGCGCTCGCTGGGCGGCGCTGAGGGTGAAGTCCGTCGACCCGCCCGCGTATCAGCGCGTCGCGGAAGACGTAATGCAGCTCTGGCGTCAGGGCCGGCTCTTGCAGGATATCGCGAAGCAGCTTCGAATCGATCGGAACGCCGTAACCAAGGCCGTCGGTTGGTGGCATGCGTCGCGCGGGTTACCCGTTCCGGATGGGCGCGCCAGGCGCAAGACTCTCAAAGTAAAGACATCGAAGCGGTATCGTGCGCAGGTTAGCTGATGGACTTACGATTCTTCGATTGCTGCCGTTTAACGGATCGGCACGAGCCCCTGTGCCGACTTGACCACAGTGGGAGAGAGTGTCAACTGCAACCGCGCCGGCATGGGCAGACTTCCGGCGCGACCCGCTCGGCGGCATAACGCGCGGGTCGCGACCCTCTGCCCGTTATGTACGCTGTCCACGAAGAAGATGCCCGAGAATCGGCTGGCGCCGGAGCTGAGGAGCCCTGAAGTGTTGAAGCCTACGCTTGCGCGGCTTCTACCGCGGCACGACAGTGCGCCTTCATTTGTTCGTCGAGATCGTCCGGCACATCGAAAGTGGCAAGAATGCGCATGAGCCGGTCGAAATCAAAAAGTCGCTTCGCCGACTCGGCATCAAACTGTCCGACCCATCCGCCCACTCGTTCCGGCTCGCCATCCTCGTTTTGGTGATAGCCCGTTGCCATATTGCTTCGCGTCACAAACGATACGACGAGCGGGACTCCAGTCGCGGGATGGGTCTCAGCAAGGTTAAGCAGCACGGTGGCGAATTCGGACCACCGCTCGAACGGCGTGGAACCTTGTCCGTCCCGCGGCGGGATACTCCAGGCAACCCCAAAGACCAACCAAGGTGAGCCGTCCTTGAGAGCTCGTAACAGCCGCTCCTCGGCGCCGTCTCCCGTGAAGTTCCCCGGTAGCTCTCCCTGCAATGTTCGTGCAACATCTTCCCGATGCGCCTCCGACATTAGAGTCGGAACGCCCGAGCTGCTGTTCGTGAAGAAGTAGGTCACATCGTGGGCCAACGCCAAGTTCACAGGTGCGGTGCGCCGAACAATGTCCGAGATCGTCCCGAACACCAGCTCTTCGGGCGGCGGTCGGTCGCGCATCATGCGCCAAACAGCCGTAACGCCCAGTGCGTGCGCTCGCTGATCCCAGCCCAACGCCGACTGCGGAGTCAGCCGGTCGGCAACATCACTCATCAGACGACAGAGTTCGTCTCGCCGAAACTGGCCGACGAACTGTTCAATCTGGTCGCCTCGTCTTGGATGAACGACTCGATCGACGAGGTTAGAGGGCTTCCTCTCCCGCCAGGCAGCAATGCTCGCCAGCGCGCACTGGTCGCTAGTCACTTCATCGACCGGGACTTGAGCTAGGTAGCGCCGCCAATAATCCGCGTACCGATTCACAGACAGTGCCTGCGGTCGCGAGACGTACTCCTTGTCCGCGTTGATTTCTCCGGGGGGATAATGAGGAAACAGGAATGAAAGCAATGCCCGAAGCGAGGCGGTGCTGCGCTCGTCCTCCCTTGCAAGCAGTGCGTCGATTTGCCCAATAACCCTGTGTGGCTTTTTCTCACCCGCGACGGTGAATGGATCCATTAGTCCCTGCCGAAACACTTCGACGTGCTCGCTGATGAGCGCAAAAAGGTCGGGACGAGTAACCCGAAGCACGGACGCGACCAGGACGGAATCAAGGTCAACCTCACCCGGCATCTTCTCCCAGGTTTCGAGCGTTATTCGGAGAGCTGACTTCAGGGCACGCGGCGTTCTCAGAGTATGCGCAATAGCGGCGGGAATGCTTGGGTGTGAATCGCGAAAGCTCGAGAACCATGCACTGACTCGGTGCGCGTCCCTGTTCGGCGTGAGCACCCCGCGGGCTTCCGGTGAGGCTGGATCAATAACCGTGATCGGATAGCCGCCGAGACAACGATCACGAAGAAGTGCGGTGACGTTCCATACTCGTTCCGTATCCATCCCAGGCGGCTGCTCGACGAACCTCGCGATCTTCCCAAGGTCGAAGCGGGTGCGCAGCGATGTGTCGGAAATGACGACGGAGATTTGCGGGCAGCGATCCAGGAGATGCAGCAGGGCGCGAATCGGGCCGAGTCGCTCGACTTCGCGCTCGATGCGTGGTTCGCCCTCCAATTGGTCGCCGCCGGAGAAGCGCTCGAGGTCTTCGAGCCACAGCACGAGCCGCAGACCGGCCGCGCAAGCAATGCCTGAGAATCGCTGCAGGATCTGCTCTGGGTCCGATGATCTTCGGAATAGACGCGCAATCCCGCCATAGCTGCCAGCCGTCTTTTCGATTGCCGTGACGTAGTCGTCGGACAGACCAACGAGCGGCAGGACATTCACGTGCCGTCCCAACTCCCGCACAACAGCCCGGATAATGCCACGAACAGCCGCTTCTGCAGTATCGAATGGCCAGACAGAGATTTCGACAAGTCGTACCGTGGGTCTGTTTCGTAGGTGGTGCGCAACCAGCCGGCATATGGTAGATTTGCCGGAACCGAGCAGGCCGACTACGGCCATCGTCGGCGCTTCGTGAGGTCCCATCAGGCGGGCCGCCATCCTGCGAGCGATCTCGTCGTGGCCAAATCTGTCATCGGCTGGTTCAGCGACTTCAGAATCATCTCGTAGCCAATGCCGCAGCGCGTCGAAGTCGTCCTCTCGTACTTGATCGCGATCGCGATCGCTAGCTGCTTCTCGGCCGCCAAGGAGAATCGCAGCGATATCTGGCAGGAGAGTCGCGAGCGATAACACTGCCAGAACCACCAAGATGAACCACCAAGGGAGGTAGGGAACCTGACTTTGGAACCACAGAACATCATCGAGAATTGCGCTCACGCGCTCAATACCGTGCAGCCAGAGCGTTCCGCCGAGCCACGCCCCGAGGCCGATGATCATCGCGACCCAAAGTGGCGGATATGTGAAGAAGAACCGCATCCCAAGGAACCCGCGCCAACGCCTACGACCAACGAACCAGCAGGCCGTGCATGCGAGCACCGAAAGGAGGACGCATGCCTGCAAGGGGTGAAGCATCCCCAGGCGACTCGCGAGAGGTGCACCCAAGCGATGAGTGAACGGTTCAAGCGCGAGTAGGGCTACTCCCGCGACGACTCCGCAACAGATCAAGCTGAGCCATCGCGCGAAAACCAGATGTGGACGCCCAACTCGGCGCGAGTGTTTCGTCGGCATGTTGAACTTCCCATGAACCATGGAGTTTAACTCAGGGATGCAGCGGCTGCGACAGCCGTAACCGGCCGGTCACCTTTTCGTTGCTCCGCGCGAGGTTAACCGCGCGCGACAGTCTCTTGCCCGGCTGGTTATGGACCGCCTTAACCCGCGGGTCGCGACCGGTGAGAGACTCAGAGACGCCCGGCGGATGTTGCCCGCTGATCCTTGTTGACATGCCGTCACCCACCACCCCGGCGAAGCGGATCGAACCCGTCGTCCAAGTCGTTCGATCCGTACCAGCCTTCCCCCAGTCCAGGCAGAATCGGTCTTCGCATCGTGTATTCCAGGGCCGCGTCGGTGTTCACGCATGTTACAGCCTGCCAACTTGCTGACGGCCTGACGCCGCCTTGTGTCTCCCAGGCTTCGACCACTTCGTTGCCTCCACGGTCGCTGGGATGGCTACCCGGCCGGGACGACCTTTACCGGGACAGGACTTTCACCTGTTGGAACAACGGACCTTTCACGGCACACGTGGACCAGCACACCATGCAACCAATCTGCCAATACAGATGCGCTATCGAACTCCCCTGTCTCGACTCTGGACGATCTCCAGACAGTGCTTAGCAGAGTCTTCCCCGCTCGATCCAACCGCGCCACCGCTCGTTTGTTTGCTCGACGAAAACTCCCCTCGGCATCAACGGCGCCCGGATCTGCTCGATCGTCTCCTCGTCGACACGCCGTCCCAGCACCAACTGTCGCCCGGCCTGCTGCAATGCAGCCATCACCACGCCGTACGTATCTCCGGCACGAGTTGGCTCCCTCAGTACCATCGCGTGCGGCCGGAGGATTGTCGCAACGTGTCGTCCCCGGAGATTCCGGGCAACTTGGCGAAATGTCTGCGCGAGGGCATCGAAGTGGCTGCATTCGTGGTGGCCACAGGTCAGAACCGCCGCGAAGAGCTTGCCGTGCTTCGAGCCACGCAGGGGATGCCGAGAGAGTCCGTCGACGAGTTCGATATACGGCTCAACAAGCGGCAGAGTGCGATCCAGCAGCGTTTTCAATTGTCCCGTCATGTTTTCCACATACAGCGGCGTCGCAAACACGACGAGGTCCGCTGCAGCGATAGACCGGAGGATCGCGGCAACCTCATCTTCCTCGTGGTACTTGCAGCGGCCTGGTGTTTCCACCCAGCATGCAAACCGGTGCCCGCAGTCACACGGCAAGATGTGCTTTCCCGACAGAGTAACTGAGGAGACTTCGGCGCCGGCCTCACGCGCTCCCGCAAGAAGTCGGCTCAACACCAATTCGGTCGTACTCGTTTCCCTTGGCGTTGGAGAACCGTTGACGGCGAAGACCTTCACAGGGTACCCCTTCCGCTGGGGTGCGACCCGCTCATCTCAGGCCCACTGGCTCCGTGGCCGACCTCCTCTCGTGAGAGAGTACCCACACCGGACCGGTCAATCCGCACTGCGCGCAGACAGTCGTCGGCCACAGGGCAAACAGACCCACACCTGTGGGAGTTGTTCCAGCAGCACGGGTCCTCAGCCAGGTAGTCCCCGGTGAGTTGGTACGCCTGTCCACGACAGCCATAGCAGTCATCTTTGCAGTCGCAGTCATGGCAGGCGCCCTTCACCTTGTGACGGATATCGCGTAGCTCCCAGAACACGTCGGATCCTCGGAGGATCGACTTCAAGTCCACATCCCGCACGTTGCCCACAGGGATATCGACGCCCGTACACGGCTGCACGTAGCCGTCCGCAGTCAAATGGCAGCCGTTCAGATGTCTCGAACACGATTGACCTATCCACGGCGGATGTGGAAGCCAGGATTCACGGAACTCCTCGCGATCGACCTGCGCGATCCTGTGGAAGAGTGCCCTCAAATCTCCTGGGGTAACGCTCAAGCGAGCCAAGTTCCGCCGTGCGGCTCCCTGGACTGTCAACCGTTCAAAGAACGGGACATGGCCATTTCGCTTTGCCCACCGCCAGATTCCGGGCAGTTCGCGGAGATTCTGCCGAGCCACAACTGATTGGACCAGTATGCGGTGGCGCTTGGTCTCGTACCCATTTCGCAGAAGGGTCCGCAAACCGAGCATCATCTGGTCGTAACTTCCACGATGGCCCGTCAAGGCATCGTGCAAATCACGGTTCATCGCGTGAACCGTGATGCCCAAGGTCACATCGTGCCGACTCAGGATCGCCGCCACTTCTGCCGTGATGCACGTCCCCTTTGTGAAGATAGTGACGCGAAGCCCTCGTTCACGAAGACCAGCAGCCAGATCCAGGATCCCCGGCTCGAGCAGTGGCTCATAGGGCCCGATGATCCCAACGCCACCGAGCCCCAGGTCCACGGCCTGATCCACGACATTCAAGAGCTCGTCTACGGACAGAGCGGCTCGCTGCTCACGCCGGGAACGGGATTGGATACGTGGTCCACGCACGTAACAGTAGGGACACTGCAACCGGCAAGGCCGCTGGCCGAATTCCAGGCTCATGGATTCGACTCTGTCCGGCGGGTTTGGCGTATACACGTCCACGGATGATCTCTGGATTGTCCTCGACCGCCCTCCCCCGCGGCGGCGCTTGGCCACTCACGGAGGTGCCGATCAGCATCGGATCAGCACGCCCCAACGCGCATCACGGCGCCTGAAGTGGCGCTGGCTTTCCGTCGCGTATGACGAGGGGCATCAAAGGCACATCTACCTCCCCGTCCGCCTGTACGGCCAGTTTGCCTATCACGCCTTCATAGTCCGCAATTGCCAGCAAGCCTTGGCGAATGCTGTCCGCTGAAGAACCGTCAGCCTCCATGGCTTTCGCAAGCAGCCCGACAATGTCATACCCGATCACGGTCAGCACGAGCGGTGTTTGGCCGAACTTGTCCTCGTACCTCTTGACGAGCGCTTGCCCCCGCTCTGTTCGCGGTGCCCGAGTGCTGAATGCGAAGTTCATCAAGGTGATACCTTCGGCCGCCTCGCCGGCGATCCGGATGTAGGCCGGGGTCGCAGCCGAGGCATTCGCCAGAATCTGCGTGTCGATACCCATCTCACGGATTTGCTTGGGGATCAAGCCCATCGCCTTGTCGTAGCCGACGATGTAGATTCCATCGATGTCCTTGTCTTTCAGTTTGACGATGCTGTTCTTGAAGTCGGAGGAACCCCTGGCGTACGGTATCTCGTCCGTCACCTGTCCGCCGGCTTGTTCGAGGGCCTGCTTGAAAGCCCTGCAGTAGCCTTGCCCAAAGTCGTCGTCGACATATAGCACGGCCACGCGCCGCAAGCCCAATTGCTCGAAGGCAACCTTGGCCAGCGGGGGCACTTCCGTCCCGGCTCGTGTGAAGCAGCGGAACAAGTAGTCGCTCTTGGCCGCGAAGTCCGGTGAGGAGACCATGGTCGCAAACAGCACCGTCTTGTTGCGTTCGGCGAGCGGGATCAGGGGAGCCGTGATCGGCGTCATCGCGCTGACCACCGCCGGGAGGCGGTTGACTGACGTGAACCTGTTCATCAAGGATACCCCCTCCTTGGGATCGTTCTTGCTGTCGCCGAACACTATTTCCAGCTTGTGGCCGTTGATCCCACCATTGGCGTTGATGTCCTCCGCGGCCATCTCCATTCCATGGCGCACGTTCTCGCCGAGCATGGCAGCCCGGCCGGTCAAGGGGAGAATCGCCCCGATCTTGTAGGTCTCAGGTCCTTGCGGCCGGCGGTCGCAAGACAGCGAACCCACAGCCAGGACCAGCGCCAAGACTGCGACCAATCCGCTACGTTTGCGTCGCGCTGCGTTCACGATGATCCTCCACACCTTCTTGCCCCCGGACTGCTTATGGTCGAGTGATTACGATCGCCGACGGGGGCGATCGTTAGTTCATCCTAGCCACGCGACCCGGCTCCGTAAACCGATAGAACCGGTCGCACACATGCTTCGCAAAAACCGCATTCTCTTCCGCCAGCAACACACCCGCGGCGTGCTCGTCCCGCGCCTGGCGGAGAATGTCGGCGAGCCGCTCCCGATGTGCGGGGTCCAGACTGCCTGAGGGCTCGTCGAGCAGGAACATCACCGGCGCCCGAGCGAACATATACATCAGTACCATGCCGATCGAGAGCATCTGGCGTTGTCCGCCGCTGAGTAGTCCGGCGCGGGTGCTCGCCCGTGGCGCCAGGTCCGTAAACCACTGATACGCACACCCGATGTCGATTCGACGTCGCCCCGGCACACGCGAGGCGGCAACACTCAGGTTCTCCTCGACCGAGAGGTCCGGGAAAACACGGCCGCCCTGCGGAAACCAGCGCACGCCGAGGTTGGCAATCCGCTCAGGATGCACGCGGCTGATGTCCTGCCCGTTGAACCGGACGGCACCACGCAGCAGAGAGAGCGAGCCACCCAGCGCTTTCAGCGTGCTTGACTTGCCAAACCCGTTGGGCCCCAGCAGCCCGACGATCTCCCCCGCCGCCACCTCCAGGTTGACGCCTTCGAGTACCGGATGCGTCGGCGTACGCCCGTAGTACGCCGCCAGGTCATCGCAGCTCAGCAGTGGGCCGTTCGATTCAGGCACCGCTGTCCTCCTCGACCCGCAGCGAGCTATAGAAGTCCCGAAAATCCGGCTCTTGAACCACCGCGTCTGGAGAGCCCGCGCAGGCGATCGTGCCGCCCTGCAGCAGCATGATCTCGTCGCACGTCTCCAGGACGAAGTCGATGTCGTGTTCCACAATGAGCAAAGATCGCCCTTGCTCGACGAGTTGCCGGATCAACTGTCTGAACAATGCCCGGGTTTCGCTATCCACGCCGGAAACCGGCTCGTCCAGTAGCAGGTCGCGTGCTGCGAACAGTGCCCGCGCAAAAGCGAGCTTCTTCTGCTCACCAGGCACCAATGACCCTGCCATCCGGTCCTCGAGACCGCTCAGCCCCACGTGTCCAAGCGCCCACCGCGCGCGCTCCGGCCCGCCGTTCGGAACGCCGTCGGAACGCGGTGCGCCGTTGTGCAGCCAACCGCGCAGCGCGGCCGTGCCCGTCATGACGTTCTCAAGCGCGGAGATGCGGCGGAAGATACCCAAGTGCTGGAGCACGATCCCCAAACCGAGTCGGGCGATGGTGTGTGGCTTGCAGTGCGTGACATCCTGGCCCCGATAGCGAATCCGCCCCCGGTCCAACCGGTTGAGCCCCAGCGCGGAATGAAGCAGCGTGGTCTTGCCACACGCATTCGGCCCCACCAGACCGTACGCCCGGCCCGGCGACAAGCGCAGAGAGAGACTCTCGAAGACCTTTAGCCCGTCGAAGGCCTTGCATGCTTGCTCGAATTCGAGAAACAGCTCGCTCACGACACCTCTTTCCTGCACGTCCCGAGCTTCCGGACGTGCGATCGCCACATGGCCGCTCAGTCGAGCCGGTAGCGCCCGGCCAGGCCTTGGGGTCGCCAGAACATCAGCCCGATCAGCACCGCGCCGTAGATCATCTGTCGAATCGTCGGGGCGACCGTCCCGGGGATTCGCAACCAGCCCAGGGCCTCGGGCAGCAGAATCATCAGCAACACGCCCACAACCGGTCCCCGCAGAGTGCCCAGACCGCCGATTACCACGATCGACAACAGGAAGATCGACTGCTCCACCGTGAAGCTCGACGGATCGATGAACGACATATAGTGGGCGAACAACGCACCCGAGAAGCCCGCCAGCGCCGCCGCCAACCCAAACGCGGCGATCCGCGTGAACACCACGTCCACGCCCAGCGTCTCGGCGGCGACCTCGTCGTCACGGATCGCCCGGAACGCCCGGCCCAGCGACGACCGTTCCGTCGCAAACCACATGACCAGCAGGGCGATTATGGCGGCCACCGTGCTGAGAATCGCGAAGCCCCACAAGGATCGCACTTCCAGGCCGAAGACGTTCGGCTGCGGGATGTTCGCCAGCCCGGACGGCCCGCCGGTGAGTCCGGCCCAGTTGTACATCAGATAGAAGATAAC
>SDBT01010209.1_pt1 | contig 15189 bp, 12 predicted proteins | sample 2277101 | NCBI WGS metagenome assembly SDBT01 (sample SAMN10404973, study PRJNA504765) | marine sediment metagenome | isolation source: marine sediment core GS10_PC15, 103 cmbsf | place: Arctic Ocean: Southern Knipovich Ridge | collected 2010 | reverse complement strand
GTTCCTATAGGAGTCCAAAATATAATGTGATTTTTTGTCTTTTCAAGATTTTTATGTTTTATTACTTCATTCCCACAGAAAGGACAAAAGAAACTGCCTTCACGTTCTACACTATAAATTTCACTTTGAAATTTTTTACTTCAAGAAGTAAAAGTCTACCAAATCTATTAAAAATAAACTCATCATTATATCAATTAGAGTTAATGTAATTAAAAATCAACACTAGATCGATTATGACCAATCAAATCAAAGAATTGAAAAAGCGTTCGAAATATAGGGAAAATTTATTAGAGCAGATTGTTAAGTCAAGGAATCCAATTGATAACTTCAGAGATCCTATTAATTATTTAGTCCTTGCTAGAGAATGGAATTCATGGTATCCATCTACATTTCAAGTATCAGGAGGATGTTATTTTTTTAATTTAAATGAAGAAATAATTGTTATAGATCCTGGTTTCAATACATTAGAGAAATTAATCGAACATCAATTAGATATTAGATTAGTCCGACACATTTTTATAACACACTTCCACCCAGACCACTTTAATAATTTATCAAAACTTCTTACGAGACTTCCAAGTAAGGAACATAAGGTCTCTGTTTATCTCAATACTACATCATATAATCAATTTAAAATATATATGAGAGAGAATACAGAGTTCTATGAATTGATACCAAATATTATTATTAAACTTGAAACCACCAAAAAAGAAGATCGTTTTAATATTGATGTTGAGGTAACTAAAGCATTTCATAGGGAGATAGGAGGGTCAATGAGCTCAATTGGATTAAAATTCATACTAAATCACCACCAAGATGTTGATATTAAATATGTAATTGGATTTATGAGTGATACAGATGGTTATGAGAAATATATTGAATCATACATAAAAGACTACAATGATTGTGATATCTTAATTCCCCATTTGGGGTCAATACATCCTGAAAAAGCACCAATGGGTTATAAGCATTTGTATTTAAAAGGAACAGAAGAGTTGTTAAAAAGTCTAGCTTCTGAAAAAGATCCAGTTCATTTCTTGGGGGAATTTGGACTTGAGCTAGCGAGTGATAAAACATTTTTTGAAGGTCTTACACACTTTATCCCCTCTAAAATTTCTTATTTGGAATTAATGAAAGATCTTTATAAAATTTTCTATTCAAAGGAAAAGGGAGATGAAAAAGGAGATAAGGTAGAAGAAAGTTTTTCCTATAATATACCAATCATAAAACTCTTTATCAAGCGTTTTGAATCAATTATAAACAAGATAAAAAATCAGCCATTTTTAAAACTTGAAGTTCTTTTACCTTTTCTCCTCTTTGATATGGAATCAATAAAAACCTATGAAGAAAGTGGGATAACTGCTTTATTAGGTAAATTGGAAAAAAAAATTGAGTTTTTCATAAAAAATGTCCAAGAAGATGATTTTAAAAACATATGGTGGCGTATTCTTAAAAAGGTAGCATTTCAAGCTGACAATACAAGTGAACATAAAAAGAAACTAGAAAAATTTTTAGACAATTTAGATCTAAAAGAGTTGAGAGAAAAAATGGATAAAAATTGTGAATTAATTATTCCATTTTTTAGCAAGGACTTTAGAGAGGAACTATCTTTTTCAAGAATCATTCCAAGTAAGGGAGGACCCACAGCTAGTATAAGTTCATTGTTACCTAACGGAATTGAATTAGAGGTAAATCAATATGAACCTTATAAACTAGAAGCTAATTATCGCCACATTTTTATTAATGAAGGTATTATTAATTTTCGTAGAATTAACGACCTTCTAAGAACTTACTTTAAAAATCAAAACATAATTAACAATTCAAAGTTTGAATGGTTTATATTTACATTTTCAGTTTATTTCCTTCTTAAAGCGTTAGAATCAAAAACAGAAATCTATAAAGAACTACAAGATGGTCGTAGTGGTGTATGCAAATATCTACAAAGAAAATGCAAGAAAACGGTCATTCCTGTCCACGATAGTTATAAGATTATTTTTGACAAGAATGAAATTAAATTAGAAGGTTATTGCGAAAATAATCATAAAACAAATTATCTTCCATTAACACGTATCAATCGGGACTGGGATTTTTTTCCAAAAAAAACAAAGGAAGATAAAAATGCTGATTTAAATAATAAATTTATAAATGTAATACCTATTAATGATTGCATAAAATGTATGCAAGAATCTATTAGAGTGAAATATGAAAAAAAGATGGAGCAAGAATGGGAGGAAAATGAGGGTAAATTTCTAATTGAGGAACAAGAGGAAGTAATAAAGCAATATGAAGATGAATTATCCAACATTACTGATCTTAAGGAATTATTCTACTTTTATAGCACAGATTTTAAAAATGAAATTTTTGGTATTAATTCTGCAATACTTAAAAAGAAAGTATTTGAGTTAATTGAAAACTCGAATCTTAGCCCTCAAGAGATAATCCTTTATTTAATTCATCCTAAACTAATAGTAAGCGAAGTGATACAAGAAATTGTAAGTCGTCATTTAGAAAAGTTAAAAAAAGATCAGATACTTACTCTAATTTGTGATATATTTAGTAATCCTCTGCCTTACAAAGAAATTGAACAAGAACCCGTCTATCTATATTTATTAATCAATAAGGACTTCTCCAGATTAATTATTTCCAAGATTGAAAATAAGGTTAACCTTGAATTTTTAGTGAAAGCTATAAAATATTTTAAAGAGTTAAAAGAATATAAAAAATCATATAATCAAAAATTTAATGTATTTCTAAAATTCATAAAGCAGAAAGCCATTGATGTTTTATATCCACTAATAGAAGAACCTAGCAAATATGAACAAGAATATGAATTGCTTAAAAAAAATGAGGATTTTACAACTTGGCTTGAAGAATTAGGATACCCTCTTGACAATTTTGCTAATTTCCTTAATTCCAATTTAGGATATGGCTATATTACACCTCGATTTTTAAAATCATTAACATATAAATCCAAAGATTTTAAAAATCGATTCCTCTGGTTTTGAATAAAAGAATTGGAAGAGTAATTCTTACAAAATTGAATAGGTAGCTTTGATAAAAAAGATACCAATGACTTTAAATTAGGAAAGCTGTTATATCATCTTAAATTTTTAAACTTAAAATATGAACGATATAAGATTTTTCCAAGTCTTTATGTTTTGATTTATCCATTCTCCACGCATAACGGCTTTATATATTCCAGACATTCCTTTATCTTTATAATAAGGAATTTTATTATTCTTTTTCTCAAAATCTTTTAATATTTTAACAACAAGTTCTAATCCTTTATCACATTTGTATTTGAACTTAGCAGAGTTAATCTCACCAAAAATATAAAATAATAAATCATTCCAAGTTTTTATATTAAATAATAGCCATTCTCCACGATGAATTGGCCTAGTAATCCCGCTTAAATTCTATTTCCATGTTATAATACATATTTTTATGAATTTTTTATTGAACCTTGATATATCAATAGTAAGAAAAATGCTTATTATAAGTGGAGGGTTTACTTTATTTCTAATTTTCTGAAAAATAATATGCTTTGTTCCAACTTTTCTGGAAATCTTTCTCAGAAAATCTGAAAAAATGGACTTTAAGTTATTAAGAAATTCTGCTAAATCTAGCAAGTAAGAAGTTTCATTATTTGAAAAAAAAATGATTTTAAAAAATCATGGTGTCATTTTCAGTTCTAAAAAAGACATTTGCAATGATTTGTTTGAAACCATTTGAGTTCATAATGACTATTATTTCTTATTTTGTAAATGATTAGATATATCTTTTAATTTTGAGTCAATTGAATAGAGTAAGTAATGAGGTAATTTTTTTATAAACTTTTGATAATCCCATTCATTTATCAGAATGTCTTTAATTGTTTTAGCATAATGATAATATTTATCAAATAAATCGGGATTACTTTCTGGGAATTTGAATTCAGTTTTAAATTCACAATCTAATTGAATATTTTCAAATAAGTCATTAATATTTTCTTTTCCTTCATATAAATATTGATTTAAGTAAGTAGCTTTTCGTGGATGTAAATGATCAAGACCTATTCCCCCCATATCAAAGTTAAAAGAGATTATAAATTTAAAATCATCGTGCTTCATCATTATTTTATAACGAGCAGTCTCATCATCTTTTAAAATATTTAAATCCATATTCAGAGGAATAAAGAAATGCGAGAAACTCATTTTTTCTAAAATTTTCTTAATATCAATTGAGAGTGAAGATAATAATGAATCATTAGAGGGATCTGGTAATTCATTAATTAGGATTCTTTTTTTTGGCACATCTGTAGAAATTGCACTACTTCTACTCTGACCATTATATCTCTGAATCTTGATTAGCCAAGAATAAATAAAGTAATATGAGAATGATGAAAGGAGTAGATAAGGTGTGATTTCCATAAAAAATCGGAATTTATTATCGAACTCTTTCTTAATACTTTCAATAATTTCTTTAGGCAATTTTTCTATTAAAGGTAAGTAATAACTCTGAACACATATAGGTCTTTCAATACCTAATGGAGGTATTTTTAAAGAATCTCTTAAATAATTAATAATAATTTTAAAAGGATATGAAAAATTGATACTTTCTTCTTTAAATAAATATTGCAATTCTTTATCTGATACATCTCTTATGCCATGAGATGTTCTTATATAATATTCTCTATTTATTATTTTTCCATCACTCTTTTTAACAACAGCATGAGGTATATCTTTTCTTTTTGGTGTATTTATTATTATTACATCCATTTCAGTACAAGGTAAAAATTCGACTTCACAGTTTAAGATCGGACTAATTCTATCCCTAATAATCCCTGTAATTTTCCCTTTATCTGTATCAACATCAAAAACATTCTTTCCTTCAAAAGTTCTATCATCATTAATACCTAAAATTAATCTTCCCCCGTATTTATTCGCAAATGCCACAATTTCTTTTGCTAGTTTCTTCTTACCTTCATTTGTATTTATTATATTTGAATTTTTAAATTCTATTTTTAAATTTTCCTCATCTGGATTATTAACTATGTTCCTCAATTCTTCACAATCTGTCATAAAACACCTTTTTCTTATCTTGTTATAATCTCATTAATTCCATATATATTTATATTTTTTGGCAGATTAAGAAGATCTAATGGGGATCTTTTACCTCATTAACTTATTATTATTAAAGGTAAAATATAATTAAATATTAAGTATCGTTCCTCTTTTCTTCTTTTTCCTTTGATAGGAACATCTTCTAAATGAATATATAAATTATTACTTTTAAAACTAATACTATAAACAAGATTCTTATGAACTATTATATCTATTGTCCATCTTCTGCATAATCCTAAGAATTTGGCCAATGTGATTTAATATAATCCAATGCTTCTTTTATATTCAATGGCTCTGATCCTGCAGGTCCTCTTATATAAAATTCTTCTTGATTCCATTTTTTCACAAATACGGGATCCTCGTTTTTATTCATCTCTCCTATACAAACAGGTTTATTTTCCAAATATATTATTTTGGGAAAAATATAATTATTGAATTGTTTGCCTAAATAGCTATTTATTACTTGACCAAGTTTAAGTAAAAAGCTGTCTGTATTTTGCCTTTTTTTATCAAATGTAGAAAAATCTTTTTCAATACCTATAACAGAACCATCATCAGTGTATTAAATATATAAAAAATATTTTTAATAAAAAAATAAAGTAATTGGGAAATATAAATATAAAATGTGATATTTATAGATGATTCTTTAATTCTTTAAAATGAGTTTGGATATAATAGTAAGCCTCACTTATTTTAAAAGGTCTGGTTGCTGAGCCCTTTCGGACATAGAATTTTTCCTCATTCCCTTTTTTAGTAAATACTGGAGCTGGGTTGGGTTGGACTTCCACTATACATATCTCTTTATCATCGATGGTTAAAAAGTTTATCTTCCAATAATCGGAAAATTTGTTGCCAATATGATTTGTAATCAGTTGTGTAAGACGTAATGAAAATTCATCCTTCTCTTTTTTACGTCCTAGCGTGTTATAATCTTTTTTTAATCCTTTTATTTCTTTTTCATTACTAACACCAATCATTAAGAGCCCACCGTGAGCATTTAAAAATCCTGATATTTCTTTTATTACTTCGAATTCAAGATCCTTGTTGACTTGGTTTTTTCTAATATCATATCTTAATGTTTCTTTAAATTCAATTGTTGGACCTTCTCCCTTCTCAAGCCCATATTTTACTCGTTGTTCTATATCACGTTCAGTAAGTTGTTTTAGTTGCTTAATTTCTAATTCTAACTTTCGTTATTTTTGAATGGTATTTAATTTGTATACAATTTCTTGTATCATATTTAGAGCATAATGATAGAAGGACGCGGGAAATCTAACACTGTAAAAGTCAAATGATATTTTCTTATGATCGTCAGATATTTCATATTGCACATCATGAAATCTGTTTGGTCCAACTGAAATTTCTATCTCACCATCAAACCCTTTTATTGAATCCTTTATCAATTTCCTTATTTTTTCAATATCTTCTTTGTATTTTTCTTCCATAATGTTGACCCTGAATATAATAGAAATGGTTCTAACACAATAAGAATCATTAAGTCTTTTTTTATTTTTTTTTATATATATGAGTATTAAACTATTTTTTTTTTAACTTTCCATAGAATTGTTGACTTTAATTCAATAAAAGTATTTTTACTGTTATTCATTGAATTTAAATCTAACCTATTAAACATCCAAGCTTTAGCATTTTCATTTTGATTAAAAAAAGAACGTTTTCTTAAATTAATAATGTTTTGTATTAACCTATGACACAGATCTATCATTCTAAAATCTCGATTAGAGTCGAATGATTTTGTTCTTAATTCAATATTTCCTTTTTGATTTTTAAATAAGAAAGTTAAAGCATCTTCAGCACTCATATTTAGAATTGGACTCATTTTATCCCCCTCTAGTAATTCTCCTAACTCAGCTCTTATAGGTGTTTGACAAAACCTTAACGAATGTTTATATGAATTATATTCACCCCTATCTGAAAAATCTTTAGATAGAATAATTAATATCTTTTTAATCATTTCTAGATTGCTTTTCATTTCTGTATCTGATATTGGAAAGAATGAACCGAAATAAAATATATACTGTATCAATGGAATAACTTTTCCAAAAGGTAGTTCAACATCTTCAAATAAAAAATCAGTATTTCCATTTGAAATTTTGGTGATTCTTCTAAAATTTGTTTGGAAAGGGGATATAGTGAGAAATAGCCATAAGAGTTTATCCTTTCTCTTTTCCAAAGCAAAAATTAACTCGAATAAGGCTTCTATTATTTGAAAATAGGTAAAATGTATTTCTGCTTTTAACATATTAATACAATCTTTATCTATAACATCAACGAGATCTCCAAGTATTATAGCACTAACAGAATTGTAATTATCAATTATATTTTTAAAAATCGTCACTTTATAGATCCAGTGGTCTATTGGATATCGTTTATAAAACTCTAAAATTTCTTCTTTTCTAAACATTTTCTCTATATAGATTTATTTAAATTCATTTTATAAGATTTTATTTTATATATTTTAATAAAAAGGCCTTCACTTTTTCCAATAATTCACCTTTACATTCAGGGGCATACCAATCTCCTGTTTTAAAAAGCTTTTCTTCCTTTGCTTTCAGTTGTAGCCCGAATCTTGCAATTACACAGAATGTATTTCTCCGAAAATCGCTATAACTTGGGATATTACAAATCTCCTCGAAGGCTTGCTGAATGAAAGACCATCTTGCCTGTTTAACATCATCACTTTTAGCAGTCATCAAGTATATGATATAAGATTGATACCATTTAAAGGAGATGAGAGTTCGAAATTTTAAGAAAAATATTAATTAAAATTTATAATAACCAGTCTTCTTTATTCATAATTCTTGAATTCGTTATAATCAGCAAAAATTCCTAATTTCTTTACAAGAGGGTTGGAAAATTCATTGTATATGTCCTTGAAACGGAATAAACTACCGATATAATTTTGGATGATTCCTTGCATGAAATAATATAGCTGTCTTTCTTCAATGAGATCGAAATTGTCTGGTAATTTTTCTTCTTTCAAGTTAATTATATTAAATATTTATCCTTTCTTTTTTTTCTTTATAAAGAGTAATTTACTTGTCCTCTTTTTTGAGCAGTCATTTCAAAGCAGGTATATCATGTGCGATATATGTCTAAATAAGTTATAAAAGAACGGAAGTTTAACTTCTAAAGATGGTAAGTGTACTATTATATTAAGTTAAATTTTACCTTCTAACTTTTTTTTTTAACTAAAAAGTTCTGAATACTTATTTATCGAACCTGTAAGAATTATCAACGGTTTTGACTTATTCAACATAAAGTACTTATAAGAGAGAGTATACGCGATGGTATGTTCACACAAAAAATTCAGTGGATGGAGAATGGTTATTCAAAACCGTTCATGTAGGTTTAATAATAAACATTACTGTAAAAAATATAATCCAAATAAATCCTATAAGCATAAATAAACATTCTAATGGATCTTCTTTTAGTTTTAAAGAATCTTTTTTTGGTTTTTCCTTTACCTGCTTTATTTTAAAATTGTCATAGTACTTTTCTATATCTACAATAGGTATACGATCATTCTCTTTAAGATAATGGTAATAATCTATTCCATCTTCTGTTATTATTAGGTTCTTATTTTGATTTTTCTTTCCATTTCTTATTACAGACTCGATTAATCCTATATTTATAAATTTAGTAATTATTTGATCAATGTGATCTGCAAATCGTTTTCTATTTACATTTCTTTCCTTTTTTTCTAAACTTAATAACTTTTCATTAAACTCTGTTTTTTTAAGAAAAAAATCTACTATTTGGAATTTAGAAAAATATTCCTGTTTTTTATAAATAAAAGATAACATTTTCATTTCTTCTATAGAGGGAATAGGTAATAAACGTACTTTTTTAGGTTCTTTATATTTAATATTTATTTTTTGTTTAACATGGATTTCTGATACTATTTATATCATATATCTGAGAACTCTCTTCTAAAATCGAGTTATTGGTTTCTTTTTTCATTTCCTGAATTATTTTCTCATTATACATTTTTAAACATCGAATTATTTGATAGTTACCTATCATTTAGCTTCGAGTATTTAAAAGAAAAATTTAGATTAGCTACAAAATTCAGTGATGATGAGTTATTTGAGACAATTAATTTTTAAATAAGGTCAACGGCTGAAACGTTGAAAAAGAAGGGTCTTCTGTAATTTGAGATCAATTGGAGAACTATAAGAGTTCTTGTTAAAGATGTTTCAGAAGAAGAGGCACTTTGATAGAAATAGTTGAAATTACAACATTTACTAATTATACGGGTTATAAGTTTTATGTTATAGCGGCAAAATTGAAATTAATAGATGAAAACGAATATCCAGATACAAGACGTGGCAAATACAATCGGAGCTCATTTAAAAATAAAGTTTCAACATGTACAAAACATCCAGTTGGGCACACAATACATCTTATATCCTTAGAACCTTCAGGAAGTTCTTGTTCATTTTCACTAGTTTTTGTTGACGTTTCTTATTACCTCTTCTTATAACTAATCATCTTCGATAAGAGCCTCTGGGCGAGGAATAACCTCAACTTCCAAACTTTTTCCATCAGAAACTATTTTTAATTCGTTTAAATTCAATTTTAACTCTATCATTTCGCTTGGAACTACATATCTTCCTTTTTTTTTATATATAATTTTATTATTATCATCTTTAAATTGAATTAGAATTCTTCTATCCGGTTTTTTTACTCGAAAAGTAAAAATAATGTCTTTAGATAATTCAGATGTATTAATTAAGTCTGGTTTAACATAATTAACATTTTCTCCAGCACTACATATGATCTGAACTTTTTTTTCAACTTTTGTACTAAATCGTTCTTTAACATATTCAACAGCATTTAGTTTTATAAAAGATAAGTTTATTAATCCTGGAAAATTAAAAAATTAACACAATATGATATAGATTTGATGGACAGATTTAGGATGTTATTTTCCTCCTTTATAAAGTGCAATTGGGAAATCCATAGAATTACAGCGTAACCAAACATCTTGTTTTTCCTTTGTGTTAGATGATATATACCTAATTAAACCCAGTATTCTAATTATTCCATCATTATCGTAAGTTCTATGATCCATTGTACCACCCTTTAATCCTTGACAGAAATATTGGGTAAATAAACTTAAATCTCCCGAAACCCCACTAAAGGAATTTTGTTCTTCACCTGAAGATGAGATAATTACACGACCATGAGTTTTTAAGATCAAGTTAAAGTAATTTTCACTTAGTCCACTTTTCAAATCGGAGTCATTTCCTTTTATAATGGTTGTACTAGTAAAAAATCCCCCAGATTTGCAAGCATCTAAAACAATTACTAACCGATGAACATTAATACGATCTAGCGATTTTATAAATTCTTCTTCTGAAATTAATGTACCTATTTTTCCTGATTGATAATCGCTTGGTACAAGAAAGGATTTTCCATCTTTATGGGTTCCATGCCCAGAAAAATAAATGATCACAGTTGAGTTTCCTGAAATATTACTCAAATCTTTCAGATTGTATATAATTTTATCCTTAGTCGCATCTTTTAATACTATCACATTTTCAGATGAATATCCACATCGATTAGGATCTATAAGAATTTTTTTAATTTCATCAACATCATGAATGCAGCTTGATAAATTATTGACATTATCATCTTGATAAGTATTTATCCCAATAAGTAACGCTTTTGATCTTTTTTGAATTAATTCTTTTTCTGTTTCTAGTGGAATAAATAAGTTGTCTATATGCGATTTTTCGATGAAATTATGGAGTAATAGAGGAGTGATATCCAGAGTATCTTGATGACATAGTTTGAAGCACTCCAGAGCAGTAATTAGTAAAGCCTCTTGATTTATACTTTTATATCTCAAATACAATGCATGTCCTTTGAAATAGTACCACCAAGCTCGATATATTTTCTTTTGGTCATCTAAATCTGTAATTATGTTAGTTGCATAGTTAACTGCCCCCTCCCAAGCTTTTCCCCATAAGGACTTCACAAACTCAATTTCATTTTCTAGAGATTGAATATTATTGTTTGGAGATGTTGTTCCTTTGCTTTTTCTTCTGGTTGTTTCACTTAATATTTTCGAAACTGCACCTTGCCAATTTGCGGAATTTCTTTTAAAGTGATCTATTAGAGTTATAATCTCTTGAGGTGAGTTTTTCATGGACCATCCCAATCCATATTCAATTTCAACTCTCAATTGACTAGGAAAATTTTTTATATCTCTTTTATTTAATACATTTACAAATTCCTTGCCGCATAATAATACTAGCGTTTGATCATTATCTGTTCTTGTACATCGTCCCAATCCCTGAATAATACGAGTGAGGGTGCGTGTTTTTATAATTGTTTGTTCTCCAAGAGTATCTCCCAAAAATGATTCTTGAAGATTTATCGCAGTCGGAGCATGCCAAAAAACTAACATTGGACATCCAATCAAATCTATACCATCATATCTTGTTAATAAAAGAATTGCACTTTTTTCGTCTTGAAACGGAGCAAGAGTTTCTTCTATCTCATTGTCTTCAATTTTTTTGTTAAATGGTTTTATTAAACCTCGTTGTTTTATCTTTTTAATTTCTTCGCCAGATGGGGATAATAATAATGCTTTATCAAAGGAGTTAATAATCTGACTCAGGTATTTGTCTTTTTTTGTAGTTACATGAGTAAGGATTTGGGATACAAATAATATCATTCTTTTCCCCTTGATCAAATCAGTTTTTTCAGAGAATTCAATAGATTTAATAGGGTATACTCCAAAAATCCGTTCAAGATCATTATAAGGACCGATGGTGGCACTTAAATATAATCGATAGTTTACATTCTTAAACGACTGATGTGTCCATGTTGGAGAGATCCATGGACGGATCAGAATTCTTGTATAAGAGATAAAAAACAAACAACAGTAAAGATGATTTTTAATATTCCGATAAGGATAAAAAAGTTCAGCGGGTTTTTTACTCTCTACATCTATGTTATTCTCTAATACTCGGTTAATTCTATCAAGGTTTTCAGAAATAAGAACTGCGGGAATTAATTGCACTTTACTTGTTTCATCAAAATCAAAAGAAAAATAATCTTTAAAAATATCTAAAAATTGATTATATAACAATTTATATTTTACTCGAGATATTTCTATTGAATATTGACTTGAAACATAATTATCAGCAGAATGTGCATCATCACAAATCAAACATTGTGGGTTTCCTATCGAGTATGCATCTGATCCTTCTTTGAATCGAGTAGATGTGTTAAAAAAACTGGTATAATTACTAATAGCAATTGATTTACAATTTGTGTAAGCTTCACAATCAGCTTCAAGATAATCTAGAAATTTTCCATGTAGAACAACCACTGAAATTCCAAGAGATTCTGCTTCATTTGCTACTTGGTTAGCCAATTGTCTTGTGGAGGTTAAATATAAAACCCGTTCTTGTAAGTGTATACGCCTCCACTCCCCTATAAGTAAGCCTATTAAAGTTTTTCCTCCAGCAGTTGCTAATTGTATTGATAAATCTTTATAATCTTTTAAAACATAATATTTTTCTATTATTGGTTCTTGTGGGTGGATTAAACCTTTAAATTTCGGATCTTTATTCAATTGCCGATATAAATCTAGAGGGTTAAGTGCTGTAATTTTAGAATCCGGAATATCAAAACTCAATATTTCTTCTCCTTTTTATAATAGAATTGGTTCTTTTCAAACTAAACTATACTAAATTTATTATTGTATAGTATATAGATAGTCTTTTATTTTAAAATTTTGACCTATAGTGTCAAAAATTTTTAAATAAATCTTAACAACACTTAATCAGCATATTTGATTGCATTCATAAAAGTGATTGTCTTGATGATATCAATTTCCCATAATTCATTAAAATCTTGAGAAAGGAATATGGTTTATGAGGTGGTTTTAAATTTCATATTTAATTTATAAGTCTCAAGACTCAATAGAAGCTCTAAGGGAAATAACAGAATCAATAATAAAATATGGCTATCCAAATGCTTTAGTAGATTTTCGAGATCTTGAAATTGATTTTAAATTTTGGTCAGCCATCGAAAAGCCTAATCTATGGAAATTATTAGGAGTTTCCAAGAATATCAAATTTATAGGTTTAAAGATGGTACTCCAAATCCGAAAGGAGAAAAGATAATTAATATTAGGATACAGAGTCTTTTTGGTACTTCATATAAAGATGCCAGAATTAAATATTCCACTAGATATTTAGGAAATCTCTAATTTATTCTTTTTTTTTTATTTTTTTTTAATTAATAAAATGTACTTAATATTTTTAATTGCCTCATCTTAAGATATGCTGGAATTTTATCGATTCTATTTTTTCTAATATACAATGTCTTTAATGATTTGAGCTTGTTTATTGATTCTGGTAACTGTGATATATAATTATTATCGAAAGATAGAACTTCAATCACTGTTAATTCTGTTACTGATTCAGGAAAATTTTTGAAATTATTGTAATCTAAATAAAGTACTTTTAAAGAGGTTAATTTTGAAATGCCTTCTGGAATTTTCTTTAATTGATTATATTCTATACATAATGACTCTAGATTATTTATTTTAAAGATTATCTTAGGAATTTCTTTCAAGCCCCACCCTTGCAAATTTATATGTCTAGCATAATAAATTCTTCCATTGTTGCAGGCTTTTTGAAATTCATTAATTCCTATCACTGTATCCGCTCTAAATTTAGTATAAAGGTCATTTTTTCCATTTAAATATATAAGTCGAATAGGATGGAGCCTTTGATTTGGAATATGTGTACGAATTTTTTTCCGAAAATCTTTAAGGTATATTTTCCGCTCAATTTTTCTATTTTGATCTAACCACATTCTCTCTTCATCTTCCCATTTAGTACTATTTAATATATTTTGACGTAAATTTTCAGATATTCTAAAGCCAGTAATAAGAATAAGATATCCAATAACAAAATAAGCTGCTCTACGAGAGTGACGGCTGTTTACCATTTTGCTTAAGAATTTGAAATTTTTCTCTAAATTCTCCCTAGTTAAGATTCTTTCATTATAAAAAAAATCACTATAATCTATCCCACACGCATCTAACATGAAGGTAACTAGGTCAATTTCTTCATCATCATCTAAGATCCGTGCGCTCCCTCTTGCCATACTTACTTTCTTATATTGATTAATATCCTTTAATATAATAACGATAATATTACTATTAATAAGTATCCTTTCATAGATTAACAATTTATAGATTTATTGAATGGTAGAGTTTTTATTAAGCGGAGATTTTAATTTTGTTTTTATTTATTTTTTATTTGTTTTTTTAACAAAAAATCTCATTTTTCACAATTTAATCGGAAAATATCTTATTCTCCAAAAACGTTAAGTTTAAATATGCAAGTTAATACTAATATATTAAGTTGTTGTCAAGTTAAAGTTGACAATAAAAAAATTACAATCGAATATTAAGGTATGGAAAAGGAATGGGAGAGGTAAGATCTATGACGTCTGAAGATTATTTTGACCAGTTTTTTAATAGACGAGGATTATTAAGGAAATCTTTATCGTCAAATCAAATTTCGGTTTCACCGGAAGAATATGAGGCTCTTAAAGCAAAGACAGAAGAGTATGAAGCATTAGTGGCGGAGCACAAGAAGATTAAAACACAAAATGATAGATTGCTTAAAGAACTTGACGATATGAAGGAAGATGGAAGGAAATTTAAAGAATTACAGGAAGAGAAAGAAAAATATTTAAATTCTCTTCTACGAATCCGAGCTGATTTTGAGAATTATAAGAAGATTACCGATCGAGAGAATGATAAATATAAGTCCTATGTGATGGAAAATATATTAAAGAAGCTAATTGACCATTATGATGACTTAGTAAGGGCATTAAATCTCATAAGGATGCTTGAAAACATGGAGGGAATTAAAGGTGGTTTTGAGATCATTGTAAAGAATTTCGAGAAAGTATTAACAGAGGAGGGAGTGAAACCGATAAAATCAGAGGGCGAAGAATTTGATCCTTACAAGCATGAAGCAATGTTGGTTGAGGAGAGTAGAGAGGATCTCCCTGAAAATACGATAAT
>SDBT01010208.1_pt1 | contig 15189 bp, 12 predicted proteins | sample 2277101 | NCBI WGS metagenome assembly SDBT01 (sample SAMN10404973, study PRJNA504765) | marine sediment metagenome | isolation source: marine sediment core GS10_PC15, 103 cmbsf | place: Arctic Ocean: Southern Knipovich Ridge | collected 2010 | reverse complement strand
GGGGCGACGGGGGGGCGCGGCGACGGGGTGAAGGCAGGACGCGGTGACGGGGTGAAGGCAGAGCGCGGTGACGGGGTGACTTCTCTGCGTCTCCGCGTCTCCGTGTCTCCGTGTTTCCGCGTCTTCTGGTAAATGATGGCACTGGGGAAGTTGCGCACCGCATATTGCCCGAAGATGGCAGCGTTGGCCTCGGCCGCGCCCATGATGAGCCAGCCCCCCCACACCAGACAACGATGAAACCGTGCGCCGATTTCCCGGATCAGCGCCACCGGCAGGTAGATAGCTACGTTGCGGCACAGGATCAGGTCCATGGCGTTGGTGTTGGTGGTCAGAGAGGGGTACCCATCCTCGGCCAGGTTGAGATAAGCAAAGGTGACCATCTCCCGCGTTTGGGAGCTCAGCTCGAAGAAGTCATCCCGCCGGGTGAAATAGCGCTCGCGGATAGCCGGGTCGGCCTTGCGGAAGGACCACTCCCGGTAGCCGCCTTCGCCGGCCTGCTGCAGGGCTTGCCTGTTAATGTCCGTCGCCAGGATGAAGATGTTCCAGCGGGCGATGTCGGGCAGAAGCTGGCGCAGCAGGATGGCGAGGGAGTAGGGCTCCTCGCCGGTGGCGCAGCCGGCGCTCCAGATGCGCAGGCGACGGTCATCCCGGTGGCGGGCGATCAGGTCGGGCAGAATGCGCTGGCGTAGGGCGTCGAAGTGAGCCGGGTTACGGAAGAAGTAGGTTTCGCCCACGGTGATCGCACCGATCAGGTCATCCCACAGTTCGCTGTCGGTCCTGGCCTCCTGCAGGAAACGGTAGTATTCTTCCAGGCCCTCACAGCCGGCACGCCCGGCCGCGTCCAGCATGCCACGGGCCAGCGCGTCGCGCCGGCGCGGGCCAAAGAGCATCCCGGTGCGCGCCAGGATCAGGTCCCGGAAACGCCTGTATTCCATTTCGGATATCTGATACTGGATTTCGGAGTATTCCATATCGAATTTCGGAATGCGGATGGTTCGACTGAGCTCACCACAGGTTTCGGATTGTCATTCCACAATCCGCATTCATTTCCTCATTTTCTTCTTGGCGGTGTTTATGGATGGGATTGCGGAATTCGGATACTTCGGCTGCGCTCAGTACAAGTTTCGGATTGTTACTCCGCAATCTGCAATCGGACGTTCCGCAATCCGAAATCTGAAATCCGCAATCGGTCACGCCATCAGTTCGGCGGCCTGCTCGATCCACCTCTGGATAACGGGACTACGTCCTTCGGATAGGCCAAGCAGCGCGGTGATCTCGTCGGCCGTGGCTTCGGCCAGCGCATCGAAGGTTCGGACGCCACCCGCCGCCAGCCTGTCGACGTAGACCTTGCCGATACCCTTGATCTCAATCAGGTCGTCCTCCTGTATCTGGACGGCCTCTTGAATGGTAGGGCGTTCGGGGACGCGCGCCCGCGTCACCATGCCTTCTTGCTCCCATCTCCTCACATCCTCCTCCGATGGCAGTAGGCGGGCCACATTGAGGACGAGGATCAGCTCTTCATCCCGCCGGATCACGGCCGCCAGGGGGCGCGACTGGGACAGAGAGGCGGGGGCTGGCTCCACCTGATTGGCCGGCACCTCCAGCACCTCGGTCACTTCGTCCACCATAAGGGCCATCGTCTGCTCCTGAGCCTGCACCACCAGCAGGCGGTCAGCAAGGGCGGGCTCTCTGGTTGGCAGGCCGAATCGCTGCCGCAGGTCTACCGTGGGAATCACCCTCCCGTGGAGGTTGATCACGCCAGCCACCCAGGGGAGCGCCTCAGGCACAGGGGTGGCGGCCACCATGCGTTCGGCCATCTCCACGTGCTCCAGGGGCAAAGCGTACCGTTGCCCGTCCAGTCGAAAACCGACGAAGTGGGAGACACCGTTCCCCCCTGGCCCGGCTGGCTCAGCCGGGGGAGTGGCCAGCTTCTCCACCGTTGCTGCCGGCCTCACATCGGGCTGTTTTGGTGGCTTCGTGGCCGGCGGCTTTGGTGTCTTTCTGGTAGGCCTGCTGGCCGGCTTGTCAGCTTCCACTGGCTTCGGCTCTGGAGCTTCTGGTACGTCGCTCAGAAGTTCGGCCATGATGTCTGGTGTCTTCCTACGTTTTGCCATTTTGAGTTATCCTTTCTGTAAGCTTCCAATAATCCTCTGCTCCGGGAGAGTTAGGAGCATATTCAAAGATGGTCTGCCCAAAGCCAGCAGCTTCTGAGAGCCTCACATTATACCTGATCGGTGGGCAAAGTTGCTGGCCATAGTAAGTCTGGAGCTGCCCTAGTATCTCCGCTGATTTCCTGACTCGACCATCTAAGAAGGTGGGCAGTACATACTTGAAAGAAAGCTCTTCATTGTATTTCTGGATAGCGGCCAGGCTCTTACGAAACTCCATCAGGCCTTTGACCGTCAGTACCTCTAGAGAGACTGGAGCCAACACCTCCTGGGCGTAGAAGAGGACATTGATGGTCATGGTGTCCCAGCCGGGAGAGGTATCCAGGACAACGTAGTCATACCCGCCATCCAGGGGAGCCAGCGCCTCTGCCAGAGTCCGCTCTCCTCCAAAGTCTTTTTGTGCTATCAGTCTCTTGACTCCAGCCAGGGCTTTTCCTCCAGCTAGCAGCCAGAGCCTCTCTCTGGCCGCTACGATGGCCTCCTCTGGCATGAGCTCTTCTGCCATCAGCTCTGCCAGCCCTGCCTTCGGCTGGAGGCCCAACATAAAGCTTACTTGCCCTTGAGTATCTGTATCTACGAGTAGCACCTTGGAGCCAGCCAGGGCCAGCCCGGCTGCCAGGTTGACGACGGTGGTGGTCTTGCCTACTCCTCCCTTGGTGAGGGAAATTACTATCTTTCTCATCTATCGCTTCTCCCAGGCCGCCGCCAAGGCGGCCTAAGTACAGGGCCCAGGCCCTGTCTCCTTGAGCACTTTGTCCCCGGGCCCCTTGGTCCTTCGGCCCAAGGACGGAGGGCGAAGTACCAGGGGCCCCAGGCTCAAGGAGACAAAGGGCTCATTACAGGCACTTACTCGAACTTAAACCTGTCCTCGGTAAAAACCTTTAGGCAAACGTCCACGACCTCAGGATCATACAGGATGCCCCTATTCTGTGAGATTTCCTCCAGGGCCTTATCCAGCCCACGAGCCGGTCGGTAAGGTCGGAAAGAAGCCATAGCCTCGATAACGTCAGCTACACCCAAAATCCTCGCCTCCACGATGATCTCTTCGGCCGACAACCCTTCAGGATACCCAGAACCATCCATCCTTTCGTGATGCTGAAGCACGATTTGGGCCACCGGCCATGGAAACTCCACAGTCTTCAATATGTCGTAACCGACCTGGGGATGAGCCTTGATCATACCCCATTCGAGGTCGTTCAACTGACCGGGCTTACTGAGGATCTCAGCAGGTACAGTGATTTTGCCGATGTCGTGAATCAGCCCGGCCATACGGATGCCCTCGACCTGCTCCTCGGCCAGGCCCACCACTCTGGCGATGGCACAGGCCAGTTGGGTTGCCCGCCGTTGATGACCAGCGGTGTAGGGATCCTTCATCTCAATGGTTGATACCAGGACGTTGACCGTTCCCTCCAAGGTTCTCTGTAATTGCCCATAGCTTTGTCGAAGTCCCTCCTCCGCCCGCTTGCGCTCAGCCAGCTCTCGCTGAGCCTCCTCATACAGCCGTGCGTTTTCGATGGCGATGGCCACCTGACCGGCGAAGGCCTCCGCTATCTCCACACTCTCCTCACCATAGACGCCAGGCTCCCTATGGTCTATGGTCAGGAAGCCCACCGCCTTCCCCTTGGCTATCAGAGGAACGCCGATCCAAGAACGCACATACCCTGTAGCACCCCTTGCCAGAAAGCGCTCGTCGGCCTGGGCATCGGCCAAGACCAGAGGGCGCTTCCCCTGCATGAGTTCAGCGACCAGGGCGTCATCCTGTACACGAAAAGAAACCCCCAAAGCGCGCGCCACGTCGGGGTGGCCCCTGGCCGCAGCCACCTTGGCTGTGCCATCGGAGAGGAGAAAAATGGCGACGCTGTGATAGGGGATGACCCGCTCCAGTTCTTCCAGGATGATGTCGAGCACTTCAGCCAGGTCAAGGGTGGAGATGATAGCCCTGTCAATCTCCCGCAGAGCCTCTATTTGCTCCAGATGGCGCTGCACCCCCTCCTCCGCCCGCTTGCGCTCGGTGATGTCGAGCCCATATATATTGACGTAGCCAGTATCTACCACAGGTGCAAAGGTCAAGGAGAGTACACGATCCTCAACCTTGACTTCAGTAATCTTGCTCGATCCGGAACTGAGAACGTCCAAGATGAATTCGCGCCAGTAGTCAGGCAAGAGTTGACTGACTTGGCACCCCCAGACATTCAATAAAGAAGGGCTGGCCTCGTTGGCATAGAGGACGGTACCATCTTTCCCAACCCGTAGCACGGGGTTGGGGTTTTCGCTTGGGAACCTTGCCAACCCCCTGATCTCCTCCGCCGCCCGCCTGCGCTCGGTGATGTCGCGGACGATGTGCACCGCGCCAACGAGGTTCCCATTCTCGCCCATCACCGGGTCCACCGTGACCATCAACCAGCGATCCTCGTCCGGCACCTGAAGTTCTGCGCTCTCCCGCTGGTGGGTCTGGAGCATCTTTTGCAGGGGACACCCAGGTATTGGCCTCTCTGAACCATGAACCAACTTGCAGCAGGTCTGGCCAACTACCTCTGTCAGGGGCATTCCCACCACCTCTTCTCCCACCCGGTTGCTGCGCAGTATTCGCGCCTCCAGGTCCAATAGGCTGACCCAGTCGGACATGGCATCGAAGGTGGTTTCCCATTCCCTCTTGCTGCGCTGCAGCACCCTCTCCGTCCGCTTGCGCTCGATGGCATAGCGCATGGCGCGCACTAATAAATTACCGTCCACTTGTCCCTTGACCAGATAGTCCTGCGCGCCCTGCTGCACAGCCTGAACAGCGAGCGCTTCATCGTCGAGACCGGTCAACACCAGAATCGGTACCTGCAGCGCTTGAGTATAAACCTTGGTGAAGGTGTCAATACCCGTGCTGTCCGGCAGTCCAAGGTCCAACAGCACCGCGTCAACCTCTCCCGCGGCCAGATGATTCAGTCCTGTCGAGAGCTGGTCGGCGCAGGCCAGCTCAAACTGGGCCGCACCGGCCTCCCTCAGCATCTCTCGGATCAATCGGACATCTCCAGGGTTGTCCTCGATCAATAAAACAGCTATGGGCTTATCATTCTTATCATTCACTTTTCTCCCCCTTTTCAAGCGATCTGGCGACCTTAGTGATGCGTGACACGAAACACGCTTTACGTCCCCGCGTAGCGCTGGACGTTGTCCCGGCCCCGATCCTTGGCGCGGTACATGGCGATGTCCACATTCTTCATCAGAGTATCCCAGTCTTCACCGTCGTCGGGATACAGGGCGATCCCTACGCTGGTGGTGATGCGGACCTGGTGACCATCGAACTCGAACGGCTTTCGGAAGGCTTCCAGAACTTTGACCGCGACTGCGACCGCATCTTCATCTCCATCGCTCTCCGGCAGTATTAGCATGAACTCATCGCCACCCATGCGGGCCACCGTGTCGCTCTGGCGCAGAAGGCTCGTCAACCGCTCGCCGACAGCTTGCAGCAACTGGTCTCCCACGCTGTGCCCCAGGGTGTCGTTGACGTCCTTGAAGTTGTCCAGGTCGAGCAACATCACGGCCAACTTTTGTCGGTTGCGGTGGGCGCGGGCTATCTCCACGTTGAGACGGTCATGGAACAGTCGCCGGTTGGGCAGGCCGGTGAGGAAATCGTGATAAGCCAACTGCCTGATGGTCTCCTCCGCCCGCTTGCGCTCGATGGCGTAGCGCATGGCGCGCACCAGCAGGTTGCCGTCCACTTGCCCCTTGACCAGATAGTCCTGCGCGCCCTGCTGCACAGCCTGAACAGCGAGCACTTCATCGTCGAGACCAGTCAACACTAGAATCGGCACTTGCAGCGCTTGAGTATTCACCGTGGTGAACGTGTCAAGACCCAGGCTGTCCGGTAGCCCCAGATCCAACAGGACTACGTCAACGCCTCCGGCCGCCAGGCGCTCCAGTCCGGTCGACAGCCGGTCTACGCACTCCATATCGAACCGAACGCCCCTCACCTCGGCCAGCGTCTCCCGGATGAGACAGACGTCGCCCGGATTGTCCTCGATCAGCAAAACTTTGATAGCCTTGTTGTTCATTTTGCGTCATTCGGCGGCAATTTCACGATGCCGAACCAGAAGTCCTCAATGGACCTCACCACCTTGATGAACTGGTCGAGGTCAACCGGCTTGGTGATGTAGCAGTTGGCGTGCAGGTCGTAGGTCTTGAGGACGTCCTCTTCGGCCTGGGAGATGGTCAGGATCACCACCGGGATGCGTCTCAGGTCGGGGTCTTCTTTGATCTCCGCCAACACCTCGCGCCCGTTCTTCCTCGGCAGGTTCAGGTCGAGCAGGATGAGGTCTGGGTGAGGCGCATCGGCATACTGGCCTTCGCGGCGCAGGAAGGCCAGGGCCTCCACGCCATCCTCGACCACGTGCATCTTGTTGCGCACCTTGCTCTCCTTGAGAGCCTCCTGCGTCAGGCGCACATCGCCGGGGTTGTCCTCCACCATCAGAATCTCAACAAGATTACCGAACGTTTGCTTACTCATGCTTGCTTACCTCCTAGCTATCATTGGAATTGTGAAATAGAACGTCGAGCCTTCTCCCGGCTCCGACTCCAACCAGATGCGACCGCTGTGGCGTTCCACGATCCTCTTGCAGATCGCCAGGCCGATGCCGGTGCCGGGATACTCCTCTTTGCGGTGCAAGCGTTGAAAGATCACGAAGATACGCTCGTGGTACCGCGGGTCTATACCGATGCCGTTATCGCGGACGGAGAACACCCACTCATCGCCCTTACGCTCCACCCCGACGTGAACCCGCAGCGGCTCGTCGCTACGGAACTTGATGGCATTGCCGATCAGGTTCTGGAACAACTGCCCCAGTTGCACCCCGTCCGCCATCACCGTCGGCAAGGGATCGTTGGTAATCACGGCGCCGCTATCCTCGATAGTCAGCCTCAGATTGTCCAGAGCCTGGTCAATGACCACCTCGCAGTAGGTTTTCTCGAAGGGGTTGCCCCGCGTGCTCACCCGCGAAAAGGTCAGCAGCTCGTTGATCAGGCGCTGCATGCGAGTGGCACCGTCCACGGCGAAGTTGATGAAGTCGTTGGCGTCGGCGTCGAGTTGGTCTTTGTAGCGACTTGCCAACAACTGCGTGTAACTCGACACCATGCGCAGCGGCTCCTGCAGGTCGTGGGAGGCGACATAGGCGAATTGCTCTAGCTCTCTATTGGACCGCTCCAGGTCCGCCTGCGCTCGCTTGCGCTCGGAGACCTCGATTATGAGCTCTGCATTCGCCTGTTCCGCCAGCCTCCTGGCTTCCTCGGCGTCTAGCATCATGTTAAGGGTGGCCGTCTGCGAGGCCCCCAACTCCTCCAAGGTCCCCCTCAACTCTTCCCCCACCCGCTTACGCTCGGAGACCTCGATTATGAGTTCTTCGTTGGTCCTTTTGATTTCGGCGGCGCGCTCGTCTACCAACTCCTCCAGGTGGTCGCGGTGCTTCCTCAGTTCCTCCGCCTGGGCGCGGGCCTCTCCGTACAGCCGCGCGTTCTCCAGGGCGATGGCCGCCTGGTTGGCGAAGGCAGTCACAGCCGGCACGTCGGCCTCCGTCAGGCCGGCCCCGGTGACCCACAGCAGGCCAGTCACCTCGTCTCCGCTTGTCAACGGGGCGTAGATAGATTGTTCAACTCTCAAATGGGCTGCTATCTGGCCGGCCAGTGGGCGCGCCAGCCTGGGCAGTAGCTCGGCCATTGATTCGCGCGGTTGGTCGGAAAAGATGGCTTGTCCCGTGGTAATAACTTTTTCGTAGCTACTGCCGGGCACAATCTCCTGACGATAAGCCTCCGCCGTGACGCCGGCCAGTTTCTCGGCCGCCTGCAGCAGGCCCGGCTCGAAGGTCAGGTGGGAGATCGTCAGGTGCATCCGGTCGGCGGTCAAGCTGAAGATAATGGTATGGTATCCCAGATTGACCACCTCATCTCCGACGGTTTGGTACACCTCGTCGGGCGTGCGGGCGCGCTGCACGGCCTGGGCAGCCTGACTCAGTGCCAGCACCATGCGCTGGCCGTGGGCCGTCTCCCCCAGCGAGTGGCGCAGGTCTGCAGCCATCTCGTTGAAAGCGGTCGCCAACTGGCCGATCTCGTCCCTGCCTCTCACCCCTATCTGGTAGTCCAGATTGCCTCGCCCGATCTCCCCAGCGCCTCTGACCAGTTGGTGTATCGGCCGGGTGATGGTGCGGGCGAAGAAGCCGCCCAGCAACACCGCCCCCAGAGTCACGGCAAGGCCGATCACAACTACGGTGTTACGCAAGGCGACGATGGGCGCGAAGGCCTCCGCCTGGTCCACCTCGGTCAGGATGCACAACTCCCGCTCTGGTATCCAGCGGTAGGCCCCGATGACCGACACGCCCCGGTAGTCATCGTAGAAACCGATGCCCTCATTGTGCCCCAGGCAGGCCTCCACGCCATCGGTGTGCAGAGCCTTTTCCAGGGCGTAGCCCTCGCCGAACCTGGGCTCGGTGACGAAGAAGTTGAACTTGTTGACCAGGTAGGTGTCCTCAGTCTGGCTGAGGCCGCTGCGCTGCCCCATGATGCCCGACACCTCGGCCAGGTCCACGTGGCCGGTCAGCACCGCGATCAGGGCCTGCCCTGAGCCTGTCGAAGGGTCGCCTTCCCTATCCTGGATCGGGGTGCCGACATAGATGACCGCTTCCCCATGGCTCAGCGAATAGGAGACGTTTTCGACGTAGGTGCGGCTCTTCCCCTCCACGAAGTAAGGCTCGCTTTCCCGGTACTTCCCTTCGTGCGCCTCATGCGTGGAGATCAGTACGAACCCGTCGTCGCCGCGCAGGATAGACAGGTCCCGGAAGCCGCCTGCTTCTTCGAGGTTAGGGCTCAGGTGGTCTTCGATGAGGCTCGCGTAGGCCGCCAGGTACTCTGGACCAGCCGGGTCTTGTGCTGCTAATACGGCGGCGTACTCCCTGATGAGGGGACGACTGGCCAGCCCCCGGAGGCTCCGTTCGTTGCCCTCGACCCACCGCTCGAACTCGTTCTGCTTGAAGATGGTAGTCGAGGTCAAGCGGTTGAGCGTCTCCTGTTCTATCGTCCGCCGGCCGTTGTCGTAGGCCAGGTAACCTACGATGACCAGGGGTATGGTAGTCAGGAGCACGAAAAGCGCCATCAGTCGTGTAGTCAGGGTCATCATTCGTCTCCGTACACCTTCTGCAGGAACTCCATGGTGTACGCCTTGTCCACGTCCACCGGCTTATCCAGGATTCCCTGCTCCAGCAGGATGTCGTGCATTCCTTCCCAGACCCCGGCCCGCATCCAGCCGATCTGGTCCTCACCGGTGTGGACCAGGGGGATCTGGGCCTCCACCTGGGCTCTCGCGGACGCCTCATCAAGCTCCTCGTCGTATCTCAGGATCATCGCCACGGCTTCTTCGGAGTTCTCGATGGCATAGCGCCAACCTCGCAACGTGGCCCGCAGGAACCTCTCCACCAATTCTGGCTTCTCTTGTATCATCCTCTCCGTGGTGATGATGAGGTCATTATGGATGTGGATGCCATAATCATCCGGGTAGATAATGTTGAGCTCATAGCCCTGCTGGCGGGCGGTGACCACTTGAGACGTCAGGTAGCCAGCCCAGACGTCCACTTCTCCGGCAAAGAAGGCATCCATGCCGGCATCAGGTGGCGCTGCTTCAAGTTGGTCCATGTCAATACCAAGTTTGGCCAACATCGCCGGTAAGACAAAGTCTGTGGAAGAGATTCGTACCTTTCTCCCGATGAAGTCTTCGGGCCTTTCGATGCCCGACTCCTGCAAGGCAAAATAGACCGTGGGGTTGATGCGAAAGATCACCGCAATGGTCACAATGGGTAGACCCTTGCCCCTGGCCAAAAGCACCTGCGGAGCCGATATAGTGCCAAAGTCGTCCTGCCCAGAGGCAACCAGCTCAAGCTCATCGTGGTCGGGGCCGCCTGGGGTCAGGGTAACCTGGATGTTCTCCTCGGCATAGAAGCCCTCTTGCTCGGCGACGTACAAGCCAGCAAATTGGGTGCTGTGCAGCCACTTCAACCGCACCGACACCTGGTCGGGCGGCTTCTCCACCTCCTGCGGCCCGCAGGAAGCCAAGAGGGCGGCAGTGAAAAGCACTACGGTCGCCAAGAGCAGCAGTATTGAGATTCGAACTCTCGTTTTCATCTTTTCTACTCCTTTCTCTTCGTAAGACCTGACAAAACCCGTCAGGTCGAGTCTTATCCCTCTAGCAGCGAAAGATCATAAGGCGGCATCTTTCCCAACTGCTCCGACAACGCGTTGACCTGGCGCTTGAGCTCGACCATGCGCAGCTCACGCCCGACGGCCAAACGGTTGAAGAGCTCCAGTTCCTCTACCCGTTGCGCCAGTGCCTCCTCCGCTCGCTTGCGCGCGGTGATGTCCACAAACGAAGCGATTATCCCCTTAGGGCCGCCTGCTTCATCCACGATCATGCTCGCCGCAATTTGAATATCAAGGGATGTTCCGTCTCTTCTCTCGGCTGTGAGTTCGCCCAGCCACATCCCCTTTTCCTGCAATGCCTGCAGAACCTCAACAGCTTTTTCCTTCATCTGCCAGAACTCTGTTCCCGATATACCCAGAATCTCCGTGTCATCATCATATCCCCACATTTTGAGGAAAGCGGGATTGACATAGGTTATACTGGCTTCGATGTCTGTGATGGCAATGCCACTTAGCGAAGATTCGATGGCATTATCTTTTATCCTCAACTCCGCCTCCGCCCGCCTGCGCTCGGCTATCTCTGCTTCGAGTTCTTCGTTGGCCCTCCTGAGCTCGGCGGCGCGTTGTTCTACCAATTCCTCAAGATGGTCGCGGTGTTTCCTCAGTTCCTCCGCCTGGGTGCGGGTCTCACCATAAAGCCGGGTCTTCTCCACGCCGACGGCGATTTGCTGGCCCAAGGCGACGAGCAACTCCAGGCCAACAGCGTCGAAGTAGTGCAGGCTGACCGTAGCCAGGTTCATCGTCCCAATCACGCCGCTGGACCCGATCAAGGGCACGACGGCTGCGGACCGGATACGATCCTTTTCAATGTACGCCCTCAGCGCTCCCGGATACTCCGTCAGGTCGGCCATGACAGCCGGCTCTCCCGTCTGCGCCACCTGGCCGGTTAGCCCCTCGCCCAGCTTGAATCGGCTCGCCGCCTGGACCATCTCGTCGGTGATGCCCCGGTGGGTGATCATCACCAGTTCGCCAGCCTCTTCGTCGAGCAGCAGCATCGCGGCCGCCTCAACGCCAACGAGCCGCAGCGCCTCGTCCATGGCCCGGTTGAGAATCTCGTCCACGTCCAACGACTCGTTGACGATGGCGGCCATGGTGTTAAGCGCCATGAGTTCGGCCACACGGCGCTTCAGCTCCTCCTCCGCCTGCTTGCGTTCGGTGATGTCTATCCAGTACCCGATGATCTCCACTGGATTGCCATCGGCGTCCCGCACCAGCTTCGTCTCGTCGCGCATCCACCGATAGGTTCCGTCCTTGCGCAGGAATCGGTATTCATGGGTATGATGCCCATGTTCAAACAGGCGCGGCAACTCCTCGAAAATACGTGGTGCATCCTCTGGATGGATATGGTCGGCCCAGAATCCCGAATCCTCGATGAACTCCCGTGGTTCATAGCCCATTTTTAAGGCGACGTTCTCGCTGATGAAGGTGGCGCCATAATCGCCGCTGGGCCTGCTGGTATAGATCACCGCTGGGCTAGAAGAGACCAGATATTGCAATCGCTCCTTCGTCGCGCGTAGTTCCTCCGCTGCCGGCTTGCGTTCGGCTTCCGATGCTTCCAGCTCAACAATCCGTTGGCTCAGCTCCGCCAACTCATTCGTGAGTTGCTCTCTTGTCCTATGTTCCTCTTTCATTATTGGGCACCTCCTGGATTTGGTTGTACGCACATATTATATCGCCTTTTGCCTAAACATTCAACCCACGGCCGCCAACGCTTCTCCCGGGAAGGGACTCTGCCCTCCATAATCTGGCGGCTATAGAAAGCCACCATACGCATCCACCTGCTTCTCTTACTCCAGAAGCGAGACGTCATAAGGCGGCTCCTTTCCCAACTGCTCGGACAACTCGTTGATCTGACGCTTGAGCTCGATCATGCGCAGCTCACGCCCGACGGCAAGGCGATTGAAGCGTTCCAGTTCGGCGTTGGTACGCTCCAAGTCGGCCACCGTTTGCTTTAGCTTCTCCTCCGCCTCCCTGCGCTCGGTGATGTCTTTGTGTTGGACTATCGCGTTTGTTACTTTGCCATGCATGTCTTTAACTGGAGAAATAATTACATCAAGAATTCTGTGCGTAGCTCCATTTACTTTAACATGTTCAACTCTTGGAAGGTCGTAATCAATCGTAAATCGAGCTATTTCTCCCTTTTCAAAGACATTTTCAACGAGAGGTATAAAACCTTGTTCTTCGATCAAGTTATCTTTGAAAAGATTATATTTCCCTACAGCTTCTTCGTCTGTTGCTCCGAACAATTCGCGGCATGACAGGTTCATCTTTATCAGTGTACCTTCGCTATCAGAAATCCACAGGCTGGCCGGACTCTGTTCAATAACGCTATTGAGAAATTCTTCAGATGAAGCAAGCTCGGCCGTGCGCTCTTCCACCAGCTCCTCCAGGTGGTCACGGTGTTTTCTCAGCTCTTCCTCCACCCGCTGGCGCTCGGCTAGCTCCCACTTTGCCCGTTCACGCAAGTCACGCAGCCGCCCGACCACAGCGCCGACCAGTATCAGGAGAAAGAAGCCCGGCAGACCTCGGAGCACCACGTCCCAGCCAACTCCCCCAGCCAGAGTCACAAGCAGCGCACTTAGTGGGAGAGCCAGCAGACCGGTGAGCAGCCCGGCCCACATCCCAAAGAGCCCCCCTATCACAACCACTGGCAGCCCGACCAGTACGGTAGTCGTCGCCCCTATCAGACGGTAGAGCAGCATGAAGGCCAACACGTACACGACCCAGGCCGCCAGGGCGAGCGCCACCCTGTTACCTAACACCTGCCTCATCTTGGACATCGGCTTTACCCTCCTGTTCCTCTCTCTTGTGAATCCAGGCGCTGTCTTACCTGGCCTGAATAAGTGCGTGAGTCAATCGGCGCTGGTGCATTTCTACTAGCTCATTCATGACTTGCGCTCTGGCTTTAGCGTTCATAACCGGCGTGTAGTGTTGGTAAGTGTGTTGTCCTGTTTTTTCTCGTACATTGATCTATCCACCCGGGCCAGCAGTTCATCAATAGAACAGGGGTGCTCAGGATCGTAGCGCGCTATGCCCACACTTAACGACAGCTTGAAGCGGTGGTCTCCGCTTGCGTTGCGGGCATCCAGGTTCTCCCGCAAACGAATTGAGCCTTCTTCTTCTCTGGGCAATCCATGATACCTCCTGCTTGTCCCATCCTAACAAAAAGCCAGCCATAAACGCATGGGCGCTTTTGGCTGGCATGGAGGGTAGGCGTCGGCACCCACGTTTTGAATTTCAAGTCTGTTTCGATTATAACATTGAACGCAAGCTATGTCAAACCTCCTTTGAGCGCGACTCAATCGCCGCCTCAATGGCCTCGACGATCTGGAAATAACCCGTGCAGCGGCAGAGGTTGCCAGCAATGGCTTCCTCAATCTCGTCAGGGTTGGGCTGGGGGTTCTCGTCCAGGAGAGCCTTGGCTGACATGATCATGCCCGGTGTGCAGTAGCCGCACTGCACAGCCCCCTGCTCAATGAAAGCCTGCTGCAAGGGATGCAGTTCGTCGCCGCAACTCAGGCCCTCGATTGAAACCACCTCGCGGCCGTGGGCCTTCATGGCTGGCAGCAGACAGGAGAGCACCGCCTGTCCGTCCATTATCACCGTGCAGGCTCCGCACTCGCCCTCGTTGCAGCCGATCTTGGTGCCCGTGAGGCCCAGCTTGTCGCGCAACACGTCCACCAGGATCTCAAAAGGCTCGACCTCCACGGTCACGGATTCGCCGTTCAATATCATCGTCAAAGGATACATTGGTTGTCCTCCACCGATTGGGTATTGGATATTGCTCTTTGCACAGCTCGCTCCAGGCCGCGGCGCACCAGCACCTTGATCACTTCCTCACGGTACTCCTTGGAGGCCCGCAGGAGGCTGGAGCGGGGATGCGATTCCTGCATCGCTATCTCCCCCGCCCTGGCCATCGTCTCCAGGCTGATGGGTGCACCGCGCAGGCTCTCCTCGGCCTGGGAGGCGCGGAAGGGAACCGGGGCCACCGGCCCCAGGGCGATGCGTGCCGACTCAAACTCGTCGCCGTCCTCGCGCAGGGTAACGACCACCGCGCATACAAGGATGGGCAGGGCCAGCGCGCGGCGGCGGGCAATGCGCTCCAGGGCCGAACCTTGCCGCTTGCCTAAGGCCCTGAAGCGAAAGGCGGTCAACATCTCCCTGGTACTGTCCACCCTGGAAACGCCCGGCCCGGCGAAGAGGTCAGGCAGCGGCACCCACCTCTGCCCCGCCCCATCAGCGATCTCGGCCTCGACCTCCAGGGCCAGCAGGGCGGTGCTGCCGTCGGCGGCGGGCATGGCGTTGACCACGTTGCCTCCCAGCGTGCCCACGTTGCGAATCTGCAGCGAGCCCACAGCTCGACAGGCCTCAGCCAGTACCGTGGCCCGCTCTCGGACCAGCGGCGACTCGCTGGCCTGGCGGTGGGTCACGTTGGCTCCGAGGACGATCATCCCGTCTTCGAGCGTTATCCTGTCCAGCTCCGCGACGCGGGTGATGTCCACCAGGCAATCGGCGGCCCGCCGCCCCTCGGTCAACTCGATCACCAAATCGGTGCCGCCAGCCACCAGGCGCGCTCGCCCCTCGCGCTCGGCCAACATAACCAGCGCTTCTTCTACTGACGACGGGAAAAGGTATTCTTGCCACATAGTATTGCTCCTATGTCATGACTCTCCTGAAAAAAGATGATTGATCGCTAGTTGGTGGTGCGACAATAGGGCAATCACATTGAAAAGCGCCTGTTTTTGATGATGTATCCCTAAAATTCGCGAATACTTGCGCAGTTTTCGGCTCAAGGTGG
>SDBT01010207.1_pt1 | contig 15191 bp, 15 predicted proteins | sample 2277101 | NCBI WGS metagenome assembly SDBT01 (sample SAMN10404973, study PRJNA504765) | marine sediment metagenome | isolation source: marine sediment core GS10_PC15, 103 cmbsf | place: Arctic Ocean: Southern Knipovich Ridge | collected 2010 | reverse complement strand
TTCGGTTGCGCTGCTCGCCCCGTGAAAAATTCTCGATATATATCGAAAGTAATCACATTTAGCAACTTATTTCTACGGGGCTCGTTTCGTCTTTTCCTTCGACAGGCTCAGGACAGGCGTCAGCCGGTTATGTTCCCCCTCCCCTAACCCCTCCCACCAAGGGAGGGGGATAAAGGTTGTTTAATTTAATATTTCCTCCCCCTTGATGGGGGAGGACTAAGGTGGGGGTGTTTCCCCGACCACCATACGAATTCCGATTCTAGCTGCGCAACCACAACCGATTGACCTAACCGATCCTTCAACAGGCTCAGGACAGGTATTTTACAGGATTTTACCAACCACTAAATAGGCACCTTTCATTTCTCATTCCTCTGCCTCCGATACCCCGGCCTCCCCGAAGGTCGCCATTTCTGCCAGGATCCTTATCCCCGCCTCTATCAGGAACATTCCCAGGGCAGCCCCGGTTCCCTCCCCCAGCCGGAGGTCAAGATCCAGCATGGGTCGCTGCCCTACCCCATCCAAAACCGCCCGGTGGCCTACCTCCACTGAGCGGTGGGCTGCGAAGATATACTCCTTTACCCGGGATTGGAACCTGACTGCTAATAATGCCCCTACTGAGGAGATGAAGCCATCTATAACTACCGGTATCCTGTTCGCCGCTGCCCCCAGGATTAGCCCGGCAATACCGCCGATCTCAAGCCCCCCCACCTTGGCCAGGACATCAAGAGGCTCCTGGGGGTTAGGTTGATTAACCTTTAGGGCCCGGTTAATTACCTCGATCTTTCTCTTAAATGTCTCATCATCTATCCCGGTTCCTCTGCCGGTGACGTTTTCTACTTTTTCTCCGGTAAAAACTGCCGTAATAGCAGATGAAGGGGTGGTATTGGCAATCCCCATATCCCCGGTCCCTAAAAGATCTATGCTCTGCGCGGCTGCTCCTTCTGCCAGCCCTATCCCTATCTCTAAGGCTTGGATTGCCTCCTCCCGGCTCATTGCCGGCCCCTTAGCCATATTCTTCGTTCCCTTGGCAACTTTCTTAACGATCAATCCCTCTTGGGATTCAAAATCATGATCAACCCCGATATCCACCACCCTTACCTCAGCTCCGACCAGGCGGGCCAGCACATTGATTCCTGCTCCCCCCCGAAGGAAGTTATAGACCATCTGGGCAGTCACCTCCTTGGGAAAAGAGCTTACCCCCTCTTCAGCCACCCCGTGATCAGCGGCAAAGGTATAGATAACCCTTTTCTCGATCTTCGGGCTCTCCTTCCCGGTAATGGCAACATACCTTCTGGCGAATTCCTCTAACCTGCCCAGGCTTCCCTTAGGCTTGGTTAGATTGTCAAGCCTTGCCTGGGTAGTCTGATAGAGCTCCTCCCCGATCGGCTCAACTGCATTAATTGTCTCCTCCAGTTTCCCCATATCTACCTCCTTAGATTTTCTTTCTACAATCTACAATCTGAAATCTATAATCTATTTTAGCCTCAGGGGGCTTCCTGAGAACATCACCACCACCCCATCGGCAATCTCGGCAACCAGTTGATTTGCAAATCCGATTAAGTCACGGAAGGTTCGGGCCAGTTCATTGTCAGGGACAATCCCCATGCCCACCTCATTGGTTACCAGAATCAGCCTTGCGCTCAAACTCTTAAGACAATCCACAAATTCCTTAATTTCCTCTTCTATTCGGGAGAGATTACCCTCCCCCCGGTGCAGTAGATTAGAGACCCAGAGGGTCAGGCAGTCAATAACAATTACTTCAAAACTACCGTCGATCTCCTTCAGCTTCTGAGTAATTTCCAGAGGCTCCTCAATGCTAATATACTCATCACCACGACCCTCTTTATGCTTTCTGATCCTCTCTTCCATCTCCTCATCCAGGGGCTGAGCAGTTGCCAGGTAGGCCTTTCGCCCCCGGGTCGCATCAGCTAACTTGAGGGCATAAGAGCTCTTCCCGCTCCGGGCCCCTCCGGTAATGAGAACCGTCTTTGCTGCCTTTAACTCTTCAATAGGATTCTTCATCTTGTCTGACTATGATTCTATCCAGAGTTTTTATCCCAAATAATGCGTGAATGTAGGGGCCGACGTCCTGAGGAACCCCGATGCCCATCGGGGCGTCTCGAAGGATCGGCCCGAAAAAGGGTGGACACAGAGGTCCACCCCTACACTTAAATAGGTACTGAAAAATTGTAAATATACCAATAATTACGATATTCAAGCATTATTTGGGTTTATACTACCAATAGTACTCAAAGTCAATTATAGATTTTACAGGACTTACCCCATTTTTTTTAGGCAAAATGGATAGGCGGGGCTTTCCATTCCGCCTAAGGCGGAATAAGAGAATTTTGGTTGTAAAATCCCCCTAAGTCACCCTTTAAAAAAGGGGGACTTGAGTTTTAAACCCCCCTGAATCCCCCTTTAGAAAAGGGGGGTAAGGGGGATTTGATTTGAAAATAAGTTTTTCTCTTTTGTGGTGCCCGGAAGGGGCATGACAATTTGGGTAATCCGCCTGAGGCGGATTAAATACCGGGACTCGCCTGAAAATTTTTGGGGAAAGTCCTGGCAGATATCTGCTTGACTCCAAACAGGCTTTAGGTGAAAATGGTTTGAAACTTTTTTTTAAAACTGAAAGGGACAAAACAATGAAGACGGCTATTGTCGGTCCCGGAGCAATGGGCAGCCTGTTTGCATATTATCTAATAAGCGCCGGTGAGGAGGTATGGCTGATCGACCATCGTCCTGCGCGGGCAGAGAAGATAAAAAAGGATGGGATAAAGATCGAGGGTATCAGCGGCGAGCACCACTTCAAGCCCCGGATTACTGCTAACCCGGAGGAGGCGGGCGAGGCCGAGCTAATAATTATCTGCGTTAAGGCATACGATACGGAAGCAGCAATTAAAAGTGTAGCTCCTTTAATCGGCGAGACCACCACTGTGCTCAGTGTCCAGAATGGAAAGGGAAACCTGGAGATAATCGCTGGGGTCGTGGGAGAGGAACAGGTCATCGGCGGCACCACTGCTCAGGGAGCCACTGTCCTCGGTGAGGGTCATATCCGCCACGCCGGCCTGGGTGAGACTATAATTGGAAGCCCCGCAGAGGCGGCCTCCAAGCGGCTCGAGCCAGTGACTGCCCTTTTCAATCGAAGCGGGGTTGAAACCTCCACAACCGATGATTTAGAGGGCCTCATCTGGGGCAAGCTTTTAATTAATGTAGGGATCAATGCCCTGACCGCCCTTACCCGCTTAAAGAACGGGCATCTCCTTGATTATCCCGGCACCCGGAAACTCATGGCCGAGGCGGTAAGCGAAGGGGCTAAGGTGGTGGATGCGAAGGGAATCCACTTAAGTTATCCTGATGCGGTGGACAAGGTAGAATCGGTTGCCCGGGCCACTGCTGCCAATATCTCCTCCATGCTTCAGGATGTCCTTAAAAGGAAGTGCACCGAGGTGGACTATATTAACGGAGTCATTGTCTCCGAAGGGCAGAAGCTAAGGATCAACACCCCGGTAAACCAGAGCTTAACCTATCTGGTCAAAACCCTGGAGGCAAGCTACGATAATCAAATATGGCACTTCCCGGAAGGTAGTGGGCGGAAGTAGCTAATGACAAATTCATTTTCAAAGAATAGAGGACCATTACGAAAGGTTAACAGAACTTAACAGTAGATTTAATATATTGAGTGAGAAAGCAAGAGGGCTGGAAAAAGAAATTGAAGGCAATGTAAGAAAATATTAATTAAGAAAGGGCTGGTCAATGACAAAAGGTTCCATAAAAAGTTATGAATATAGAAAATTTCTTGGCAGACTGAAAGAAGAAATTATTGCTGCTCGTCAAAAGGCTTATCAGACAGTTAGTAAACAACTAGCTGAATTATATATTCATATAGGCAAAAGCATTTATGAGAAGATAGAAGTTTCCAAATGGGGTGAGGGAGTTGTAGAAACACTATCTAAGGATTTACAGAAAGAATTCCCTGATATGAAGGGATTTTCTGTGCAAAATTTATGGAGAATGAAACAAATATATGAGACTTATAAGGACAATCCAAAACTCTCACCACTGGTGAGAGAATTACCTTGGTCACATAATGCTGTCATTCTTCACCAAACACAAACTATGGAGGAGAAAGAGTTCTATCTTAGAACCTGTATAAATGAAAAATGGACTCGTCGGGAATTAGAAAGGCAAATGGAATCCTCTTTATTTGAACGGTTTATGCTCTCAAAAAAGACAGATAAATTGATAGCAAAATCAAAAGAGAATAAACTTTTAGCCCATTTTAAAGATGAGTATATTTTAGATTTTCTCGGTTTAAAAGACGAATTTTCAGAAAAAGATTTAAGAAAAGCAATCATACAGAATTTGAAACAGTTCTTTCTTGAATTTGGCAGGTATTTTACTTTTGTAGGAGATGAATATAAGCTAACTGTTGGTAACGAAGATTATAAAGTAGATTTATTATTTTATCACAGATTTCTGAGGTGCCTGGTAGCAGTTGAATTAAAGATAGGTAAATTCAAGCCAGAATATATCGGCAAAATGCAATTTTATTTATCTGCGCTTGATGAGAAAATGAAGATAAAGGACGAAAATCCATCTGTAGGACTGATCCTCTGCAAATCAAAGGAGGAAGAGGTAGTGCGCATAGCAATGAGCAAATCTCTTTCTCCTATGAAAGTAGCAACTTATAGAACCAAAATAATTGATAGAAAGTTATTGCAGAAAAAGTTACATTCTTTACCTTTACCTGAAGATTAAGGGGAGATGTGATATAATTTGCCTTATATTTTAAGGAGGTTTGAGAATGGGAATAAATATCGTTGAGAAGATTGATGATCTGGTAGAGGTTAAACACATCCTGGTGAGTGTCTCCGACAAGAGCGGCCTGGAAGATTTCATCCCGGCCCTGATCGAGGTCAACCCCTCAATCCGCATTTATTCCACTGGCGGCACCTTTGACCGGATCCGGGATATCCTCGGCCCTGATAGAGCCGGCCGACATCTGACACCGGTATCGGAGTATACCGGCCAGCCGGAGATGCAGGGAGGCCTGGTCAAGACCCTGGACTTCAAGATCTATCTGGGTCTGCTGAGCGAGACCTATAACCCGGCCCATAACGATGATTTACAGCGGGTGAAGGCGGTGCCAATCGATATGGTCGCGGTTAATCTATATCCCTTCCAGGAGACTATCTCCCGGCAGGGGGCAAGCACCGAGGAGGCCCGGGCCAATATTGACATCGGCGGCCCGTGCATGATCCGGGCAGCAGCCAAGAACTTCATCCGGGTGGCCTCAGTAGTCAGTCCTGACGACTACCCGACTATCATCTCGGAGCTTAAGAAAAATAGCGGTAAGATCAGTCTTTCACTCCGGTATGAGCTGGCCCGCAAGGCCTTTGAACACACGGCGGTCTATGACCGGGCAATTGCCGACTACCTGAAGCGGACGGATATAAATTCGGCAAGAAAATCATATAAGGAAATCGGAGGTTAAAAATGGCCAAAGATCTCAAACAGATGTATAAAACCATTATGGACGACCATTTTCCGGAGGTGATGGAGATTAGCTTCGGGAGCGGCCCCCAACGCCAGAGCCTTCTCTACGAAAAGGTAAGCTGGGTGATCGACGATGTCCGCAAGGGACTCCGCTACGGCGAGAACCCTGGTCAGGAGGCAGCGTTCTACCGGCTCACCAATGGTAACCTGGCCCTGGGCGAGGTTCAAACCATCAAGCCGGGAAAATACCTGGCATCCGACCTGGAGCTGCTCCAGTCCGGAAAACACCCGGGAAAGATTAATATTACTGACGCCGATAATTCTCTCAATATCCTCCGCTATTTTGCCGATAAGCCAACCGCGGTTATTGTTAAGCACAATAACCCCTGCGGGGTAGCCCGGGCGGAAACCCTGGAGGAAGCCTACCGCAAGGCCCACTTAGCCGACCGGGTGGCGGCTTTTGGCGGCTGCATCGCCTTAAATCAAGCAATCGACCGGACCACGGCCGAGGCCGTTGCCGGGCAGTATGCCGAGGTGGTGGTGGCCCCGGAATTTGAGGAAGGTGTTCTGAATATCCTTGCTGTCCGCAAGAATCTGCGGGTAATAAAGATCACTAATATCAAGCGGCTCCAGGATTTTGTGGGTGAGAGGTTTGTCGACCTTAAATCCCTGATTGATGGCGGGATTATTGCCCAGCTCTCCTATGCACCCGGGACCCGAAGCCGGGAAGACCTTACCCTGGCTGCCTGCACCTACAAGGGAGTTGAATATAAAATCAAACGGGAGCCCACCGAGCGGGAGATTACTGACATGCTCTTCGGCTGGCTGGTGGAGTCCGGGATCACCTCCAACTCGGTCATCTATGTCAAGGACGAGGTTACGGTCGGGATCGGCACCGGCGAGCAGGACCGGGTAGGTGTGGCCGAGATCGCCCGGGATAAGGCCTACCGCAAGCTAATGGACAGATACTGCTTTGAACAGCACAATATTGCCTACAACGAGCTCAAGGACGAAGATGTCAAAAAGGAGATAGAGGAGCGGGTAAGAAAAGAGAAGGGGGGGCTTATCGGTTCGGCTATGGTCAGCGATGCCTTCTTCCCTTTCCGGGACGGGGCTGATGTGGGTATCCGGGAGGGGGTAACGGCGATCATCCAGCCCGGAGGCTCGGAGAACGATTACCAATCAATCGAGGCCTGCAACGAAGCTAATGTCACTATGGTCTACACCGGTGAGCGAAGCTTCAAACATTAGGTACGAAGGACGGTATTAACTACGTGGTAAATAATCTTGGTTAGAAAATCATAAAGAAAGGACGTCAAATGACAAAAAGTCTTAAAGGGATTATTAAAGGTAATCTGGTTATACTATCTGAGCCGGCCAATTTGCCTGATCAAACTGAAGTTACTATAGATATTGCTCCGATAAATCAAGGCTCGGATACTAAGGTTTTGCTTAAGATATTAGAAAAATTCAAGAAAATGAAAAACCAAGGCGAATGGGATGAAATATCTAATTTGATTTATGAATCGAGGACAATCTCAGATCTGAAATCTAATTTGTTATGAATATCTTAATGATCGATAACTACGACTCCTTCACTTATAACCTGGTTCAGTATCTCGGGGAACTGGGGGCACATCTACGGGTCTTCCGCAATAATAAAGTGAGCCTGGAGGAAATCGAATCCCTGAATCCGGACAAGATTGTGATTAGCCCCGGCCCGGGAAGGCCTGCCGATGCCGGGATCTCCCGGGATATCGTCCGACATTTTGCTTCCCATAAAAGGATCCTGGGGGTATGCCTTGGCCATCAGTGTATTGGCGAGGTTTTCGGAGGCCGGGTAGTAAGGGCAGAGGCGATTATGCACGGCAAATCCTCGCTAGTTCACCATGACGGACAGCTGATATACCGGGGCCTGCCTAACCCCTTTGAAGCAATGCGTTACCATTCGCTGGTGCTGGATCCTGAGACCCTGCCTGAGACTCTGGAGGTAGTTGCCCGCACTGCCGATGGGGTCATTATGGGAGTTCGACATCGGGAGCTAAAGGTGGAAGGTGTGCAGTTTCATCCGGAATCATTCTTAACTTCGGAAGGCAAAAGGCTTTTGAAGAACTTTCTGAGTCTTTAATGCGACTGGCATCTCCTCCCCCTTGATGGGGGAAGACAAAGGAGGGGGTGAAAATTTTATGAGTTTTTCCCCCTCACCCTGACCCTCTCCCGCCAGGGGAGAGGGAACTATACTTTTGATTTTCTTGGAATTATTTCGTTCAGCCTTCCCCTTGGGGAAAGTAGGGGTGGACCTCCGTGTCCACCCTTACCTGTCCTGAGCTTGTCGAAGGTTTCGGGCCGACAGAGACCTACCTACGCTGAGCCTACTCCGCCGAAGTCGCTACGAAGGCCGGGAGCTATGGCCGACAGAGACGTCGGCCCCTACATTAACGCATTATTTGGGTTTAGTGAGGAAAAATGGAATTTCTGCCGCCTCCTCCTGATCGAAAGCTGCGGATCCGGGAGCTTACAATCCCGGCACTTCCCTCAGAGCTATTTGCGCTCCAGGAGGCCGAAGATCATAGCTTCTTCCTTGACAGCAGCCTGATCGATTCCTATGGCCTTGGCCGATACTCATTCATTGGCTCCCACCCTTTTCTGGTGTTAAAGAGTAAGGGAAGATCCATTGAGTTAACCTATCAAGGAAAGGTTTACCTTCGGGAGGGCAACCCGTTTAATTATCTTAATACCATTTTGAACCATTTTCAGATCGAAACTGATAAAGGTGTTCCCCCGTTTATCGGAGGAGGAGTTGGATACCTCTCCTACGACCTCCGCCATTTCATTGAGAACCTGCCGGCAAAGACGGTTGATGACCTGGGTTTTCCTGACTGCTACTTTGCCTTTTATGACCGGGTCCTGGCCTATGACCATCAAAGAAGAAAGTGGTACATCTGCGAGCTAAATTTCGGAGATAAAAGTAAAGGTAACTATAAGGAACTATTGACCTCAGCCGCTGCGATAAGGAAGCAGCTTTCAGATATTGAGACTCAGATTGAATTGGATGAGCCCTGGCAGGATGCGCAAGAGGAGCTGGAGTCCAATTTTACCCGGGAAGAGTATTTCCAGGCGGTTAAGCAGGCCCTTGAATATATCTGTGCCGGAGATATCTATCAGGTGAACCTGTCCCAGCGGTTTCGCACCCGAATTCATCTACCTCCTTACCAACTCTATCAGAGGCTCCGTTCACTCAACCCCGCTCCCTTTTCCTGCTACCTGAATTTCAATGGTATCACCGTGGCCAGCTCATCTCCGGAGCGCTTCCTGCGGGTGCAAGGTCAATGCGTGGAAACCCGCCCGATAAAGGGCACCCGTCCCCGGGGTAGAGATCTCCGGGAGGATAAGCAATTGAAAAAGGAGCTTCTCGCAAGCAAAAAGGACCGGGCCGAGCTCAACATGATTGTGGACCTGGAGCGAAATGACCTGGGCCGGGTCTGTGACTATGGCTCGGTCAGGGTAGCCCGTCATGCGGCGTGTGAGACCTATGCCACCGTTTTCCACCTGGTCTCCACGGTTGAGGGGAAGCTTCTTCCCGGCAACAATGTAATTAATCTCTTGAAGGCCTCTTTTCCCGGCGGCTCAATCACCGGCGCCCCCAAGATCCGCTCGATGGAGATCATCGATGAGCTGGAACCTACTGCCCGTAGTGTCTACACCGGCTCTATCGGATACCTGGGCTTTAACCGCCGGGCCGATCTGAATATCGCCATCCGCACTATCCTGATCAAGGGCCAGGAGGCATACTTTCAGGTAGGAGGGGGTATCGTTGCCGACTCCACCCCGGAGGGGGAATACCAGGAAACCCTGGACAAGGCAAAGGCATTGATGCAGTCTTTGAGCATAAGGCGGCAAGATGAGCAATTACGCCTATATCAACGGGAAGTTTGTTCCTGAGGAAGAGGCCCGGGTATCAGTGTTTGACCGGGGATTCCTCTATGGTGATGGGCTGTTTGAGACGATACGGGCCTATCACCGGCGAGCCTTCCGAATTGACGACCACCTGGAGCGCCTTTACCGCTCCTGCCGGGAGCTTAAGATCCCCCTGAAAATGGAGCGGAAGGAGTTGAAGGGAGCTATCGGTGAGCTTCTAAAAAAAAATGATCTATCCGAGGCCTACCTCCGGCTCACTCTAACCCGGGGACTCCACGGCGGCTCCTTAAATTTCGATACCTGCTCCCCACCTACTCTGGTAATTACCGCCCGGGAGCTTAACCCCTACCCTTCGTCATATTACCAGAAAGGCATCCGGGCAATTATAGCCAGCATCCGGCAGAACTCTTTTTCCCCTCTGAGTAGCCATAAGTCACTGAGTTACCTGACTTACCTTATGGCAAGGGAGGAGGCCCGGGGCCGAGACGCTTCTGAGGCCATCCTGCTTAATAGTAAAGCAGAGGTTACCGAAGGGGCTACCAGCAATATATTTCTAATACTAAACGGAGAGGTATTTACCCCGCCGGAGCAAGCTCCTCTGCTGCCCGGTATTACCCGAAAGACGGTGATCGAAATTCTTCCCCGGCTGGATCTAAACTGCAGGATATGTTCTATCCTGGAACAGAGGCTCAAAGAGGCTGAGGAGGTCTTCATTACCAATTCCCTGATGGAAGTGATGCCGGTAACCTCCATTGATGCCCGGAAAGTGGGAGATGGAATGCCCGGGCTCATTACCCGCTCCATTGCCCGAGCCTACCGGGAGCTGGTGGAGGAAGAAACCTCTGCTGGCACTGAATAAGCAGGGTTCAAGGGTTCGAGGATTCAAGCGGAAGGGGATAGGCGGGGCTTTTGCTCGACTGAGCCGACCTCCTGAGCCCTCCGAGACGGCTGGCCGATTTCCTGAGGAGTCCTGAGCCCCGCCTGTGGCGGGGTCAAAGGACGTCTCGAAGGAGAGGCCAGCCTCCTCAGGAACACGGAAAGGAGCGAAGCGTCTCGAAGGATGCGGTTTAAATAAGTATAATACAGTACAGAGAAGAAAATGGGACTTCCGTTCTTTACTTACATGCTTAGGTGCGATGATGGCTCATATTACGTTGGGCATACTGACGATCTGGAAAAACGTCTCGGTGAACATCAGACGGGAGAAACCTGCCGTTATACGCGATCTCGTCTTCCAGTTAAACTTGTGTGGTTTCAGGAGTTCCCAACACGCGAGGAGGCCAAAGCAGCAGAGTCGCGTTTGAAGGGGTGGAATCGTGCAAAAAAAGAGGCATTGATTGAGGGACGATTCGACATTGTTTCCAAATTAGCCAGCCGGAGTGCCAAAGGCCGCTCCCTTCGAGACGCCTTGCTGCGCAAGGCTCCTCAGGGAAGCGGCTCTTTGAGTGGCTCACGACAAACCCAAGAGATGCGGCATATTTCCGTGACCCTGAGGAAAACGAAGTCCGTTAAGCCTTCGTAGCGACTTCGGCGAAGTAGGCTCTCGAAGGGCGAGCGGTACAACCTAACAACTAATTTAAAATGTACAAATTAACAATCAAAACCCAATTTCCCGCTGCCCACCGACTCCGGGGCTACCAGGGCAAATGCGAAAACCTGCACGGGCACAACTGGAAGGTGGAGGTCACGATCGCCTCGGAAAGACTGAATGATCTCGGCCTGGCCATCGATTTTAAAGAATTAAAGCAGAAGGTAGGTAAGATTCTCGAAGAGTTCGACCATCAATTTTTAAATGATCTTCCTCCCTTTCGGGAGGTTAATCCCTCCTCGGAGAACATCGCCCGGCATATCTTCGACCGATTATGTGAAAAATTGACCGAGCCCCACCTCCAGGTCGATCAGGTAGCGGTCTGGGAGTCGGATACCGCCTGTGCCATTTATTCCCGGAAACCATTATAGATTGTAGACGACGCCCTGAGCGATAGCGAAGGGTCTTATAATACTTGTCCTGAGCCCTGGTAAATTAAGATCGGAGGAATAGGTTGGGAGGATAATCGGTTATGGTTGCGCAGCTAGTATCGGTATTCGTATAGTGGTTAAAGGAAAACGCAACCTGGTGACGAAAGACGAAACGAGCAGCGCAACCGAATAACGAATAACTACTGGGAGTCTAATCAACTTGCACTAAGCCTGTCAAAGGAATTGGACTCCCACATTAATAATGCATCTATTTGGGATTGAGCCCTTCATCTGACAGTCAACGTGCCATCCTTATCCAGAGCAAAGTCGAAATGGACCGTAAATGGCACCTCCCCTATCAACATAGCCTCAGCATCAATTAAGGCTTTGATCGGGACCGAGAATACCTCATCTATTGGAAGATCTGCTCTGATCTTCAGGTCAAGAGGGACTTCTAAGTTCTTCTTTATATGAAAGGTAAACTCTTTTTTTAGTTTGAAATTTACTACATCCTTCACATGAATGGATCTTTTGAACGGAATCTCTATATCTATTGGGAAACTCCCTCTTACCGGCAGGCTTACCTCCCCCAGTCCCCAGAGCCGGGTTTTTACTACCGCGGAGTCAATTGTTAGAGTGGTGGATAAGGATATTACATCATCCACAAAGATATCCTGATCCACGGGGACCTGAAGCTCGATATCTACCGGAACAGTAAAATCTTCGTCGATCATAAAGCTTAATGTCTCCTTGAAGGGTATATCGGCACTCAGAGTCTCTTTCAACCGGACGGGAACTACCTGATCTATATTCACTTTTACCGGAATCCATGTTTCCGCTGAGGCCCTGATTTCTTTGTCCAGCGAGAAGTCTAATAACTCCCGGGGCAATCTTGCATACAGATACTTAAAAACCTCTATCGAAACCAGGATGCCGATTCCGCTCATTACGATGAGTAAAATAATGGCCAGGAGAATCTGCTTTTTATATCTTCCTACTGATTCTCTTATTAGTGGAAGGATGTCAGAAAGTTTAAGATCCTTTAATTCCCCCATTGTTATACCTCCTACGAAAAAATTTACCCGAATAAGTAAATAACAAAGCTTAAATAGCCAGCGATCAAAATCGCCCCTTCGATTCTGCTTATTACCCAACCGGTTCTCATCAGGGGGACCAGGGCAATCCCGAAAATTAGCAGAACAGGAAATTCGAATCTTAAAATCTCGCTGCTAACCTTTAAAGGACTAATCATTGCCACAACTCCTATTACCATCAGAATATTAAAGATATTGCTGCCAATCACATCCCCGATGCTGATCTCCGGCTCTTTACGGTAGGCCGCAACTGAGGAAACAGCCAATTCGGGCAAAGAGGTCCCGAGGGCAACCAGGGTTAGCCCAATGACGAGCTCGCTGATCCCGAATTCCTTCGCAATGAATATTGCTGATCTGACCATAAGCTGGGCACCGCCGATAATGCCCACTAGGCCCACAGTAATCAAAAGTATCTGTCTCTTCCTTGTTCCTATAGATTCTGGGCTTCTGACCTTATTGGCTCCGGACTCTCTCTTAGTAAAATAATAGCTTAATCCATTAAAAAGGATGATCCCCGCAAATAGAATTGCCCCTTCTATGAAGCTTATCTGAAGGTCTAAGGACATTAAGTACATAACTGCTGAGACTAAAATCATTATCGGGAGCTCCCTTTTTAAGATATCCGGCTTAACCTTTAAGGGAGAAATCAAGGCTGATAGACCGAGGACTAACCCGATATTGGCAATATTACTTCCAATGATATTTCCCAGGGCGATATCATCAACCTTCTTGATTGCGGCGCTCATGCTCACCACTAACTCCGGGGCAGAGGTCCCGAAGCCGATCACGGTCAAACCGATAATCAGGGGACTGATTCCCAACAATTTCGCCATCCTGGCCGACCCCCTAACCAGCCACTCAGCCCCTAGGCATAGAATAAGAACACCTGCTAAAAATAAAATAATATGGGTTAACATAAAATAGATTTTAGATTGCAGATTACAGATTTCAGATCTATAATCGGCAATCTGTAATTTATAACCTTTGCATTTTATGAATACCTATCTCCACCTTTTCTTCCTCTTATACCGCTGATAGCCTTTTTCGGAAACCTCCTCCCTTATTCCCAGATAGAATTCTTTAACATCCTCATCTTCGAGCAAGGCAGCAGGCTTATTAGCTAAAACTATCCTTCCGTTCTCCAGAATGTAACCATAATCAGCAATATTCAGGGCCATCCGGGCGTTCTGCTCCACCAGGAGGATAGTAGTCCCTTCTTCGTTAATGCTCTTAATGATTCCAAATATCTCCTTCACCAGAAGAGGAGCCAGACCCAGGGACGGCTCATCGAGCAGAAGCAGTTTGGGTCGGGCCATTAAAGCCCGGCCAATGGCTAACATCTGCTGCTCCCCTCCACTGAGCGTTCCGGCAAGCTGGGAGCTTCTCTCTTTGAGGACAGAAAATTGGGTAAGAATCCGCTCATAGTCCCTCTTTATTCCCTCTCTATCCCTTCGAATATAGCATCCCATCCTTAAGTTTTCCCAAACCGTCAACTCCGGGAAAACCTCCCTGCCTTCGGGAACATAAGAGATACCCCGGCGAACAATATCCTCCGTGGATTTACCATCGATCCTTTTCCCTAAAAACTCGATTGTCCCTTTATCGGGTTGGTCTTCGAGAAGCCCCATCGTCGTTTTGAGGATAGTGGTCTTACCAGCCCCATTAGCCCCCAGGACTGCAGTAATGCTTCCCTCATCAACTTCGAGAGAAATCCCCCGAATAGCATTGATGCGCCCATAGAGGGTCTCGATATTTTTTATCTTAAGCAACTGCTTCTTCTCCTAAGTATGCCTTCAGCACTTCCGGATGGCTCTGGATCTGCTCGGGCCGGCCTTCGGCTATCTTCTTCCCGCAGTTGAGTGCCAGGATTGTGTCTGAGACATCCATTATCAGGCTCATATCGTGTTCGACAAGAACAATGGTAATTCCAAAATCCTCCCGGATATCCCGGATCCAGATTATCAGATCCTGCCTCTCCTCCATATTCATCCCTGCTGAAGGCTCATCCAAAAGGAGCAACTCCGGCTCCAGAGCCAGGGCCCGGCCGAGCTCAACGAGCTTCTGAGTTCCAAAAGGAAGGTTAATAACGAATTGGTCCCGGGCTGATTGGAGATCCAGGAAATCGATTATCCGCTCCACCTGCTCGCGATTCTCGATCTCCTCCCGAGCCGCCTTTGATCTCCTCCGGAAAAAGGTTGCCCCCGACCAGATGCCGGTTTTCATCCGGCAGTGTCTTCCGAGCAGGAGGTTATCCATGGTGCTCATGTGGGAAAATAGCTCGATATTCTGGAAGGTCCGGGCAATACCGGCCTTGGCGATCTGGTCAGGTCTGAGCTTTAAGAGATCTTTTCCTTTGAAGATTATACTTCCGCTGTCGGGTCGGTAGATCCTATTGATGCAATTAAATATGGTGGTCTTTCCCGCACCGTTAGGGCCGATAATGGAGTATATGGCTCCTTTCTCCACCTTGAAGCTAACTCCATCCAGAGCATTCAGCCCACCAAAGCTGAGGGAAAGGTTATCTACTTGAAAAAAAGGCATCATTCATTACTCATCTTGCCCCGATGTCCATCGGGGTGAAGGATTTGAACCACGAATCCTTCGACAGGCTCAGGACATGTTTCACGAATTACACGAAACAAACCGAAATCCTGAGCCCTTCGAGACGGCTGGCCGATTTCCTGAGGAGCGAGCGAAAGCGAGCGTCTCGAAGGATTGGGA
>SDBT01010206.1_pt1 | contig 15191 bp, 16 predicted proteins | sample 2277101 | NCBI WGS metagenome assembly SDBT01 (sample SAMN10404973, study PRJNA504765) | marine sediment metagenome | isolation source: marine sediment core GS10_PC15, 103 cmbsf | place: Arctic Ocean: Southern Knipovich Ridge | collected 2010 | reverse complement strand
CTATTCTGCTGGCATCTTGCTCTTCAGCCCCTGACATAAAAGAGGGACAAAAGGAGGACTCTTTTACCTTTACATTTCTGACAGACATTCACTTACAACCTGAACTTCGAGCTACCGAAGGCTTCCAAATGGCTATTAATAAGGTCAATGCCCTGGATCCCGATTTTGTGATTACAGGTGGAGACCTGGTGATGGATGTTCTGGGGTCCAGTTACGGACGTGCCGACACCCTCTACAACCTGTATACAGATATGATCAAAGGCTTCAATATGCCAGTTTACAATACCATTGGAAATCATGAGAATTATGGGTACAGCTCCATTCCGAAAGTTGATCCTGATCATCCTGAATACGGGCAAAAAATATTCGAAAACCGGATTGGTAAGCGTTTCTACTCATTTGATCATAAAGGTTGGCACTTCATGATTCTTGATGGCATAGAAAAGGGAGATGATAACCGGGGTTCCTATATAGGAAAGGTGGACGACACCCAATTGACCTGGATCAAAGAGGACCTTGAGAAACTGGACCCTGAAACTCCAATTGTTGTGGTTACGCACATCCCCCTTGTAAGCATCTTGCCACAGATCCAACATGGCCCGCTTTATGCAGAAAACCATAGCACCCTGGTGACTAACCAGCAACAAGTGCTTGCCCCCTTCAGAGAGATGAATTTAAAACTGGTGCTTCAGGGGCATTTGCATGCCGTGGAGGAACTCAACCTTATGGGACAGGTAACGTTCATTACCGGGGGTGCGGTAAGTGGATTGTGGTGGAAAACCCCCGATGATGGTATTCTCCAGGAAGGTTTTGTGAAAATAGATGTTTCCGGCGATGATTTCACCTGGGAATACGTCGACTACGGTTGGGAAACAGGGTTATCCTTGCAATGATCGCAATTATTTGAAACCCTGGAGAAGAGGTAGAACATTTCCCGGGCGATTTGACGACACCGATCGGCATATAGCACTGATTCTTCAATGGTATCATCAGAAACTTTCGGATCTTCATAGGGAATGGCATGGCGTGCATTTGCACCATGCACAACAGGACAAGCCTCATCTGCATCAGCACAGGTCATTACTGCAATGAACTCCTCCGTTGGATTAGGTGGATCTGAATAGATCTTTGAAAAGGTTTTAATACCATTCCTGCAACCGGGAAAGTTCACCTTGTAAACAGGATTAGAGCGATCATCCAGACGGACTATTCGCATTCCCGCATCTTGCAAAGCTTTTACAGCTCTTTGATTAAATGCTGTGGCCTCGGTTCCCCCAGAGTAGCAAAATACTCTCTCCACTTCGTAGAAGCCAGCAGACAGCTGAGCCCAGAGATGAGCCAAATGGCTTCTTCTTGAATTATGGGTGCAAATAAAAATAAGCTTAACCTGACCATTGGAATTTAATCCTCTCTGAATATTTCCAGCCAGATTCGTTAACGCATTCTTTCGATCATCGCCAATCACGGAGCTTTCAGTGATCCTTTCCTCCACGTACTCCCGGAGTACCTCAAAATCAGTCCAGTTCATTCAAATTAATTGGTGATGGACTCGACAATCTGTACGGATTTTTGTACACAGCCAGCACATACAGTCTCCATTAAATTTTCTGCTTTGAATTTTTCGGAGCCTTCCGGTGTATTCAGATCGCATCTAATCAGATCCTTACATTTAGTGGTATGATATTCAGCCACAAACTCCCTGGTCAGCTCATTAACGGACCCATAAGCCTGAGATTTCAATTCATCGTTGTTATTCACCTTCTCCCCCTTCAAAATACCCAACACCATTATAGCACCGGTGATAGCACCGCAGGTTTTTTGTTGCTTTCCCATACCTCCTCCAAATCCGGCTGCCATTTTCTGCGCTAATTCCTTGCTGAATTTCAAATCATCTGCAAAAGAGAGCACCACCGCTTGCGCACAATTATAACCTGTTAGAAATAACTCTTTAGCTTGCTCTGATCGTTCCATGAGTGAAATTACTTTGGTTTAAAAGCAAGTTATGAAAAAAACAATTACCGAATGATAGCTATGGGCACAGTAAGCTTCAGAAAGAGTGCATCCGCATGTGCCAGATCACCCATCAACTCTGCTTCCTGATCATGGGAATAGATCAGGTATACAGCACCAAATGGGGGTTTGAATCGCCATCCGGTCATCCCATAGAAATATACCTTGCTACTACTGGTACTGTTCTGTGCAAATACCCTGATCCATAAATCTTTGGTGAAATTATAATTTAATGAACCCACATTGATAAAGGTTGACAGATTATCCTCATCTGGCGTAAAATAAATCAGGTCACCACTATATTGGGCAGATAACTTCTCGGTGATCTTCATTCTGCCACCCATGGAATAACGCTGAAAATCACGATCGAAATTGCGTCCGAAAGTGTACTGGATTGTGGCGTGACTCCATTCGGCCGTGTTATAGCCTATCTCAATGTTGTGACGATGGTTGTAATATTCCTTATCAAATAACTTATACTCATTATTAAAACTATATGCCAGTGAAAATCGGTTCTGAAAATAGAGTTCCACAGCTTCGGTGACATTCCAGCTCCTGAGATCACCTGTGGTACGAGCCCAGAATATATTATTCCTGGAATTTACCTCAATATACTGGAAGATGCTAGTTCGCAGCCACCAACGATAACTAATGTCACTGTCGATCTCGCGGCGGTCATCGTCCACCACATAACCTGTTTGATTTACATTCTCCTGAAAATTCTCACCAAATTCCGAATACCTCACATGCATGTGGTAAAAATTGGTCTCTTTGGCAAATCTCACAAACCAGGCACTATGTGACAGCAAATCGCCGGGCATACTGGCCACAAACTGACCTGTAAGTTTCCATGTATCGCCCAGGTTTAACACATAATCACCGCTAAATGATGTAACAAAGCTGGAGTCATTCCGGCGGTCAACTACCGTTAGGCCAACGGAAGATGACTCCAGGAAATCCCTTTTCATCCTGGCAATTGTAAAAAAAGAAGGTGGTTCACCATCTTCAGATGATTGAAGGGTTCTTACATTCATGGCATTGAAATTATACTTTCCCGCTTTCCCATTGAGCTTGGCTCCGTAAAGAATATCCTGAATTCGCCTGGAATAAAATGTCCTTATCCTTGTGGAATACATCTCATTCCCTTCCTGAAAAAAGAGCCGTTTTTCGGGATAGTTCAATTCATACCGTGTAAGATTTATCCGCTCCTGATCAGCTTCAACGGTAGCGAAATCAGGATTGACAGTACCATCTGCGGTCATGTTGGGTGTGATTTGCCACTTAACATCGGCCCCTGCATCGGGAGCTATTTTACCATCAACGCCAGTAAATTCATTGTTTTCGTAGCGAAGCGATCCATAAGGAAAAATAGTCAATTTACTTTTCGAAGAAGGGGGAACAATACCAATTAGTTTTCCTCCTTGTGAGATCCGAAAATCATCAGTCATGGTCCCCGACCAGTATACTGTCTCAAAACTCTCTCTGAGAATCCTTCCAAAGTTAACTCCCCAGGTATCTGTTCCCGGTTTAAACTGAAGGCTTTTAAATGGTATAGACATTTCCAGGGTCCATCCCATTTCATGTACGGAGGAAGCTGTCTGCCATTCAGCATCCCAGTTCACATCTAGATTTCGGCCATCATCATTGATCCTGAAATCGGTCTGTGTGCCCAATGGATTGGTCCAGAATCCGTATCCTGTACGGTTATCATTGTATGGATCTATCACCAGGACAAAACAATCATCTCCTTTGGTAATCGCATCCCTGTTCATTGCCTTGGCCAGTACATTGGCCTCCTGATATAGATTTACACTAATATAAAGGTTTTCAGTATCGTACCCTATATATGTAACGGTGGGTTGTGAGGCTGCATCTCCCGGTGTTGGCTCCATCTGGAAAAAATCAGTGGCCGAATCGGCCCCTACCCATTTTTCTGGTTCATGGTACCCGTCTATGTTAATAGGACTTAAAAGCTGAAACGCTTGTATGGATCTCTGACCATGAGCCAGGGTAATTCCTACGAACATAAAAAGGAGCCACAAGCACGCTTTGAAAACCATATTGAATGAATTATTCATAACTTTTGCTCGTCAACCCACGAAGCTACTCATCCCATTTCCAGCGGTATCCAGGACTAAAGCAGCACCTTTATAGAATATCAATGTGCTGCAGCTAAGAATCACATGGCAAATGTCGTTGTGGTTAAACCACGGACCCAGTCCCCATCCATAACTAAAAACAATTGCTGAAACCAAACCCAACCCTACGGCGAGAATAAATCGCAAACCTCCCCTGCATCCCGTTTTTTGAAAAATAACGTAGCTGAATGATCCGACAATGGCTACCATTCCAAATATGGTATAGTATTTCACAGGAGAAAATGCCAGGGTCCACAAAGTGAAGAAAAACGCTACAATCAGTATGAGTAAATTCAGACGAACAATCAGTTTGGTGAATCCAGGCTTTACAAGAGGTTTTGACAATTCAAGAAGGGCATGAACTATAAACGCCACAGACATCAGGGTAAATAACCACGAAACCAATTTCCATTGTGGAGATAACCGATAGAGAAATGCATGACCTAAAAGTCCACCGAATAAAGCGCCAAAACCCAGAGTTAAAAAGTAATACTTAAAATACCACTTGATCCTGCCTGAAGATTCTCCTTGTTTGATTCTGAAATACGCATAAAAACAGATGGCTGCCATCAATAAGTCTGTTACCGTAGTAATGGGCTCATCAATCCGAATGTTCATAATGTCAATAGATGGCTGCACGAATTTGGTGAGCATGCTCAAAAATAGCATTAATTATTATAATCATACTTTTATAGAAATGAACAATTTACTACTATTCACTTTAACCGTCGGTTTCCTTTTTCAAAGTGGTTGCAACGGACAGTCCAACCAGGAACAAGATCCAACGGTCGAACCCCAAGCCGAATTACAATTCCTTGACAACCTTAAAAATTGCCGACAGTGGCCTGCATTCAGAGGGTTTGCAGCTCGGGGATACCTGGATAAGGCAAATCTGCCCGATCATTGGGATGTGGAAACCATGGAGAATGTTGGTTGGAAGATCCCAATTCCCGGACTGGGCCTATCTTGCCCGGTAGTATGGGATAGTACTATTTTCATTACCACTGCGGTTGGTGAACCTGGAGAAAGAGGGATCAAAACAGGTATGTATGGGGAAGGTAAGCCCGTAGATGATGAATCGGAACTTCAATGGAAAGTGATAGCCATCCATACTCAAACTGGAGTTGTATTGTGGGAAAGAACTGCGTATTCTGGAATCCCGGAAGTTAAACGACATCCCAAATCATCTCATGCAAATCCTACTGTAGCCACTGATGGGAAGCATGTTGTGGCTTTCTTTGGTTCGGAAGGTGTTTACTGCTACGACTTTGATGGCAACTTGTTGTGGGAGAAAGACTTTGGACTATTAATGTCCTCTGCCCATGGTTCTGACTATGCGGAATGGGAATTTGCAAGTTCACCTATTATTCACATGAACCGTGTTATTATCCAGGCCGACGTGAAAGAAAACTCCTTCCTGGCATCCCTTGAAATTGAAACCGGTGAGATCATTTGGAAGCAGGATAGAGATGATTGGCCTGGCTGGTGTACACCCAACATTTATTACCACAAAGGTTTAGCCCGGGTGGCAGTCAACGGATACAAGCACCGGGGGGCTTATGATTTTGAGACCGGTGAAGAGGTTTGGAAAATGTCTGGAGGGGGGGATGTACCCATACACACTCAGGTTCAACATAATGATATGATCTACTTCAACAGCGCACATGGTAAGCAAAATCCAATTCTGGTGATGAAAACCGGGGCAACCGGGAATATCCGGTACCCAGAAAAGGCCCGACATAATGAAGCAGTCGCCTGGTTTAAGGATCGGGGAGGCTCTTATATGCAAACCCTGTTGATCTATAACAACCTGCTCTATAACCTTAAATGGAATGGCAACCTGGAGTGTTATGACGCTTCAACCGGGGAACAGCTTTACAGGGAGAATATAGACACCGACAGTTTTATCGCCTCACCTGTTGCGGCTGATGGGAAGATCTACTGTGTGAGTGAAGAAGGGGAAGTCTTTATCATTAAAGCCGGTCCCACTTTCCAATTGCTAAATTCCATTTCTCTGGGGGAGATTACACTTTCTACACCAGCCATTGCAGAGGGGATAATCATCTTCAGGACCACTGGTCACCTTTTTGGTATTTCAAAGCAGGAATAATTCCCGAATCGCTATATTTACCAAGCCTAGAATTCGATCATGATTGGGAAGCACCTCTTAATAACTTTACGAAGTCTTAAGAAGAACCTCCTCTACGCACTCCTTATGATTGTAGGGCTTGCCATTGGTATCACCACTTTTCTATCGACAATTCAGTGGTCGGCATGGCACCTTAACTTTGATAGAAATTATCCTGAGAAGGAGCGTATTTACAGACTTACCTTTGAAGAGATTAACGAGGGATTCTACAGACACACTGCCAGGATTCTGCACGGGAACGCTTTGAACAAGATCGTTTTTTCGGATATGCTTTCGGGTATTGAGCAATCGGGACGTTTGGCTCCTTTCAGGAAAGCAGCTTTTTTGATAGATGAAGATTCATACTACGATTTATATGCTTTTGAGTGTGATCCGGCATTTTTAGACATTTTTCAACCCACTATTCTTGAAGGAAAACAGGTAGATCCGCTGGGGGAACCATTTACCGCCATACTGACTGAAACCACCGCCCGTAAATTCTATGGGTTTAATAACCCCATCGGAAAATCGTTTGAGCTGACCCATCAATTTGGAGTACAACCCTCAACTTACAGGGTTACTGCAGTCATCAAAGACTTCCCGAAAAACTCACACTTCAAAATTTCTGTACTTACAGCATTTGAAAATCCTTTAGATTATACAGGTACCGCCTGGACTTATTTGAAATTGGATCCGTCAGAGGATCCATGGGAGATAGAAAAGAACATCAAACTTTTTATTGATAGCAATGTGGATGAAGCATACGCTGAGCAGATTCACCCAAGGCTCCAATTGGTAAGCGAAATTCATTTACACTCACATAAGGCTAGGGAAATTCAGCCAAACGTACGATTCCGAACCATTCTAATTCTGATGATCACCGGAATACTTGTCTTTCTGCTGGCCTGGTTCAATTTTACCCTGTTATCGTTTAGCCAAAATCAGTTAAACATTCAACGTTTGGTGGTACAATGGCAGATGGGGGCTGGTAAGCAGGATTTTTTCAGACAATTTATGATGGATAACCTGTTCGTTGGAAGCATCTCTTTTGTTGCCGGAATTTTACTTACCCTTTTATTGATTCCAACCATTGAAAAGTCAGGCGGTGCATATATGTTTCAGGATCACAAGATTCTCCTGTTTTCAATAGCCCTAATTCTGTTACTTATTATTGCCAGCTCCGTATTAACCTCCATCTTCTCAACAGGAAGATTATACCGCCAACTACAACACAAACACCTCTCATCCAAAGTAGGCACTCCTCCCGAAAGCACGGGCAAAAATTTCTTTATCAGAGCAGTCATCATTCTGGAATTTATAATCACATTTGTCTTGGTTTCTAACCTGTTTATGATCTCAAAACAGACCCATTTTGCCATGTCAAAGCAACTGGGAGCCTCTCAAAAAGATGCCATTCATTTGCACAGCCTTCATCGGGCCATTGTTGATGACTATGAGATCTTCAAGGAGAAGATGCTGGAAAGCCCCCATGTAACAAGTGTCACCGCCAGCATGGAGGAACCAACCGGACAAGCCATGGATGCCAACACCTTTGCAATTGACGGGTTTGATGAAGGAGACAAACAGTTGTTCCTTTTTCCGGTAGATGAAGATTTCATTCGTTTTTACGAACTTGAAATATTATTCGGATCGGATTTTCCTCTCCAATATAATCCCATGGATTCCTCAGAGTATTTTGTGCTGAATAAAACAGCTGCCCAAATGGTATCCAATCACATAGAAGAGCTGGTAGGAAGAGAGCTTACCCTCAATTTCAACCATCCGGGATTTATCTGGCCTGGCCCAATCACTGCCATCGTGGAGGATTTTCATCTTTCAGGCCTTGATTATGAAGTCTCTCCGATGGTTCTTTTTCCTAAATATACCTGGCTTTGGTGTTTCTCCATAATGCCTTCAGGTGATCCCAATGATGCTTTGAATCATTTATCGCAGGTCTGGGAAGAGCTTTTCCCCTCATTCCCATTGGAATACAATTTTGCTTCTTCCCTAATTGAAAATCTATACGAAGCCGAACTTGTCCAGATCAGGATATTGCTCATATTTAGCGTTCTCTCAATCATCATTGCCGGGATGGGCCTGTTTGCATTAAGTGGTTTCTTTATGCAAAAAAGGGTGAAATCTGCTGCCCTGAGAAAGATCAATGGAGCAAGGATCCACCAGGTGATCCTTCCCGAATTGCTCTATTATCTCTGGTTGGCCCTACTTTCATCTGCCATTTCCATACCCGCTTCTGTTTTTCTAATTGAACGCTGGTTAAGAAACTTCAAATACAGGATCGATATACCCATCTGGATTTTTCCAGTCTGCATGCTGGTACTGGTAGTTTTTAGCTGGATCGCAGTATTGTATCATTCCTGGCGGCTGGCCCGAATCAATCCGGTTGAATTTATCAGAGAGCAATAGCATGGAACATATATACAAGTATAAATCTGAGATCCAGCAAATTCCAATTATTAGGGAAAACCTTGCTAGATTTGCTGAATCAGGGTCAATTCCAGCATCGGAATTAAGACAAATTGGTGTGATTATCGAAGAATTATTTTCAAATATTGTAAGGTTTGCTTATGACGATAATAAGGATCATGAGGTTGAAATTGGCCTTACAAGGAAAGAGGAGTCGATTATTATTAAGATTGTTGATGACGGTATCCCTTTTAATCCTCTTAATTACCAAAATAGACCTATTACTGATCCGGCTTCCTCAGAAACAGGAGGCATGGGGCTTACCCTGATCCAGACCTTTTCAGATTCTATAGTCTACAATAGAGCCAATCAAAAAAACCTCTTGGAAATCACAAAAAAAATCAAGATCAAGCCATAATGGTAAACAGAGTGAGCCCCCAATTGAGCTAGAAGCGGCAGTTCTGAATGTGATGGATTTTTTCAATGTATGGGGATTAATTTTAATTGGAGCTGGACTAATCGTTGGTTTGTTTACCAGAGTAGCGATTTTACTTGTCACTTGTCACTTTTTGACTTATTCCGGATGTAGATTCTGGTATACTTCCCATAGACCATGGATTTCAACGTAAATCTTCAGTTCGGTGCAATTGAAATTGCAGATCAATCGCTCATTGAGAAATGCCAGAAATTCTTGAAGGTCGATCCCGGTAAGACCGGTAATGGATGAGATATTTTCACTTCTCAATATCTCTTCAAAGACTTTGCGTTTTTCCTGATTTTTGTTTAGCCAATAAACCTTGCGGGCTGAGCGTGCGTGTTGGCTGAAATTATGGTAAAAATATGATATCGGTGAGGTTATTAGAAATCCCACACTTTTGATAACATCTTCATTCATATCATAGGGTATGTAATCAGGATCTTGCCTTGGAAGCCCCATGGATTCGCCCATTGTTTGTCGACCAGGCATATCGATAATCGTTTCTCTAAAATCGCCATAGGTCGATCCCCACTTAAAGATTCTGGCCTCCTGTAATGTATAATACTTCCGTTTAACAATTATATGTCGGTGATCTGATAGTTTGCTCACAGGCAGCAAGGTATCCTGAAAAGCGATATTGCTGATCAATAACGTATCGGACGAATGAACAGGAAGTCGGAATATCCCAAGACTATCAGTCACGTCGCCCTGGTAGGACCTCAAATTGATCACATGAGTGGCAGGAACAGGATAGAAGTACTCATCAATTACAAACCCTGTCAGACTAATGATTGAATCTCTGACCTGGGCCTCAATTTGGATATGATAAGCAACGACCATCATAAAGGCCAGAAGTATGCTTCGGAAAGACATAGAATTAAAAGTATTTAAATAATTCCGGAATTAATGTGCATTTAACAAACCTTAACCATCCAGATTAGTTACACCAATCAAGATTGAACCAATTCAATAAATAGGTGTTTACTCACAATAGATTTCTTAGAATGAATAAGATTGTTTTTTTAGATACGGAAACCATTGGTAAGGTGGACAACATGAAGCTTCTTAACAAGCTTGGAATGTTCGAAACATATGAACATACAACACCCGTCCAGGTGGTGGAACGTTGTGAAGGTAAAGAGATTGTAATTATCAACAAGGTTCAGTTGACCGGGGATATAATGAAACAACTACCCGACCTGAAACTAATCTGTGTGGCTGCCACGGGTATTAACAATGTGGATTTGAATTACGCAGAAAACAATGGTATCGAAGTAAAAAACGTAGCGGGATACTCCACTGACTCAGTGGCGCAACTTACCTTTACCATGCTCTTATACCTGATCAATAAACCATACTATTATGATAGCTATGTGAAGAGTGGCGCATATTCGAGAAGTGGTTCTTTTACCCATCACAATGAACCTTTTTGGGAGTTGAAAGGGAAACGCATGGGGATCATTGGTCTTGGGACCATTGGAAGACAAGTGGCTAGAATTGCAGAGTCCTTTGGAATGGAGGTGATCTTCTATTCCACCACCGGACGGAACAATCACATCAACTACAAACGATTTGAATTGGATGACCTGCTGAAAAGTTCTGATGTAGTTTCCATTCATGCACCTCTTAACAGCATGACCCGAGATCTGATTACCTATAAAAAAATAAAATTAATGAGGCCCTGTGCTATCATATTAAACCTGGGAAGGGGAGGTATTATTAATGAAAAAGACCTGGCCAGAGCACTCAACGACAACCTTATAGGAGCAGCAGGACTCGATGTGATGGAACAAGAACCCATCAACGCCGATAACCCTATGCTTAAGTTATTTGATAAAGAGAAAATCTTAATCACGCCCCACATGGCCTGGGCCTCAAAAGAGTCCAGGGAACTCCTTGTGGAGAAGATAGCCCGTAATATCGAGGTTTACTTGAAAGGCAAGTTGGTCTAAATGAGTGTCTTGCCTACCTTGATCAGCAACTCTTTGGTTGCTTTAATCCCATCATCCTGTTCAGCCAGGCTATCTGCGGTATTAATCATGATCAATACATTCTTTACACCAATATCTTCAGTGCGTTTAAGTAGTTCCTTGATATAATCTTTATCCGCCGAAGGAAAAAATTAGTCCACGTATTCAACTGCATGGATTTTAAAATTCTTTGATTTGAATGTTTCTGTACCATACCTTATCTCCATGGTCCTGCAAACCAATGTATCCCTCCTTGGGCAAATTGGCCCATTTTGGATTCAACCCAGGGAATTTCGATCCGGCCACCAGATCATTCCATTTAGGCGTCCCAACTGTGTATTCCAAAACAGTCTCTCCATTCATTTTATGAATCACATGTTCATCTTTGTGGATCACCTCTACCTGATTCCACTCACCAGCTGCTTTACAGTTTTGTGGATTTGCAGGGATCAAATCATACAATGAGCCTGATTTTCTGTTACCGTCTTTGCCTAATTTAGCATCGGGGTGCCTGTCATTGTCGAGCACCTGCATTTCAGGTGCGGTTTGATAGATCCTTTTAAAATCCGGATCCTCCGATCCAAGGTAAAAAATCCCTGAATTACCGCCCTCGGAGATCTTCCATTCCATTTTCAGGTGAAAATTGGCAAATATTTTATCATAAATAATGGTACCACCATCGCCTTTACCGGATGGATTAAAATGCAATGCACCGTCATCAACAATCCATTTTCCCGGAACATGGTCTTTTTGATAACCACGCCAACCATTGGTACTTGTGCCATCAAACAGCAGTTCGAATCCTGAATCTTTTTCAACTTTTACCTGGATACCGGTGACAATTTTATTGTGGCAGGAAACTGTCAATGCCAGGCATACCAGCAAAACTACAGTGAATCTCTTATTCATTTTAAGAAGATTTAGAAGTATTGTTAAAATGAAGATTATACCGCTAAAATTGAGAAAACTATTCCTATTTATCAAGGAACAAACTGATTCTTTATAGTGGATATCTATTTTCTTTAACCACTTGAACTGTATTGGAATATTTAGTAATTTACTTCACATAAAGCACCTCGGATAATGGAACCCCATAACTACAGTGGAAATCCGGACCATTTTGCAGGTGATTTGGTCATCATGCAAGAGCAACTCTTCTATTATGCATTGCAACTTACAGAAGACCGGGAAGATGCTCTGGATCTGGTGCAGGAAACAAGCTACAAAGCTTTGAAAAACAGGAGAAGGCTTCACAACAATGAACATATCAGGGCCTGGCTCTACACCATTTTGAAAAATACCTATATTAATTATTTAAGAAGCAGTCACTACAGGCAATTGATACACAACACGGATGAATTAAATCAATATTCAGCTCAAGCCAGAGATTCCAATGAAGGGCTTCCCGACGAAATACTTATCAAGAAAGAGCTACATGAACTAATCAGGCTTTTACCTCCTGCGTATGAAAAACCCATTCACATGTTCCTGACTGGTTATTCCTACAAAGAGATTTCAGAGTATATGGCTATTCCCATCGGGACCGTTAAAAGCAGGATTCACCTGGGGAAAAAACAAATACGAAAGGTTTATATGGCCTGATCAAACCAAATCACAGGCATCAGCCGGCATCCAATGTTTCGCTTTCCCATCCCATTTTACATTGCATCCAATGGGATTTGTGACTTGAATTGAAACTTCTTTACCAGAAGTGAGCTCTTCAAGAACCCTGTTCAGGTCATTAACCGAAACTCTACTTGAATCTTGAGGCTGATCCACCGCCCTGCCCGTATAGACCAGTTTTCTATTCCCATCAAACACATAGAAGTGAGGAGTACGTAAGGCACCATAAGCCAGCGCCACCTCCTGACTCTCATCCCTCAAATAGACCCACGGAAAATTATGTTCCTTCATTCGGTCAACCATATGAGGAAAATCATCTACCTGATAGGTATTTGCACTGTTCGAATTGATACCAATAAACTTCACGCCCTTATCGGTAAACTCCTCTGCTGATGCTCTGGTGACTTCATCTGAACCAATCACATAGGGACAATGATTGCAGGTGAAGAAAATAACCAGAAACTCCTCCTGGAAATCGGTGAGTGAATATTCGTTCCCATCGGTTGCTGGAAGTTTGAAATCTGGGCCAGTTGCGCCAATATCTAATGTAAATCCCATGGTATTAGTGTAAAGTGTAAAAGTTAAAAGTGTCTCATGTTGTAGATGATCAGGGTTCAGGTGAATTACAACGAAAAGTTAAAAATGCTTACATAATAGGTTATATTGCAACAAAAAAACCACCATAATTGTTTTAAAGATAATGAAGATTTATCTGGTAATAACACTCTTTGTCTTCCTGAATGTTAGTCAGATCTCAGGACAGACCTTACCGGAAATTGACAAGTATGGGATTGAAATGCTTACCAAGAGATCCAATGATACTACCTACGTCGTTAATTTCTGGGCCACCTGGTGCTCCCCGTGTGTTAAAGAAATTGGTTATTTTGAGGAACTTCACAGAAACCATATTGATTCAAAAGTGAAGGTTATTTTAGTAAATCTCGACTTCCCCAATCAGGTAGAACGAAGGGTGATTCCCTTTCTAAAAGAGAAAAAAATCACCGCACCTGTAATACTTATGACCGATCTGAACTACAATGGATGGATCGACCGGGTAGATCCTTCCTGGTCAGGAGCCATACCGGCCACATTGATTTATAACCAGGAGAGCAGGGTATTCCTGGAAAAAGAACTAAGCAGAGATGAGTTATTTAAATATGTAAATCAAATATTAAACTGATATGAAAAGAGCTATTTTTACTTTAACTCTGACACTTGCAGCCATATTGATGGTGAGTGCCGGACTCAATCCTGGCGACAAAGCCGTGAAATTCTCTTTAAAGAATGTAGATGGAACCACTGTATCCCTCTCAGATTATAGTGATCAGAAAGGAGTCATTCTTGTATTTACATGTAATCCCTGTCCGTTCGCTAAAGCGTATGAACAAAGAATTATTCAATTGCATGAGAAGTATGCCGATGAGGGATTTCCGGTGGTCGCAATCAATCCCAACGATGCAGATGTGTCACCTGAAGATACATATGAAAAAATGAAGGCCAAAGCCAGTGAGAAAGCGTATCCGTTCCCCTATCTGAAAGATGAGACCCAGGAGGTTTACCAGGCATATGGTGCTACCCGGACTCCTCACATATTCCTGTTGGAAAACAAAGGCGGAAAGTTTAAGGTAGCGTATATTGGTGCCATTGATGACAATGCTATGGATGCTTCTGCAGTCTTAAACAGATACCTGGAGAAAGCGATTGGTGCTGTCATGTCAGGTGATAAACCCAAACCAGCTACCACAAAGGCCATAGGTTGTACCATCAAATCAAAAGGTTAGGAGTAATCACTGGCGCCTCCTTTTAAACATGTTTAAGAAAAGGAAAATAAAAGGAATACCTGATTTTCCATAGTTTTCTGATAAAAAACATCATCTTTGCACCCCGAAATCACAAAATTGAATGATGATGCATCTAAACGTCAAGGAGATACTGGCAACGTTCATGGTGTTGTTTGCCGTCATTGATATACTTGGATCAATTCCGATTATATTAGATATCAAAGCTAAAACCGGCACTCTATATCCCGGGAAAACGGCCCTTGTGGCATTTGTAATTATGCTACTCTTCCTGTTTATAGGAGAACCTCTGCTTGGATTATTTGGAGTTGATATATCCTCATTTGCTATAGCAGGATCGATCATACTTCTGTTGATGGGGTTGGAAATGATCATGGGTATTCAGCTTTTCAAACATGATTCCGGGGGTAGTGGAGCCATCGTCCCCATAGCCTTTCCTTTGATCGCGGGAGCCGGTTCCATTACGACTCTACTCTCTTTAAGAGCTGAGTATCATACTACTTAAAAATCTAAAATGAATTTTTTGAGCCGGGGTTCATCCGGTTTATGAACTAAGGCCATTCGATTTAGGACAAATTGGCTTGGCTCTGCGGCTCAAGTATTCGGTATGCCTCTGTTCAT